>JAEEGK010007436.1_pt1 | contig 26126 bp, 24 predicted proteins | sample 8958771 | NCBI WGS metagenome assembly JAEEGK01 (sample SAMN16246547, study PRJNA631951) | gut metagenome | biome: gut microbiome; feature: rumen; material: SC-attached | host: Bos | place: Iran: Karaj | collected 2018-10 | reverse complement strand
AAGGCTACAACGTCATTCCGACGGCCAAGGCTACCAAGCTTACCATGAACCGCGAAGGTATCCGCCGTCTGGCCGCCGAAGAACTCGGCATCAAGACGAGCCCGTACCGTTTCGCCGACAATTTTGAAGACTTCAAGGCTGCCGTCAAGGAAATCGGCATTCCGTGCGTGATCAAGCCGGTGATGAGTTCCTCGGGCCACGGCCAGAGCGTTATCAAGACCGAAGCCGACATCCAGAAGTCCTGGGATATTTCCCAGCACGAAGGCCGCACGGGCCACGCCAGCCGCGTGATTGTGGAAGGCTTTGTGCCGTTCGATTACGAAATTACATTGCTCACGGTTCGCCATGTGGCGGGCACGAGCTTCCTGGAACCGATCGGTCACCACCAGGTGGGCGGTGACTATCAGGAATCTTGGCAACCGCAGCCGATGAAGCCGGAATTGCTGGAACAGGCCAAGGTGATTGCAAAGAAGGTCACCGACGCTCTTGGCGGTCGTGGCATCTTCGGTGTGGAACTCTTTGTGTGCAAGGACGAAGTCCTGTTCAGCGAAGTGTCCCCGCGTCCGCACGATACCGGCATGGTGACGCTCATTAGCCAGGATCTTTCTGAATTTGCGCTGCATGCTCGCGCCATTCTCGGCTTGCCGATTCCGAACATCGCTTTCCACGGACCCAGTGCCTCGAAGGCAATCGTGGTCGATGGTAACTCTGATCATGTGAAGTTTGGCGGCTTGGAAGAAGTGCTTGCAGAACCTGACACTGCGCTTCGCCTGTTCGGTAAGCCCGAACTTAAGGGTCACCGCCGTTTGGGCGTGCTGCTAGCTCGCCGTAATAGCGTCGAAGAAGCCAAGGCTCAGGTCATGGCCATGCGCGAAAAAGTCAAAGTGACTCTTTAAAGAATCTTTCCTAAGGCAATAATTGCGGCAGTGCGCGCACGCAGGCGCGTGTTGCCTAAATTCAGCAAGTGGACCTTCCCGTTCTGGAAGGTCTTTATTGCTTCGATTTCGCGAGGCGAAAATCCGCCTTCGGGGCCTACTAACAAAGTAATTGGCGAAGCGGGTTCGCTGACGTTTAAATTCAGTTGGCGTTCTCCGTCAATGTCACAGAGAACCAAGTCGCCTTGATAGTTTGCGAGCCACTTGTCGAATTCGACGGGGCCTTCGATGTTTGTAATCCAAGCTTTCTTGGACTGTTTCAGGCTCACAAGGCTCTTAAGTTCGGCTCGGCGCACGGTCTTTTTTAAGTCGGAATTCTTGGGTTCCTGCGAAAAATCCGTACGGAAAAAGATGATTCTGTCGATTTCAGTTTGTGCCGCGTGGAATACGACTTCTTCCAAGGCGTCGTCCTTAAGGCAGGCAATTCCCAGCGACACCTTGGGCCGCGGGCGCTCCGCCTCGATCACGTTGTCCACTCGAACTACGCAAGCCTTGGCGTCGGCCACCTCGATGATTGCATCAGCGAAGTGCCCCACGCCATCGGATAGCTGCAAGACGTCGCCTTCGCACGCCCTGCATACACGCACCGCGTGCGAACTTTCATTTTCATCCAAGGTGATTGTGCCGACCGTAATCAGCGGGCAATAAAAACGACTATCCGGTGTCTTCATGCGCCTAAAAATAAAAAATATGCTATATTGACTAACGTGAAAAGCCCAGTAAAAGCAGTAGTATTCGATCTTGATGGAACCCTCTACTTAAGTGGCCGCCCCTACCCGAAGGCGGTCAAGACGGTCTGTCGCGTGGCCAAACAGGTCCCGGTCTACTACCTGAGCAACAATACCAGCAAGTCGCCGGTCTTCTACGAAAACCGCCTGAAGGTCATGGGGCTCCCGCTCGCTGACGATGCTATCATCTCGGCTTTGTACCTCTCGCTGGACGCCATCCACGAAGAAGGCATCAAGAACGTATTCTTCTTTGCAAATCCCGAAGTCACGGAATGGTTCGCCGCCCAAGACCCGACGCTGAATCTGCGCCCCGATGTCAAGGACACCGAGCTGGTGCTTATTGCCTACCACAATAGCTTTGACTATCGCGAGCTTTGCGAACTTTCGTTCCGCGTGCAGCGAAAGATTCCTTTCTGGGTTACCCATACCGACTTTGTCTGTCCCGATGCCAATGGCCCCGTGCCCGATATCGGAAGCTTCATGGCGCTCCTCAAAACCGCTTACGGCGTAGAACCGGAACGCAGCTTCGGCAAGCCGAATCCGGCCATGCTTTCGGGGCTTTTAAAAAAGTTCAAGCCCGAAGAAATTCTGTTCGTGGGCGATCGTCTGTATACCGACTTTGAACTAGCCAAACGAAGCGGCTGCCGTTTTGTGCTTCCGCTCTGTGGCGAAACCAAGCAACAGGACTTGGACAAGCTGGCCGTGAAGCCAGAGTTCGTGGTGGACATGGTAAGCGATATCGACTTTGATTCATTCTTCAAGGGTGAAATCTGATTTAAAAAACGGAGAAAATATGATTAAGAAATTTGCATTTGCCCTTTTGCCCGCTATTGCGCTGGTGGCATGCGGAGATGATGATTCCGGTTCGGGCACGATCGATTTCGAAGATTCGTTCGAAATGGTGCTGAACAAGGCATCCTACGAGTACGATGACGAAGATTCTACGTTCAAGTTGATTAAGCCGGTTTGTAAGGTGGAACGTCCGGGCAACTTGATGGGCCCCGAAGATGTCGATGAATGGGATACCACTTCTTACAGGGCTCGTGAAAAGAAGGGTAACATCACTTTGAAGCACGGTGATGAAGAACTCAAGTTCACCTTTGACAAGGAAGGTAAGTTTCCGACGGGACTCTGGACCTGGGATGTCGAAGGCAACGGTTCGAAGAATATATACGAAGCCGTCCGTCTTGAGAGTGGCTTGCTCAAATCCGTTATCCGCTATGACGGAGTCTGCCTCATGAAGGATTTCTATTCGCAGTTGAACAAGGAGAACGCCGCTATATCGGATATGGAAAATTCCTTTGTCAACTTCTACAAATTGTTCTTGCAGAACGACAAGGCCTACTCCGAAAGGGACATGCTTTCTGATGTGCGCGCCGTCGATTGTGATGAATTGTCTTTGTTCAGCGGACTTCTCTCTCTTAAGGTGTCCGATTTCAACGAATCTTCTGGAACCATTTCGGTTGGGTTTGAAGAGCGTACCTGCGACATCATGTTCCAGATGCGCTATGCCTACGACCAGGAAGATTGCGAAGACGCTTACGAAGACTTCAGGAACGATCGCGAAGCTGCCAAGGAATTCGATTTCGACAAATACAGCTTTGACGTCACTTACGATGGCGACAATGGCGCCTACTGTCTGGATTACCTGGTTGTTCAGCTGAAGGAAGAAAAAGGTATTCCGACCCGTAGGACTGGCCTCAAGACAAAGGATTTCGCACGCGGAATTGTGAACCTGGTGATTGGCGGACTTAAATAAAAAGTCATGGCGGTTATAATCCGCCATCCATAAAACCAAAAAGGCTCCCTTGCGGGAGCCTTAAGCTTTTTTACGGGTAAACGTTATCGAAGGTCAGCGACGCAACGCACGTAGAGTCCTTTGGAAAGGCTTTCGTCGGTGCGGTTGATGCTGCGGCCAGCGCTGCGGAATTCCCAGGAACGGGCGGTGTTCTTTTTCACCTTGGAAGCGGACCAGTAGTGACCGGTATTGTCGCCTTCGCAGTAGCCGTCCCAGTCCTTGCAACCGCCCTTGCCCAGGTTGTTCCAGTCAAGTTTGGATTGGTCTTTCTGGTAGTCACGCCATTCGCCGTCGTTGGGGAGGTGCCAGCCGGAGGGGCATGCCTTGGAGGCTTCGTTGTGGCTATAAAAACGTCCGAATTTCTTGCAGTTGCCTTCGTCTTCGAGCAGGCACTGTTTGGGGGTAGAAAGGCTAAAGGAAAGATTGTTCTTCATCCATGCCTTATCGCCCCTGATTTCAACTTTGTAAATCTTGCCGTCGCGGGTATCGGTAAGCGTGCTGCCGTCTTTAGAGATGTGCTTGCTTTCGAGGGCCATTGCGAAAAGTTCTTCTTCGCTCAGGTTCTGTTCGGGCTGTTCAATCTTGGCGGCCTTGCCCTTGTGAACCAGGTTCGTCTTCTTGGCGGAAACCTTCGTCATCTTGTGCATGCCCATTTTGGCGGGGGCAGCAAAGCTTGTGCCGCAGCAGATGGCTATAACGGCAGTTGCTGTAACCAGTCGATTGAAGTTGATTCCGAACATTTCACACACTCCCTGAGGCTTTTTATGTTGCCTACACTTTTGAATATATACAGGAGTTTTTGAAATCGAATCTTACAATTTTATGTTATATACGAAGTGTGATGCCGGCAACACCTGGCCCTGCCCATACTGAAAAATTTTCGTTACGGTCGCGGTGCATTTCCAGGATTCCGATGCTTACGCCCGTACCAACCAGGGCTCCGACCACCACATCTGTAATGTAATGTTTACCAGCCGCAATGCGAAGGACACTTTCCAGGGTGGCAAGCGAATAGGCGCTTGCTCGCATAATTCCCTTGTAGGGGGAATTCGGGTAAGCGGTCCTGAACCATTGGTCGGTAAAGGTGGCTACGGTAAATGCGGCGGTGGCATGTCCCGAAAAGAAGGAGCCGTAGGCTTCGGCATTTGCTTTTTCGGCCTTTTCTCGACCTGCGCCGTCTTCGGCGTACATGTAGGGCCGAGGCCAGATTTCAAGGGAACGCATGGCAAGGTTGATTCCGTTCCCGATGCCGATGGCCTGGAAAAACATCAAGGTGAATGTGCCGAATTCTTTTCCGCTAGAGCTGCCGTCGTGCCAGGCGATACCGCCCACTACCAGCGGGGCGACTGCGAAAATGGAACCGATATCGCTTGCCTTGTCTGCATTTTCGCTGTAACGGCCGGCTAGGGGCTTGTCCCAGGGCAAAAGGTCGCCCTTGTCTTTGGGATTGTCGGGGGAATCCATGCGGGAATAGAGGAACATCCCGATACCGAACATGCCGCCGGCGGCCAAGGTGACCGGGAAGTCGTTTTCAAGGTTTAATTTGTAGGTGGGGCGTTCCGCTTCGGAAGCTTGGGCAAAGCTCGCCAAGAACAGGATGGCTACAATTAGTGACCTTTTGAAAAAACGCATACAGCCCCTAAGCTAAAAAAATTATATTGCTTTTAAGAAAACGTACGGAGATTTTGTGGCTAATTCTACCAATTTGCGTGATTTGGGTCGTGAACCGATTGTCCCCAGCATGGACCTTTTTGGAGCCGTTTCTGACGAAATGCGCCTCAAGATATTGTTGCTTCTGGACCAGGCTGAATTTACGGTCAACGAAATCAAGGACATTCTTGATATTCACCAGAGCAATGCCAGCCGACATTTGGCAAAACTTTCTGCATGCAACTTGCTTAAGGATCGTCGTGACGGTATCAAGGCCTATTACCGCCTGAGCGAAGAACTGTACCTGAGCACTCGCATGCTGACCATGATTCGCGAAGCCTACGAAGAACTCCCGGACAAGGATATTCTCAAGTGCCGCGCCGCCCAGGTGCTGGAAGACCGCACTGACAAGACCAAGGGACAAATCCATAAGCTGGATCAGGCAGGCGGAAGCCTCAAGGCGCAAATTAGCCTGTTCAGTCAGCTCATGAATCCCTTTGAAAACGCTGTGGATGTGGGTTGTGGCGAAGGGGGAGACTTGACGCTCATGCTCTGCAACCGCTGCAAGCATGTGACGGCCCTCGATTGCGATCCCAAGGTGGTTTCGGGCCTCCAGAAGATTTTAAAGCAGAAGAACATCCAGAACGTGTCACCCAAGGTGGCGGACATGGTCAAGACCGGTCTCCCGGATAACTTTGCCGATCTGGTACTGATGAGCCAGGTGCTTCACCATGCTACGGATCCGCGCCTTGCCATCAAGGAAGCTGTTCGTATTCTGAAACCGGGTGGAACCCTTGCCCTGCTGGACTTGGCCCAGCACAAGGAAGAATCTTTCCGCACTACGCACGGTCACATTTGGCTTGGCTTTGACCGCAGCCAGTTGGAATTCTTTGTCAAGGAATTCAACTGCGATGTGGTTTCCAGCGAAATCATTCCTAGCGAAAACGAAGTGGACAAGAAGTTGCCTGTCATCTGCATGATTCTGAAAAAGAAATAATCGGCTTGTCATCCTCTCTACTGTTTTTTTTTCACTTTCCTGTTGCGTCTAGCGAAAAAATTGTATATCTTATAGACAGAGCTTTTTATAGGAGTATCTTATGGGTAAAATCATTAAATATGTTGCCATTGCCGCTGCATGTGTAATCTCGGCTTTTGGTGTGTACTGCCTTATCAAGTATTCTTCTGCTGACGATAAGCTCGAAAACAAGTCGGAAGAGTAGTTTTACACTTGTTTTGCGCATGAATCGGCTACGTGAAGTAGCCGGTTTTGTTGTTTGTACTGGCTGCTGCCTACTTCCTGCCGTCTACTTTAACTAAATTAACCACATGAATTTCTTAAACAAGAAGCCTGCTTTCTTTGTGGCGCTTTCCGCCATTTTCCTCGGAATCTTGCTGATCGTGTTCCGCGATTTCGCCTTCGACCCGAATCAGCTCATGCTCAATAGTGACCAGCTGAACGGTATCGGTAGCCGCATTCTGCGTGCTGAAAGTGCCGTGGTCACGGAATGGGACGATTCCCGCCTAGGCGGTGTGCCTACCATTGACGCCCTGTTTGCCGATGTCTACCATCCTTTGGTATGGGTTCAGTTCCTGATGGATCCGGCACGTGCCGTGGGCTTCAAGTTTATCTTGACGCTGTGGGTGGCCTTCATGAGTGCCATGGCTCTCGCCTGGAATCTGACGGGTAACCGCTGGTGGGCAGGCCTTCTCGGTTTCTTGTACGCCTTTTCGCCGGAATTTTTCACCTACCTTTACGGTGGCCATGATGGCAAGATGATGGTCTTTGCCATTGCTCCGCTTGCCTTGCTTGCCATTCGCAAGGTGGTGCGTTCGGGTAGCATTCCTTACATGATTGTGCTTGCGCTCTCGGTGGCCTGGATGATTTTGGGTTCCCACCTGCAGCTCACTTACTTGTTCCTGTGGGGAGCCGGCCTTTATACCCTTTATGAAGTTGCCTTCCATTGCGATGCCCTGAAAACTCGCGGCAAGCGTCTTGGCCTTGCTGCGGTGGGTCTCGGTTTTGGTCTTGCCCTTTCTTGCTTCCAGATTGTGCCGCCTTACATGTACACGACGACGCAGTCAGTTCGCGGAGACGATAGCCACACCAATTACGGCCACGCGGTCAGCTGGTCTTTGCACCAAGAAGAAATGGCGCAGATTCTGTTGCCGGGCTTTGTGGGCGTAGACGTTTACGAACAGAACGAAAAGACGGGCGACCTCGAAGGTTCCTCTTTCGTGAGTTTTTCTATGGATGAATACCGCAAGTTGCAGGGCGGCTCTCCGTTCTATTGGGGCCACAATGCATTCAAGCTCGACCATAACAATGCGGGCGCCTTGCTGACCTTCCTCGGATTCCTTTGCCTGTTCCTGCCGGGCAAGCGTCGTTATGCTGCTTTCTGGGGCCTGGGCGCTGTCGTTGCGTTGAGCTACGGCATGGGCGACCATTCTCCGCTGTTCAAGTTGTGGTACAATGTGCTCCCCGGCGTCAAGAACTTCCGTGCTCCGGGTATGGCCCTGTTCTGGTTGCCGCTGTTGCTGGTGATGATGGCGGGCCCGGTACTTAAGGCTATTTCTGCCGAAGGCAAGACTCCTGAAGAAGCTGCCGAAGCCGAAGACAACCGTCGTGCTTTGCTGCATGGTTCTGCCATGTACGGCGTGCTCTTGGTGCTTGCACTGATTGCCCGTTTTGCTTGGACGACTTTCATTGGCCCTGTCGGCCTGGTGGTCATGATTCTTTATGCAGCCCTTTGCCTTGGCGTGATGAGCCTCGATGATCAGAAGAAAAAGCTCACGGTTGCAAACTTGACTGAAGCTTTCCAGAAGGGACTCCCGGCAACTCCGCGTGCTTTGCAGGCATGCATCTTTATCGGCTTTGCTTACCTCGGCGTGATGCTCATGAGTGGTCAGAAGCTTTTGGAAGACCCGATTACGGCTCCTTACTTTAAGCCGCTGAACGAAATCGTGATGAGTGCAACTGCCGGCAAGACCGTTCCGAGCTTTGTGCTGGTGCTGGTGATTATTGCGGTGACGCTCTTTGTGTTCAAGTGGAAGGCTCCGATTGCCCAGAAGGCGGGCGTGCTTGCGCTTGCTGCTGGCCTTGAACTCTTCTTTATCGACGGCGCTTTCATCCAGAATGTTTCTGCAAATGAATACTTGCAGCCGAGCAACGCCGTGGTTGCCGCCATCAAGGCTCCGTACAAGGCTGATTCCTTGAATACGCCGCGCGTACTTTCGCTGTCGCGCAACAAGGCCTTGAGCGGTAACGCCTTCCCGCAGTATCATTTGCGCAATGCCGACGGTATTCACGATAATGAACTGGCGAGCTACCGCGCATTCCGTGGCGGTCAGAATGACGCCAACTATCTGTTGAATATCAACGATCCGACGGCTGTGCACCCGTTCCTCGACTTGATGAACGTGGGTGCTATTATTTTCGATAGCCGTCAGGGAACGACCTATATGCCGATTCCGACGGCGATGGGCGAGGCCTACCTCTACGGCGAAGCCGTCGTGATGGATGATTCCGCTGCTATCAAGACGCTCCAGACGCAGGCCGCCATTCGCGAACAGAAGGCTGCTGAACCGGTGGCAGAACCCGTTGCAGATTCTGCTGCCGCTCCGGCCGATAGTGCCGTCGCTGATTCCGCTGTAGCTTTGGCTCCGGCAAAACCGGCTGCCCCAGAATTCGGCGATGAACCGGGCAAGTTCTTCTACCGCGAAAAAGTTATTTTGTCTGAAACTCCGGAATTCGACGGCAAGGGCAGTGTGGCCGCCAAGGGCCCGATTCAGGGTTCTGCAAAACTTGTCGCAAGCCCCAAGATGGACATGCAGGTGTTCAGCGTGAATGCTGACCGCGAAGGCTTCATGGTTGTCGCTGGTAACTATCACCCGTACTGGAAGGCTTACGTGAACGGCAAGGAAACTAAGGTCTACAAGGCCTTTGGAACCTTGCGTGCCGTGCAGATTCCGGCTGGTAACTCCGAAGTCCGCATGGAATACCGCAGCGCCCCGTTCCACAAGACGATTCTTGTGAGTGTGATTGCCGCAGTGCTCCTGATTGCCCTCGGTGCCGTCGCCGCCGTGCGCAACCGCAAGAAGTAGAGCCAGATTATCTCTCTAAGAATTTATAAAGTCGGTCCTTTGTGATCGACTTTTTTTTATTGGAGAACACTGAATTTTATCAAGCGTATGATTGTAATTTTTTTTTATCTTTGTCAAAAAAAGGAAAAACAAGTGTTAAACATACCATTCATTTCATTCCATTCGCTCCATTTGGGGCTCGTGTTCATTTTTACACTACTTATAGCGGCAAATTCGTGGGCTGACGAATTCAAGCAAAAAAAATTCAAAGGCGTTGAAATTGACGAAATCCCCGATCAAACTTACACCGCAGACTCTATTTGTCCGACGCCCGATATAGACGTGCCCGACAGCCTCAAACCGTTTGTTAAAGACACAGACTACAAAGTTTATTGCTATGACAACGTAAATGCCGGTGAGGCGACATTGGTCGTCGAGGGTATCGGGAATTATGCAGACACAATTAAGACGATTTTTATAATCAAAAGAGCTCCGCTCACGGTTACCGCCAAAAACGATACGATTACTTATGGCGAAGAACCGTCAAATGCAGGCGTCGAATACAGCGGCTTTGTCGGCGACGATGACGAATGCAGCCTGGATGATTCGCTCATCCTTAGCTATGAATACGGACAATATGGCAAACCAGGCGACTACGCCATTATACCAAGCGGATTCCGATCCGAAAACTACGAAATTGAATTTGTCGAAGGCAAGTTGACCGTCCTACCGAAAAAACTCACGGTTACCGCCAAAAATGATACGATTACCTATGGAGACGAGTTCTCCTATGCTAGCGTTGAATACAGCGGCTTTGTCGGCGAAGAGAATGAGTCGGTTTTGAACGGAACTTTAGCTTATGAATGCAAGTACAATGAAAATAATGCGGCAGGCGAATACGACATTACGCTGAGTGGCCTGACATCCGACAACTACGAAATTAAATTTGTCGCAGGCAAGTTGACGGTCTACCCGAAGACAGTTTCCATCACTTGGGGTGAACAGACCGTATTCGTCTACAATGGTTCCGAACAAGTTCCGACGGCGACGGCCGAAGGGTTCCTGGAAGGCGACGATTGTGAACTAACCGTAACAGGTGCCAAAAAGAATGTAGGCAAATATACCGCCACTGTAGCAGGTTTGAGCAACCACAACTACAAATTGTCGCCAGCCAGTGCCAAACGGGAATTTGAAATCGTTCCCAAGGTTATTCACACATCGGGCGCCGTTAAAGTTCTCGAAGACCAGGATGGCAAGCGTGCCGTTATCGATGGCGAATACAGGGGCGATGGCTCTGTAGATATCCCCGAAGGCATCGAGGGCGTTTCGATCGAATTCAATCGAACGTTTACGGTGGGCAAGTATTCCACCATCGTGCTCCCGTTCGAAATAGCTGAAGACAAGGTCGAGGGAGCGGAATTCTATAAGATAGAAGACATCAAGGTCAAGATTAAAGATGGCGATACAATCTGGGGCCCCGTCCAGATTTCCAAGGTCACAGGTAAGATTGAGGCGAATACGCCCTATCTGCTGGAACCCACTGCCACAGGGCTCGTCTTCAAAGGCCCTGTTACGCTCAATACCAGCGAAAAACACACCTACGGGTTCACCAAGGCGGGTGTCCTGTGGGAATTCCGCGGCACATACCACTACTTCGACTTTGGCAAGGACTCCACGCACCTGGTCGGAAAGTCTTACGGTTTTGCCGCCAAGGACCAGGCTGACGGTCTCAAGGTTGGAGAATTTAGATGGACGAGCGACAGGTCGTACATTCCGCCCATGCGAGGCTATCTCGTTTGTAAAAAAGTCGATGAAGATAACGCTTCTCAGAAAAACTCGCAGATGCGCTATGCGCCGCGTATGAGCACGAGTTCTATCCCCGAGACCATCGATGTCGAAATCGTAGATAAGGACGGCGGCACGACCGTCATCGGGAAACTTGACTCCCGCACGGGCGAGATCCGCTTGAACGGCCGCACGGCAGACCGCTGGTTTGACTTGCAGGGTCGAGTACTCAAGGGCAAGCCCACCGTAAAGGGACGCTACTTGCACAATGGCAGAGTCGAAATTGTTAAATAGAGGGAAATACGGATGATTAACGAACAAAATAAGAAACCCTACACCGCCCCGACCGTCAAGGTGATTGAAGTCCATTGCCAGTCAAGCCTTCTCGCATGCAGCAACTGCCGTCTTGAAGAATTAGGCCTGTCGGACCGCTCCAAGGATTTTTATGCATAGTGCGGAAAAGAAGGAGTATTCAGCTCCCGTTATCAAAATCATCACGCTAAAGCAAGCCGCGCACTTGCTGGAGTCAAGCTGCGTTTTCCCTGAATGTATGGAAGTGGAAAAGAAATAGTGGCAGACTATATTGCTGCAAGATGCTAGCCGACGCGTTCGCCCTTGTTGTTGGTTCCGGGGGGCGTCTTGATAAAGTAGATGACGCACGGGACAATGATGCAGGCGAAGTAGCAGACGCTCATGAAATGGTTGAAAGCGTCGTTCATGTAGAGGCTTTCGGGAACGAAAAATTCATTGATGGCCATCAGGATGGCGGCCATGAAGATTCCGACAAAGATACGTGCGATCAGTTTGCTCATGCCCTGAATGTAGTATTTCTTGAGGCCCTAGCGGGAATTCTAAAAATAATTTTGCTAAATTAGGGACATGAATATCCGAATTTCTGCGATTGCATTGGCATGTTTGGTGGGTCTATCGTTCAGTGCTGACCCGCGAATGGAACAGGGCGCCCGTTTTGAGGCGAAAGGGGACTACGAAATGGCGCTGGGTGAATACCGCGCTGTTCTGGCAGAAAATCCCAGAAGTGCCGAAGCCTACTTGGCTGCCGCCCAGGTTCGCATGAAAATGAAGGATTATAGCGGGGCTCTTGCTAATTTCCGCCTTGCTTATAAGTTTGAACCGACCATGAGTGCCGCCTACGAAGGTGCCGCCAAGGTTTACGAAGCCCTTGGTCAAAAGGCGAAGGCCGAAGCCGAACGCGCCAAGGATCCGAAGAACAATCCGGTGGTAGAAGAACCGATCGAAGCTGCCACTGTTGCTGAACCTGCTCCGGAACCTGCAAAGGCTGAACCTGCCAAGGTCGCCGAACCCAAGCCGGAACCGAAACCTGTAGAAGTGGCAAAGCCGGAACCTGTAAAGGTTGCTGAAGCTCCGAAGCCTGTCGAAAAGCCGGCAGAAGTGGCCAAGGCAGAACCTGCTAAGGTTGATGCCGCTTCGAATGATCCGTTTGAAAAGGGCAAGGCTCTCTATGCCGAGGGCAGGTATAAAGAAGCTGCACCCATGTGGCGCGAAGTCTTGCGCAAGCAGCCCGGACACGCCGGTGCGTATTTCTATGCGGGCCTGACCCGTTACCAGCTCGGCGAAATGGACAAGGCCGAATTCAACTTGAAGAAGGGTCTTGAATACAAGGAAGAAGGCAACGATGCCAACTACTTCCTCGCTTTGATTGCAAAGAACAACAAGAAGCAAGATCAGGAACTTAAGTTCTTGGCGGCCTACATGAAGAAGGCTGCTCCCAATGCCAAGTACCGTACCGCTGCTGAAGCCCGCATTGCAGAAATCAAGGCCGAAAAGGATTCGAAGAATCAGCCTGCTGCTGCACCGGCAACCGAATCGGTGGCTAAGGCCGAAGTGAAGGCTGCTGAACCCGCTCCGGCAAAGGCGGTGGAAGAAGCCCCGGTTGAAGAACCTGTCGTGGCTGATATTGCCGATGCTCCGTCGGGCAAGCCGTCTATCGCCAATGCGAACTTGCTCTTTGGTGCTGGTAGCTACGAGTCCGCTCTCCAGATGTACAAGGCTTTGCTCGAAACGGAACTGGAACCTGAAGAACGTTACTTCACCATGCTTCAGGTGGGCAACATCTATCGAGAACTCCGCGACTTCCACAGCGCCGTGGTGCGTTACCGCGAAGTGGTGCAGCAGTTCCCGGATTCTGACTGGGCTACTGAAGCCGAACGAGCTCTCGAAGATGCCGTGTGGCTTGAAAAGCACGCCTCGGAACTGCCTCGTCGCACCCGATAGCTTAATTGTCTTCCCGGCCTTTGACCGGGCGGACAGCACTTAGCACTTTAGTGCTTAGTGCGCATGGTCCCCGAATGGGGAGATCTCCTTTTTACGGTATTTTAAAACGCTTGCAATCTCGATTGCAGGCGTTTTTTCTTGCCTGCTATAATTTTTTTGCTTTGTAAAATTTCGTCTTGAAAGTATATTTAAGAGGCGCGTGTTGGGTGAGGATTGGATATGAAAAAATGTTTTGTAATCTCGAGTATTGTGGCTTTGTCGGCGTCGTTCGCATTCGCCGACCCTCCGTCTAACTTTAGCGGGTGGGAACTCGTGTTCGAGGATAACTTCGACGGCACTTCTCTTGACAAGAAGAAGTGGAACCCCACATACAACTGGGGCCCGACGCACAACCACCGTGCTTACTGCGCCGAAGAGAACGTGATTGTTTCTGACGGTACGCTCAAGCTGAAGGGCGAAAAGAAGGTGCATCCCGATGCCAACGGGCGCAAGGCGAAGTTCAACAACAAGGAAATTCCGGTGGACTACACCTCGGGCGCTATCGATACCAAGGGGCATTTCGAAGTCAAGTACGGCTACATCGAGGGCCGCTTTAAGGCCCCGTGGCAAAAGGGTACGTGGCCTGCCTTTTGGACCCTGCAAGATGGCTGGCCTCCGGAAATCGACATCCTCGAAATTCCGGCATCGCGCAAGCAGCACCATTACTACCTGCACTATACCGACCCGAGCTGGTATAGCAGTCATGGCTCGGCGTGGGATCACGAGGCATCCTTTGGTGGTCACAAGGATGACGATGTGGACCGTTCGGCGGGCTTCCACAACTATGGCGTGGAATGGGATGAATCTACTTTAAGTTTCTACTTTGACGACAAACGGTTTGCAAGCTACAACCGCCCGACAGAAATCAAGCAACTTGCTGCACAGTATATCATCGTGAACCTCGCCATTGGCGGCTGGGCTGGCGACGATATTGATATTACATCTGATAAGCCTGCGTATTTTGAAGCGGACTGGGTGCGCGTGTGGCAGGCGAAGCCCGCAAAGCCTGATACGGTACGCATCTTCTCGATGAATTTTGGAACCTGCATGGTGCGGACAGCAGAAGACAAGCTTGCTCTTGGCGATTGCAATTCCGATGCGGCTGTAGTAACGATTACTCCGCTTTCTTCGACTACGTATCGCTTTAATTTTGGTGAATTGTCCATTGATACTCCGAACGAATCCACCGAGGCGGGCGTTACGATGGGGCTGTACAAGTGGAATGGCGGCGGACACCAGAAGGTCGTGATGGAAAAACAGTCCGGCTACGAAGGCTCCGTGGTGCGTATGAAAATGCAGCATAGCAATATGTACTTGCGTGCAACTACGAATGGCGAACGTGTGGTACAGAGCTGGGCCGACGACTGGGAATGGAACCAGATGTGGCGCCTGCTTGCAAAAGGAGATAAAATCCCTTCGAAGGATACGTCCACTACGGCACTGGGCCAGATTACGAACCAGTATGGGACTTCTATTCATCGCATGAACGATAATTTGTTTGTAGCGGTGGGGAGTGGTTTCAATAAGGGTGCCACCATCCGTATTCTTGATTTGAATGGCCGCGAAATCGTGCGTCAACAGACTTTACATGGAGCCTCTATAAATATAAAGGCTCTGGTTCCTGGACTTTACCATGTCGTGGTCTCCGATGGAACCCGTACAGACGTGAAACGCTTCAAGAAATAATGGCGTTTTCAGACCGTTCTGCTCTCTATTATAATAAGCAATATCATTTTGACGCCTTTGGCGTCCGTTGCTGCGGCTCAAAGATGCCAAAACAAGTTTTGTCGCCTTACTCGCCTTGCAAACTTTTGCTATCTTTGCGCGCAAAACTTACTGAATAATGCCTTATTAAGGGATTACAAATGAACAAGAAAAAATTCGGCATGCGAGAACTCATTATTCTCCTCGTCATTGTTTTGTCGGCCTACACTGTATGGCCTTCTATCCAGGTCCACACCAAGAAGGGCGAAGAAAAGCAGACCTTCCTCAAGGAAAATCCGAAGATGGGTGCAAAATCCATCAATTTCGGCCTTGACCTTGCTGGCGGTACGGCTATTACCCTTGAAATTGACAAGACCAACATCAAGGGCGACGATATCAAGGATATTCAGGAACAGTCCCTCGAAATCATCCGTAACCGCGTTGACCAGTACGGTCTTTCTGAACCGCAGATTTCTCCGTCCGGCGACGATCGAATTGTGGTTGAACTGGCAGGCGTGGATGACTCCACTGCAAAGGCTCTCGTGGGTTCGACCGCCAAGCTCGAATTCAAGATTTTGGCCGAAGCTGAAAAGTTTACCCAGGTTGTTGGCCTGATCGACCAGTACCTGACCCGCCAGACCACCGATATCGTGGCTGACTCTGCTGCAACGGACTCTACTGCCAAGGACTCTACGGTTGCCAAGGCTGATTCCGCCAAGGATACGCTTCCTAAGGAAGCTACCAAGACCCTTTCCGATGACGAATTGCTCGGTAAGGCTCCTGCTGCTGAAGTCGCTGCTACTGATTCCGCCAAGGATTCTGCTGCGGTCGAGGCTCAACCGGCATCTGAGGTTGGCGTTGCCCTTTCCGCTTACTACATGAGCTTTGGTAACGGTGGCTTTATCGCTGAAGAAAATGTCGAAAAGGTCAAGAAGCTCCTCGCCACCGAAGGTGTGCAGAAGCTGATTCCGCGCGATGTCGCTTTCGCTTTCGGCAGCGGTCTCGAACCGGTGCAGCGTGATTCCAAGATCAAGGCCAAGCGCCTTTACCTCCTCAAGCGCCGTGCTGAAATGGCCGGTGATGATGTGGTCGATGCCCGTCCGTACCGCGTGTCTGACGGTGTGAGCGCCGGTGAAGTGGCTGTGAGCCTCAAGTTCGGTGGCATCGGTCCGAAAAAGTTCTCTGCTGTGACTGCCGCCAACATTGGCAAGCAGATGGCTATCGTGCTCGACAACCAGGTGATTTCTGCTCCGGTGATTCGCGACCGTATCCCGAACGGCGAAGCCCAGATTACGGGTCTCGACGACATGGCCGAAGCTAACCGCCTTTCTGTTGTGCTCCGCGCCGGTGCCCTGAAGGCCCCGATGAAGATTATTGAAAGCCGCAGCGTGGGTGCAACCCTCGGTGAAGAAAACATTGTGCAGGGCTTCGGTTCCGGTGCTATCGGCCTTATCCTCTGCTTGGTGTTCATGGTTGCCTACTACCGCCTCGGTGGTTTGATTGCAAGCTTCGGTATGGTGATCAACACCTTGGTGACCGCCGCCGTGATGTCTGTGTTTAACGCTACGTTGACCTTGCCGGGTATCGCAGGCTTCATCCTCGTGGTCGGTATGTCTCTCGACGCCAACGTGATTATTTACGAACGTATCCGTGAAGAACTCAAGAACGGCCTGACCGCCCGCGCCGCTGTGGCCAAGGGTTACGAACGCGCCTTCGGTGCCATCTTGGACTCCAACTTGACCACCGTGCTTACCGGCCTTATCCTTTATAAGATTGGTACCGGTTCTGTGAAGGGTTTCGGTCTTACGCTTACGATCGGTATTTTGACCTCCTTGTTCTGCGCTATCACGGTGACCCGCTCCATCTTGGATTGGAAGCTTGCCAAGCGCGACGCTACGACCCTTTCTATCGGTGGCGGCTTCAAGGCTATCAACGAAGCTAACCTCCAGATCATTCCGAACCGCCGTCGTTTCGGTCTCATTTCTATGATCCTGATTGTGGCCTCTATCGCCTTCATCGCCATCAAGGGCTTTGACTTCAGCATCGACTTCACTGGTGGTCAGGTTTATACCGTGCAGTACCAGGATAGCGACAAGCATGAAAAGGATTTGAGCAAGGCTCTCTCTGCTGCCGGCATCTCTGGCACGAAGGTCCGTACGCTCGGTGGTACTTCTGCTAACTCTTACCAGATTAGCATGCGCGCCTCTGACGACGCTCAGTTCGAAGTCAAGATGGCTCAGGCCTTCGAAAAGGCCGGTCAGAAGTGCGAAATCGTCGCTAAGGACAATGTGGGTCCGACCATCGGTAAGGAACTCCGCTTCAACGCAATCCTTTCTGTGATTCTCGCATGGCTCGGCATTCTGATTTACGTGTGGTTCCGCTTCGGTAAGTTCGGTCTCGGCTTCGGTGTCGCTGCCGTGCTCGGCCTGGTGCACGATACCGTGATTACGCTCGGCTTCATCTCTGCCTTCGGTCTTTCCTTCGACGGCGCCTTGATTGCCTCGCTCCTCACCATGATCGGTTACTCTGTGAACGATACCATCGTGAACTTCGACCGTATCCGTGAAAATACCGCCGTGTATGGTTCCAGCAACTTCGCCGAAACCATCAACAAGTCTATGAACCAGTGCTTCAGCCGTACCATGGTGACCTCTCTCACGACCTTGTTCGTGTGCGTGATCCTCGCTGTGATGGGTGGTTCTTCCATCCGCGACTTCGGCTTGGTCCAGTGCTTCGGTATCCTTATCGGTACCTACTCTTCTGTGTGCATCTGCTCTCCGATCGTTCTGTGGTGGAGCAAACGTTTCAAGAAGGGTGTGTAATCCTTAAGTGTCATCCTGAGATCCTCGAATGGGGAGAAGGATCTAGAAATTGCCTCGGTGAAAAGCCGGGGCTTTTTTGTGTTCTGGATAATTTGTCAATAAATTGATTGGAAAAATATTTTTCTGGAGTGAGTATCGCATAAATTATCTATATATTTGGTGAAAAAAGGAGGATTTATGTTTTTACGAAGAGTTATTCGTCTAGGTTGCCTGTCTATTGCAAGTTTTTTTTGGACAAGCTGTAGCGATGATTCCAGCACTCAGGTTCCAGTTACGGATCCCGAAATAGCGGATCCTGATTCTTCGACCAGTACATCGGGCGAAGAAAAGTTGAGTTCTGCTGCGGACGAAACTCCCAGTTCTTCTGAATCGTCCGAAAAATCCGCTTTGTCCAGCTCCAGTGAAGAAGCCGTTGAAGAAAGTTCTTCGTCGGAAGCTGTTGAAATGAGTTCCGCTGAAATCGCAAGCTCTTCCTCAGAAGCTTCAGAGGTTAGCTCGTCTAGTGTCGAGGGCTATGTCCTTGCGAAAAATTCTTCTGTGACATGTGAAGAACAAAAGTATAGAGTCGCGGCATGTTCCAGTACGAAAGGTCTTTCTTGCGATGATTATAAGAGGTACTTGGCAAGTGATACGTCCTTGTCCGAAAAGCTCTTATCCGAGTGGGAAGATAAGCTCCAAAGATGCGGGGCTGTACAAGAACCTGTGGCTGTTTACGGTGTTATATATGACCCTTGCGCAACAGCCTACTATGAAAAGGTTGCAATGAAATGTTCCAACGATAGTACCTATAAGGATTTCAAGTTGGATGGAAATAAGGTTTATACCAGTATCGAAGAATACAACGAGGCGCACGGCATAAGTTCAAGTTCCGTTGCTGAAAGTTCCAGTTCTCAGCCTGAAGATTTGGTACAAAATTGCCCGCAAGAAGGCTTTGCCTTGTTTGCAGACGTCCTTGCAGAGGTACAAGAAGATATTTATGAAAAAATAATCTGGGCGTTGGAAGAACCTAGTTTGGGCTTGACTGAAGCTCAAAGACAGTTCTATGAGGGACTGTTGGATCGTGAAAATAAAAAGTTGAAGGGGAATTTGTCACCCTATTATATGGATGGGCGTGATCATGATGTCTTGTATACAAGCTTAAGTTTTGAATCGAAAAATTGGTTCGATGGTTATATCGCCAGGACTAAAACCTGTAGTGACGGAACTTCGGTGGTAACGAAACGCTACCGGGAAATGTACGAAAAGATCCTTAAAGAGTGCTTTAATATAATTGATACGGAATTCAATCAGATAAACTAAACGATAATAAGTATCTATCTGCCTAAAGTTTCGCGGTAGTTGTGTACAGCAGCCTTGTAGGTGCTGACAGCCTTGGCGACGCGGGCGGCGATGTCTTCTTGCGCCTTGGTCGTCGTCATGTAGGCTTCTTCTTCGGGGTTGCTGATGAAGCCGATTTCAAAGAGAACTGCTGGCATGAGCGCTCCTACGAGCACCATGAATCCTGCACCGCCGACGCCTCCGCCCTGGCGCTTGATTTTGCCTCCGTCGAATGCCTTGAGCATTTCTTCGGTAAACATGTAGCTGTTCTGCTTGTACTTTTCGAGGCGCGCTTCTAGCTTGAACCATTCGATGGGAGAGAGTTCTTCCTTGGCATTCTTTTCGCCGTAGAGCGTGGCCACCTTGTTTTCGCGACGGGCAATGGCCTTGTCTTCTTCGCTTTCAGGGGCGCGGAGTACGTACACGTGGTAGCCCTTGATTTGCTTCTTGCGTTCGGGGGTTGCGTCAATCGCGTTGCAGTGCAGGCTGATGAACAGGTCGCCGTCCCATTGGTTGGCGAGGTTCGCACGTTCGCCAAGTTCGATGAACACGTCCTTGTCGCGGGTCATCTTGACGTTGAAACCTTCCTTTTCGAGTTCCTTTTTCAGGAGCTTGCCGACGGCGAGCACGATGTCCTTTTCGTTGGAATTCTTGCCCTGGGCACCGGTGTCCTTGCCGCCGTGGCCGGGGTCGATGACGATGGTCTTGACTTCGCGGGTACCGGCGGTTTCGTTCTTCGGCTTGGCGGTGGGAGTTGCAGCAGGGACTGCGGCGGCTTTTGCTGAAGACGAAGAAACCTTCGCCGCTGAGCTGCTACTTGCGGGGGAGACCGCTGCTGTTTTGTCGGTCTTGTATAGGCTTACAACATCTGCAGAATCCAGCAGAATGTGCCCGTCCGTAATTTCGGGGGCGTGCTTGAGTTCTATGGAGTTGCCGTGGCTGCTCACATAGGGGAGCCCGATGGCGAATTTGAGGGTGTCGCTTTCACCTGCGAGCAGGAATGTCTTTTGGACGGGGAACCAGTGGAAGCTGGCCTTGTGTTCCTTGGCGACTTGTTCGGCGTCAACCTTGTTGCTTGCCCAGGCAGAAGCTGCGAGAGCGACGCAAAGGAAGATGTGCCAAACAAGGTTTCGCATTATTTGTGCGCCTTTGCCGCACGGGCCATTTCGAGTTTTGCGTCACGGTTGATGATGTCCTGACGCTTGTCGCGCTGATCCTTACCGCGGCAGATTCCCATTTCGAGCTTGGCGCGGCGGTTCTTGAAGTAGAGCTTCAAGGGGATGAGCGTGCAGCCCTTCTGCTCCTTGGCCTTGCGCATCTTGGCGATTTCGTGCACGTGGGCCAAGAGCTTGCGGCGCCTTGCCGGAAAATGGTTGAAACGGTTAGCGAAAAGGTATTCGTCGATGTGGGCACCTACGAGCCAGATTTCATTCTTGGACTCGTCGATGTCGATCCACGCTTCGCCCAAAGTGCACTTGCCATCACGGATAGATTTCACTTCCGAACCAATCAGCATGATACCTACTTCGAACGTTTCGTCGATGAAGTAGAGGTGATTTGCCTTGCGGTTTACGATGACCGGCGTACTCTGTTCTTTTTTCGCCATTCGTTAAGCCTTCTTCTTGCTGCGGGCTGTTTTTGCTCCGGCGGCCTTGGAGCCTGTTTTAGCGGAGCTTTTCGATGTCGAGCTGGCCTTGCTCTTTGCGATTTTCTTGCCGGTGCCGTCGATGCCGGTGGTGGCGCTGCTGAGTTTCTTGCTTTCCCAGCCGACCTTCTTCTTTTGCACGTGGGGCACGGCTTCGTCCAGAGCCAAGGTGAGTTCCTTGCAACCGTCGCCTGTTACGGCGGAGGTCACGATGACTGCTTCCTTGTGGGCCTTGAACTGCTTGATCGCTTCGTCGATGCCGAGGTCGCTTTTGTTGAGGGCGATTACGTAGGGCTTCTTTGCAAGTTTCGGGTGGAACGCCTTGAGTTCTTCCTTAAGAACGGTGAACTGCTCGTAGGCGTTTTCAGCAAAGCCGTCGATGACGAACAACAGCGTATGCGTACGTTCGATATGCTTCAAGAACTGGTGGCCGAGACCCTTGCCTTCGCTGGCGCCTTCCAAGAGACCCGGAATGTCTGCGACCACGAAGCTGTGGCCGTTCATCTGCACAATACCGAGCACCGGTTCGAGGGTGGTAAACGGATAGTCACCGACTTTGGGACGGCCGCTTGAAATCTTGTTCACGAGGCTCGACTTGCCTGCGTTCGGGAATCCGACGAGGCCCACGTCTGCCATAAGCTTCAGTTCCAAGAAGAGTTCGCGCTTTTCGCCCTTTTCGCCGGGGGTACACTTGCGCGGAGCCTGGTTGGCGGGCGTTGCAAAATGCTGGTTGCCCATGCCGCCCTTGCCGCCGCGAGCCGCAATCCACTTTTGGCCTGGTTCGGTAAGGTCTGCGAGAATGCGACCTTCGGCATCTTTTACGATTGTGCCGCGCGGAACGCTTACAATCAAGTCTTCGGCGCTGCGACCGGTGCAACGCTTGGCACCACCGGCTTGTCCACTTTCGGCTTTATAGACGCGGGCGTTGCCCATGTCGAGCAAAGTGGAGAACTGTTCGTTCACCTGCAGAATCACATGACCGCCGCGACCGCCGTCACCGCCATCGGGGCCTCCGAGGGGTACGAACTTTTCGCGGTGGAAACTGCAAATGCCATCGCCGCCCTTACCGGAGCGAACTTCAATTGATTTTTCGTCTAGGAACATTAAAGGCTAATTCCTTCGTCGAGGCCGAGCGCGATATTCATGTTCTGAATGGCTGCACCACTTGCGCCCTTGCCGAGGTTGTCGATAATAGTCGTCACCTGCATCACGGTATCGTTGCCGAACACCTGGATGCGGGCGTTATTCGTATCGTTGCAGACGGTGGCGTCAAGGCGGCCGTTGAACAGCACGGGGGCTGGCTCAAAGGGCATCACCTTCACAAAGCGAGAACCTTCGTAATGCTTCGCCAAAATTTCGGTGAGGCCTTCGGGGCCGACCTTCTTGGTGAGTTCATTTGCAAAGATGGCGACGGTGACCGCCATGCCCTTGTAATAAGGGCCAAGCACCGGGTTGAAGAACGGCGTGTTTTCAAGTTCGCAGTACTTCTTCATTTCGGGGAGGTGCTTGTGTGCGAGCGCAAGCGCGTACGGGGCGGGCGCCATGATGGCCTTCGATTCGCCTGCTGCATGTGCAAGTGCTGCGGCTTCTTCGTATTCGGCAATCAGCTTCTTGCCGCCGCCGGAATAACCGGTGATGCTGTAGGCGGCAAGGTTAGCGCTCTTCGGCAAAATGCCTGCGGCAACCAGCGGGTGTACGCCGAGAATAAAGCCCGAAGCATGGCAACCGGGGTTAGCGATGCGCTTGCTCTTGGCAATGGCTTCTCGCTGGGCAGCCGAAAGTTCCGGCATCCCGTAGGTCCAGTCGGGGTTAACGCGGTGGGCGGTCGAAGCGTCGATCACGCGGGTGTTCGGATTTTCGCAGAGGGCAGCGCTTTCGATAGCTGCAGCATCGGGCAGGCACAGGAACGTCACGTCGGACTCGTTGATGAGTCGCTTGCGTTCGTTAATGTCTTTGCGGAGTTCAGGAGAAATGCGCAACACTTCGATGTCGTTACGCTTTGCGAGTCTCTCATAAATCTGCAGGCCAGTGGTTCCTGCTTCACCATCTACGAAAACTTTGAACATTTATTTTTTCCTTCGGAAAAAAGGTTTTGAGGTCGCACACGATGTGTGCTTTGGGGTATGGGGTCGGCTTTACTCAAAGGGAGCCGTAGGCGACCGTGCTCAAACCTCAAGGGGCGTAAGCCCCGTCCTCGTTGCTACTTGTTAGCGCCGCAGCACTTCTTGTACTTCTTGCCGGAACCGCACGGGCACGGATCGTTACGGCCAACGACCGGACCTTCGTGACGGACGGTTTCCTGCTTCACGGCACGACCGTCGTAGAAGAACCATGCGCCGCCCACCTTGTGGAACTCGCCGAGTTCGTGGTGGTTACGGGTGATGTTGCCCTGCTTGAAGCGTGCAACGAATTCGACCCAACCGATATTCTTTTCTTCTTCGGTCTTGGTCTGCTTGATTTCGATGCCGAGCCATTCGGATTCCTTGCTCCATGCAGTCACGCTGGCTTCGTCGAAGTCGCTGCGCTGGGTGGCTTCGAGGGATTCCTTGAGCCAGCCGATTTCCTGCTTCACGTAAGCGGTGTAGCGGGAACGCATCAGGGCTTCGGGGCTTGCCGCGAGGGCCTTCTGCTTGATAATCGGTTCACAACATTCGCAGTATTCCTTACCGGAACCGCAGGGGCATAAATCTTTTGCCATAACTTAATCCTTGTGTCTTCGTTGAAGCGGCTTGGCCGCCGTTAAAAATTTGGTAAAAAGGTAGAAAAAAAACGAGCGGTTGAATTCCGCTCGCCTTTAAATTAGTGCGTTCTCTCGTTTCGCTTACAGGCACTTCTTGAGAAGCCAAATTTCTTCCTTGCCTTCGCGGTTCGGGAGGCTGTTTACGGGCTTGATGCGTTCGACAACGTCGAAAACGCCGCCGAGGCGGGCCATGAGTTCGCCTTCGCTAGTGGCGTGCGGCGGACCCTGCAAGGTCTTTCCGTTCATGAGCGGATAGAGGAAGAGGATCAGGAGGCCGTCATCCTTCATCATCTTGTAGCAGACTTCGAAGAATTCGTCGCGGCGGCCCGGATGGATCGCCGTGAAGGCGCAGTAGTCATAGACGATGTCGAAAAGCTGACCGCCGCGCTTGTCGTCTTTCGGCGAGAGCGAGAACAGGTCTAGGTCCAAAGAACGCAGATTCTTGTGCTTGCGGCTCAGGTGGTCGAGTTCATCGACAGCGGTGGGGGCGAAATCGACTGCCAGCACGTCATGGCCACGGAGTGCCCAGGCTTCGGCGTCATAGCCAAATCCTGCGCCAGGAACCAAGACGGAGCCTGTTGCGGGGCAAGAGGGGTGCTTGAAAAATTCCGTCAAGGCGGGCGTCACCTTCTTGAGATTCCAGTAGTCCTTGCCGTCGGCATAGAGGTTGTCCCAGAAATCCGGGAGGTTCTGCGTTAACATACTTTACCTTCCTTTTTGTACGCAAGTTGCCCGCATGCGGCAAGAATGTCGCGGCCACGCGGGTTGCGGATCGTGATTTGTATTTCGGCTGCTCTAACCATCGCCAAAAAGTCTTCGACCTGCTCCGGCGTAGGGGCGTGGAGCGTTGGGTCGTCACCATCGTTCAGCACAATGGCGTTCACCTTCACGCGGCGGGGGGCGCAAATGCGGATGAGTTCCTTGGCGGCCTTGGGCGTGCAGGTGATGTCCTGGATCAGGACGAATTCAAAGGTTACATAATTATCGGTTCGGCGAATGTATTCGTCAACCGCTTCCAAAAGTTTTTCGATGGGCCAGGTCTTGTTTACCGGCATCACGGACGAACGGTATTCGTTGTTCGTGCTATTAAGGCTTACCGCGAGGCAACAGGGTGTGTTCCTGTCCACGAGTTCCTTGATTTTCGGGACCACGCCGCTCGTGCTCACCGTCATGCGCTTGGAACCCATATTAAACAGGCTCTGGTTATGCAGCGTACAACAGACGCGGTGGACGTTTTCGAGGTTGTTGAGCGGTTCTCCCATGCCCATAAAGATGATATTTGTGACTTGGGCAGTCTTGCCTTCTTCGTTCAGGAAGCCGGAATCCTTCAGGTACCAGTTCACGTTGATGATTTCTTCAAGGATTTCGCCTGCCTCGAGGTTCCTTGTGAAGCCCATCTTGGCGGTGCGGCAGAAGGCGCAGTTCATGGCGCAGCCCACCTGGGTCGAGACGCATACGGAATAGCGACCGTTTGCGGGAATCATCACTGTTTCGATATGGTGGCCGTCGTGGGTCCTGAAAAGCCACTTGACGGTTCCGTCAACCGATACCATGCGGGTTTCTTCGGTCAGGGCGCGGAGAGAGAACTGATTTGCCAGTTTTTCGCGGAGAGCGGGGGAGATGTTCCCCATTTCGTCGTAACTTTTGACCTGTTGGCAAAAGAGCCATTTTTGAATTTGGCTTGCACGGAACGGCTTTTCATCCTGGTCGCGGAGCCAAGCCTTAAGCTCGTCCTCGGTCAGTGTCTTTATGTTCTTTGGCCATTCCATCGGGGGGTAAAGATAGCAAAAAAATACATTTTTGTTAAGGGTAAAATACCCCTAAATGCCTTATCCCATTGGCATCTGATGGCAGCTTCGCTACGGGTCCTTGTTTTGGGTTGGCGGTCCGGAATCCTTGTTTTTCTTGGCCGTTTCGATGTATTCGGACATTCGTCTTTTTGTCTCGGCGGCGATATCTGCCGAAATTTCAAAGATTGGAACCGTATTCGCCACAAGGGGGTAAAGGCGGTCAACCTCTTTGAAGAGCTCCGAAAGCGACTTGTTGTAGACTTTGGCAAGTGCGCTTAAAGTGGTTATGGAGGGCATCCTTTTACCGACCTCGACCTGTGAAATAAATTGTCGGGTGATATTGGACTGTAGGGACGCCGTGTTTTGGGTGAGGCCGCTTTCGCGACGACAATCCAAGAACACTTGGCGTATAGCTTCGTTTAGTATATGGTCTTCGTATTCCACAAAAAAACACCTTTAAAAAACAGTGGATTACCAAGCACGCCCTACAATGAATTTTAGCATATGTAGGGGGGGGGTGCGTGCAAACAATTGATTGCAAGCTTTGCAAAATATTGTTAACGGGCGGGGCGTGAAAGCGGATGCAGAAATGGTGAATAAAGGCCAAAATGGTCAATTGAGTCTTGTTTGCGACGCTTGATGAAAAGTTTTTTATGAAAGTGATGTTAAGAAAAAGAAAGGTCAATCTTTCGATTGACCTTTCTTTCTGCGGGTGCCAGGACTCGAACCTGGAGCCTTTTGGTTCGTAGCCAAACGCTCTATCCAGTTGGGCTACATCCGCTTGATTGATGGCCCAAAGATAGTTTAAAGCGCGGGTGTTGTCAAGGGTTTTTGTTGAAT
>JAEEGK010007434.1_pt1 | contig 26133 bp, 15 predicted proteins | sample 8958771 | NCBI WGS metagenome assembly JAEEGK01 (sample SAMN16246547, study PRJNA631951) | gut metagenome | biome: gut microbiome; feature: rumen; material: SC-attached | host: Bos | place: Iran: Karaj | collected 2018-10 | reverse complement strand
ATAAAAAAAACAAAAAAAAAAAAAAAAAATATAAAAAAAAAAAATATAAAAAAATCCATTTAAAAAAAGCATTACTTGACTTCCAAATTATTATATTCCTCATTATTAATCCTATGAACTCTAATACTACTTTCCTCAGCACCACTAGCAAGTAATTCTCCATCACTACTAACAGCAAGTGCATTAACAGGTCCAAAATGTCCTTGAATGGCTCCAATTTCTTTTCCAAACATAATATTAAAAATAAGTAATTCAAACCCACCTTTTTTAGCATGAGTAGTAGTAACTTCTCTACTTTCTTGTCCTCCTGCAATAAAAGCATGAAATTTAATTTTATTTTCATCTTCATCACTTATAAAAGGAGAAAGTCTACAAGCATTAATATTCCTTGTTGGATTTTCTGGAATTAAAACTTCAATTTCTTCAAAATTATCATATGATAAAACTTTACTTTTTCCATCTTTTGATGCTGTTAATAAAATTTCTTCTTTTCTACTTTTATCTAAATCCATTATCATTGAATCATGTATTTTTTTTTGAAATAATATATTACCATTTTCAAAATCGTAATTGTAAATAAAACCAGTTTCTGATGTTGATATTATATTTTTATCATTATTTAACCATAAAGTTTTTGTTATTTTATCTTTATTAGGTGATAAAAATTTCTTTAATGGTTTTAATTCAGTAATTACTTTTTTATTATTACAACTTGATTTTAAAATATCATCAAAATTATATATTAAAATACCACTTTCACTTTGTTGACTACGACCACCATAACTTAATAATAAAGTACTATCTAATCTATTGAAATTAACTGAACGAATAGAATAAATTGGTTCTAATTCTATTTTTTTTAATAATTCTCCATTTGAAGTTTCCCAAAAATAAATTGAACCTGTTGAATCACCTGAACATAAATATTTTGAGTCTTTTGTTATATCTATTGTGTATACTGCTGCTGCATGTAAGTATGTACCTATTCTTTCACCATATTCACTTGACCATAAAGTTATGTAACGGTCTGATGATGCTGAAAATAATAAGTCGTTTTCTCTGTTGAATATTAATGATTTTATTGGCTTTGAATGACCTTTTAATATTAGAGGATGCATTTTTTTTTTTGTGGACTTTTTAAATGATATTTAATTATTTTTTTTTGTGTTTTTATTTTATTTTTTTTTTATTTTTTTATTTTTTTTTTATTTTTTATATAAGGGCGCCCCTTAGTTACATTTATTTTTTTATTATTTATTTTTTTTATTTTATTTTTTGTTTTTTTATTAGAGGTTTTTTTAAAAATATTAATTGTTTTAAAATCCATTATATATATTAAATATTTAATTAAATATTAAATATTTTAAAAATGGCTAATATTAATATATTTATTATAAATATTCTTCAAGTAAAATATTGTATGAAACTTTTCAATAAAAGTTTAGTTATAAAAAAATATATTAATAAAACAGCAATATATTTTTTTAAATTATTATAATTATATATATATATATGATTCTAATTAACTCAATTTGTATAAGATTGTGATATTACAAATATAAATTTTATATATATGAACTGTTTCCTCAAATAAAAACATTCTTATTTTTCTATATTCAGAGAATTTTCAGTAATTCCAATATCACTTTTAATTATTGAACTATTTAAAGGTAAAGTATTATCTCCTAATGAATTAGTATTATTATTATAAAAAATATTATTAAAAAAATTAGGATCATCTTCATTTTTATTATTTATTCCTTCAATTATTTGTTCGTTACTTCCAATATTATTAGTATTATTAATAGTAGTCGTATTATTATCACTTTCTTCTTTTTTTTTATTATTATTTTTTATAATTTTATTATCTTCAACTTTTTTTGGGTGAATTAAATCATAACCTTCTTGATTAAGTGAATTATTTGAAAAAGTTTCTAAAAAATCATTTGAGTGTGAGTCAATATATTTTCTACATATTACAGCATCAAATGTAAAAATATCTTTTTGACCATTTTGAGATAATTTTGCTGATGTTGATAATTTAACTGGATTTTCTCCTACTTTTAATGGGAAAATTATATTATTTGTAGTACTATTATCAATTATAGTTTTATTAATATTTTTTAATATATTATTGTTTATTATATTTTCATTAATTTTTTTTATATCTTCATTTAATGGTATTTTAAACACATGTTTTGATTTGTTTTTTTTATTTTTTTCTGGTGAATGTTCTAATTTTGTTTTTCTATTTAAAAATATATTATTTATTTTATCATTTTCTTTTTTAATAGAATGACTTTGTGTACTATTATTTTCAACAGTATTAAAATTATAAATAGAAGTTTCAGTGTTTCCTTCTTTAATATTATTATTATTATTTTTAACTTTATAATTTATATCATTTATTTCTTTTACATTAATTAAATCTTTTTTAATAATTGAACTTTGACAAAAAGTCAATGCGTTAAAAAGATTAGAAAATCCATTAAAAATTCTTCCAAGTTCTTTACATTCATCATAAGAAATTAAATTAACTGGCATTAAACATTCACAATTATGAATATTATTAAAATTTGGATTATCTTTATTTTCAAAAAATTCTGAAAAAGAAGAAATAATTATATCAGAGATAATTTTATTATTTTCAATTGACAAATTATAAAAATCAAAAATTAATCCTCTTAACTTTTCAAATTTATTACATAAATAACTTATTTTTTCTAAACTATGAATAATTATATTATCAAAATTTCTTTTTTCAATATTTAATTTTTCACTTAATTCTTGAACAGAATGGAATTTTAATTTATTAAAAATTTTTTTCCAATAATCTTTTAAAGTAATAACATTATGAGAATTATGGTTTATTTTTTGACATTCAGAGCATAAATTAATATCACAATTTTCACAATAAAAAGATAATTTTTTACCAGAATGAATTTCACAATTTTCAAAATTTTTCATTAAATTAGATGAAACAGTTTTATGATTTGAAACGAAATCTTTATGATAACCTTTACATATTTCACATAAATATTTTTGACAATCTTCACAATAAACTATTCCTTCTTTTTCAGGATGTTTATAACAATTTTTTTTAAATTGTTTTTCTGTTATTTTTGTTAAATCATTTAATGTTATTTCTTTTGGTTCATTTAAACATTTACATATTAGCTTTATTAAAAAACTATTCTTTGTGAAATCTTTTTTTATTTCTAATATTATTGGTTCATTCATATTACAAAATGGACAAATTAATGATGATATTGATTTTAAATTTTTATTTTCATTTTTATTTTCAAAATAATTTTTTTCATTGTTTTTTGGTGAATCTTGTTCTTTCATTCAAAAAATTTATTTTTATTTAATTTTTTTTAAGTTTTGATATATTAATAAGGATGATTAATTATTTGATATTATTCTATATTTACTATATTTAGTATTTTTTTTCAGATTTAATTATTTTATAATTTATTATTAAGGATTTTTTTGTTTTAGTTTATATTATATATGTATTCAATTTTATTTTTTCTTTTTATAAAAGAAATAAATCTTTTACAATAATTATTTTTTTTGATTTATTATTTTAGTTATTTTTTAATTAAATAAGTTTTTTAATAATGTTTTATATATAAATAAAAAGTTTTAGATTTTTATGTAATATGTCTTTTAACATAATAATATTTGTCAAAAAGTTAATATTTTTTTAATTTAATTTAAATATAAATTTTATTTTTTATTTTAATTAGTATCAATTTGTTTTTTATTTATTTTTAAAGTGATTAAAAGTTTAATGATTAGATTTAATAATTAATAATAAAAAGAATAAATATAAATTATTAAAATATTATTTTTTCATTATTAAAAAATTTAAAGAAAAAAATTTAAATTAATTGATTTAATGTTAAGTTTTTTTTGTCTTAAAATTTAAATTTATATTTTTAATATGGAAAAAACAATAGATGATAAAATAGATTATTTAAATAAATTTTTCAATTATTTCCATATAAATGATGAAAATTTTTCAAAAAGTTTACAAAATGATATTCAAATAATTACACCAATTTTAAAATATAATGAAGAATTATTAACTACAAGTGAAAAAGAAAAATGATTTTTTTTTTCTGAATCATTAAATGAAGAAAAAGAAAAAAAAGAAGAAATCTCAAATATAAACATATTAGATAACTTAATAAAAGTTTTAAAACATATTAATTTAGAATTAAAAATACAAAATGATAAATTAAATATTTCATATGAAGCACAAAAAATAAATTTTGAAAAAGAACAAGAAAATACCTCTTTTAAAAATACGATAAATAATTTTGAAAAATTAAATATTAAAATTCCTTTTAGTAATATTCCACAAACAAATGATATTTTATCAACATTAAATAATATTCATCAAATTAAAGAAGAAATTAAAATTGAAAAACAAAAAAGAGATGAAATAAATAAAGAATTACAAGAAGAAAAAGCAAAATATAAAAATTTTGAAAATTTACCTTGTGATATAAATCAAATAAGAAATTTAGTTGAAATTAAAAGAGAAGAATATAATAATATGAAAAAATAATAAATTCTATAAAAAAATTAAAAAAATAAAAATAATTAATAAATACAACATATTTTAATATATACATAAATAAATAATAAAAAACAATAAAAAAAATGTTAAAAACAATAAAAATAAAACCAAAAAAAGAAATTCAAATTCCATCTTATAATGAATTATTTAAAGATTTATCAAAAAAAAAAGAACAACTATCTACAAGAATAGTACATAAATCAAGTATATCAAATCCAATAAATTATAATGAAGTAAAATATCAAGTATCTAATTCATCAACGGAAAAAAATTCTCCTTTAAAAACAATTTCTTTTAAAAATACAAGTAGATTTAATTTACATCCAAAAAATTCAAAAATAAAATTTTCAAAAAGTGAAAAAGAAATAAAAAAATTAAAAGAAATAAATGATTTTTATAATTCATCATATAAAATAGGATTTCAAGAACAAAGTAAAAGAAAAGTTATAATTCCAGATTATTATTCACCATCTCGTTGTAAAATAATTTTATTATTTGGTGATCAAGAAGAATATAATAAATTAAAAAAAGAAAGAGATGAATTAATATTAAATATTAAAAGATTAGAAGATAAAATTAAAAATGCAAATGAACAATTAGAACAAATAAATAAAGAAATTGAATTAATTTCTGAAAGTAATTTACAAATATATTATGAAAGAAAAAAAGAAGAAGAAGAACATGAAAATGTTTTAAAAGAAATTCCAATTGTTAAAGAAGATATTGAAAATATTAAAAATAAAATTAATTTAACTTATATTGAAACTAAGAATTATAAAATTGAAGCATTTAAAATAAAAGATGAAATAAATGAAATTAATCTTAAAATTGAAGAAATGAAAAAATTAATTGAAAAACAAATTAAAGAAAATGCAAAAATTAAACATGAATTAGATATGCAAAAAATGAAGAATGAAGAATTAAAACATGGAATTAATATTGATAGTGATAGTTTTATTAAAGATGTTACTAAATTAATTCCTCCTAAAGAAAAAGAAAATCATAATCTTTTAAATAGTTTACAATGAATATATTTATTTTTTTATTTTTTATTTTTTTGAAATTTAAAATTAAAATAATTAATTATAAATATTTTTTTTATTAATGATGTTAAAATATATAATTTAATAAAAACTTTATTTATAAAAAAAAAAGATGATTTTATTATATAACTTTAATTAACAATATGTAAATAAAAAAATAAAAAAATTAAATGGGTATATGTAGTAGTAATAAAGAACAAAAGCATAAATTATTAGAAAGGAAAAAAAGTTCTACAAAAACTTTTGAAGAAATATGTAAATTTTATTCATTTAAACAATTTCCAAATTTTAATAATAAAATAACATTTCAAAATTTATGTCCTGAATTCACAGAAAAATCAATTTTTTCATTTTATTTATATGATATAAGTTGTAAAGGATTAAAAAGTCCTTCAAATATTTATATGTTAAGAATATTTTTTGGAGAAAAAATATTAACTGATTATGGAATGGGAGAAAGATTAAATTTTTCATTAAAAGAAACAATAGAAGTAACAAAAAATTTTCAAGATTTATCAGATAGTTATTTAATGTTTGAATTAAGTACAATAAAAGAACCAATTCAAAATAAAAATAATAAAAAAACTGCTTCAGATTTAATTAATTCAAATACAGGAAAATTGACATCATATGCAAGTGTAAAATTTGATTTATTAACTTTATCAATTGGTTCTCAATTATATGATATTCCTTTATTTGGTAAATATAATAATCAAAATGGAAGAATTTCTTTTAAAATTAAAAGTATTCATAAAAATAAGATTAAAGCAACATCAACTGATATGAAATTAATTTTATATAAAGAATATAATGAAAATATTGGAGATAATATTAAAATAAAATTTTATGATTCTTTCTTAGAAAAAATAAATCAACATCCTTTAACAATTTCAGATTATGAAAAAGATTCTGAAGATAATGAAAAAATAATATATAAAAGTAAAACTGAAGAAACTAATCCTTTTAGAATTTATATGTCAATAATGGATTTTTTATTTGCAAATCCTTTATTTTGTATTTATAAATATGTGAATAATGAATGGAAAATTTTTGGTTTTTATCCTACAAATTCTAATTTAATATTTAAAGAAGAAATTGAAAAAATGCATAAACAAATGAAAGAATTATTTAATTTATTACTAGATAATAAGAAAGATAATAATATAAATAATGTTAATTATATTTTAAATGGTGAAGTAATAAAAGACAATAATTTACCAGTTATTTGGGATGGAAAAAAAATAGGAGAATTCTCATTTAAATTTCATATAAAAAATTTACCATTAATAAGACAATTTCCACATGGTGTATTTACAAATAAAGGTTTAACTATAAATGAATTATCAATAAGTAATTATTTACCTTGTTCAAAAAAATCATTTGCTTCATTTGAAAATATAAAAGAACAATTATTAACAATTATAAATAATTTAGAAACTAAAATTTCAAAACAAAATTATAGATTAAGTATTGAAATAAATGAATTAAGACAATTATTTGAAGAAAGTGTAAGTGATGATTATTTATGTTATCATTATGAAAATTATGAAGATATTTTTTTATCACAAGAAATTTTTTTAAAAATAGGAAATAAAATATTTGATATATTTGATAAAGTAGAAAGAGATGAACAAATGACATGTTTAGAAATAATAAGATTAATTACAAATAGAGAAGAATTTGAACAAAATATTTTAGATGAAAAATGGTTTAATTATAATGAAAAAACAGAAGAATATACTTTTTCAAAAAGAGTAATTGAAACAAGAATTCCAGAAATGTATTTACAATTTTATATAAATGCCTTTAAATTTGCAAAAAATTATAAAGATATTCCAATGGGAATAAAATATATGAATGAATTATGTGTTAATTGTTTTTTTAAATTTCCTTTTATAAGAGATAATATTATTAAAAGTATTATTAAAGGAATTCCACCAATTAAAAAAGACGAAGAAGCAATTAGATTTTCACCAGAAAATCAAGTTTTATTTTGGGAATTATTAATTAATGATAAAATAAAACAAGCAGTAAAAAAATTAAGAACTCAAAAAGAAAATGTATTTGAAATAAGTAAAAAATTTAAAGAAAGTTTAAAAAATGAAATTCCATTTCCAGAATTAGAAAAAAGAGGAATTGAATGTTTTGATTTTTTAAGAATATTAGTTAATACAGTTGAAAAAAAATTAACAAAAAATTTTTCACATATAATTTATATTCATTGGTATAGTATAACTGGATTTGAAGAAATAATAAATGCAATTGATTATGAATTATCAAATAAAAATATTATTCAATATCCTGAAAATATTTCTGATATAATTTGTACTTTTTTAAATAGTTCTAAAATATATCAAAGATTACTTAATACTGTTATTTCACATACAAATGTTTTTGATTCATTTTCTGTTTATTATACTCTTGATTTAATTGATAAAGTTTTAGTTAATTTTCAAAAAAAATTTCCTAATTATGAATTTGATTTAGATTATAAAACTTTATTTTCTGCTTGTAATGTTATTACTTCTCATGATAATTCTCTTGGAATTAGTAAATTATTTTGGTTATATTATAAAAATTCACATTTAATGAAAAATTTTCATATAATTGAAATTACTTTTGGTATTATTAAACCTAAATTTTTTCATTTTTTCTTTCATTGGAGTTGGAAAGTTAGAAAAGTTCTTTTTAATTTTTATCACTTTATTTTATTTTATAGATTGAATTTTAAAATTAAAATTAGTGAAATTATATTAAATGATGATAAGAATAATAATAAAAAAAATTTTAGTGATATTTTTAATGAAGAAAAAGAAATTGTAAATAATTTTATTAAAATATATTCAAATAAAAATTTTTTTGATATAAATGACCCAAAAAATAAAAATCTATTAGAAAAATATGTAAATAAAGAGAATTATGTATATGTTAATGAGTCTTTAGAAAATTATCTTCAAGTTAAAAATGAATTTGAAAAATGGAAAGCCAAAAAAGAAAAGTATAAAGATTTGGAATATCCTAGTTTAATTTTAAGTCCTATCAATTTAGATATTGACAGATTGGGTGCAATGTAAAAATTATTAATATTTTCAAAAAAAAAAGGTTTATGAATAATTTTTTTAATTGTTTTGAAATTTTGTTAAAAAAATAAATATTGGTATTTTTATTTTGTAATTTTATTAAAATTATATTTTGAGTTTTTAATTTTCTATTACATTTATATTTTTTTAAATTAAAAAAATTAACAATTTAAATTATTAATTCTACAAGGATTTCTATTTAATTTATTTAATTGCTTTTTTAATTGTTCATTTTCATTCATTAATAATTGAATTTGTGTATATAATAAATCATTATTAAATAATTTATCACTAAAATCTTTTCTAATTTTTTCACTTTGTTGTAATAAATTATTAAACTCATTTTCTTTTTTATCATTTAAATTTCCAACACAACTTATTTCATTTTTTAAACTATCAATAGTCTTTTCTAAATATTCAAAATCATTTTTTAAATTATTATTTTCTTTTTTTATTCTATCAAAACTTTTTCTATATAAATTAGTTGATTCAACTTCAACTCCTAATTTATTATTTATATTACTTAATTCATTTCTAATATCACAATTTTGTTTATCTAAAATATCACTTTTTTTATTTAAATTAAAAACACACTTTTCTAATTTAGTAATTGTATTTTGCAAATCATTAATTTCTTTATTTGTTTTTTCTATTTTATTTTTTAATTTATCACATTCTATTTTATTATTAAATATTAAATCATTATATTCTTTTTGATGTTTTTGTTTGACTAATTCAATTTTTTTTTCATTATTGTTTAATTGTTCATTTAATTTTTTTTCATTTTCTTTTTGTAATAATTCATTTTCTTTTCTTAATTTAAAAATTTCATTTTTTAAACTTTTGATTTGAGCATTAAATTGTTCAGAATTTTCTTTTGTTATTTTTTTATTATCATTAATTTTTCTATTTATAGTTTCTTTTTCATCTTTTAAATTTTTATTTTCTAATATCAATTGATTTAATTTCTCTTGTTTTTCATTCATAATACAATTAAATTTTGAATCTTCTTCTTCTTTTTTCATTTTATTTTTTTCTATTTCTAAATTTGCTTCTTCTTGCATTTTTTTTAACTCAATTTGAAAAGAAGATTTTAAACGATCTAAATTATTTTGTAAAGAATTAATTTTATATTTTAATTCACTTTTTTCTTGATCAAATAATTTTTTTAATTCAGTTACATATTCATTAGTATATAATTGATTTAATTCATTATTTTCATTTATAATATCATCACAATTATTATTTAAATTATTCATAGAATAATTATTTATATTTGTAATATTTTTATTTATTTCATTTTCATTTGAAATAAAATTTTGATTTATTTCTGAATTAATATTTATTATATTTTTCCTTTTATGATTAACTTTAATTGATAATGAATGAACAATTGAATCACATCTTTGACAAAAATTATGAAATGGACTACATTCACTACAATAAAATTCTGCATTTTCTCCTTTACATCTTTCACATATTATTTTATTATTATTGAATGACATTTTATTTTAATTTAAAGAAAAAAAATATTTTCTATATTTTAATATTAATTTTAAAATATAATTCTAAAAATAAATTAAAAAAATATATAAAATAAATTTAAAAATAATTTTAAATTCAATCTCGAGAAGAAAAATAATAAAATCAAAAATAAAAAATGAAAAATAATTCTCCTTTAAATTCTCATAATTCAAATTCATCAAATGATTTTTCTCATTCATATAGTAGTACACATTTCAATCAAATAATACCATCATCAACAATATCACTTCCAAATGGTCGAACAAAAAGACAAAGACAAAAAGAAAATTATACTGATATATTCAAAGAAAAAAGTAATTATCAAACAAATGAAATTACAAATCCAATAAGTCATAAAAGAGGAAAATCAGAATCAAATAGAATTAATAATGAATTTACTTTAAAGAATTCAAGTGATTCATTAAGAAAAAGTTTTGATTATAATAAAATTGCAAATCATTCTGCATCTCCTAGTAATAGTTATAATAAAAAAAAAATTAATATGAAAATATTTTCTAAAGGAGAAATGCAATTAAGTGAATTAAATAATAATGATTCTAATTTTAATTCTCCTTCTAAAAATAATATTAAAAGTGTTAGAAATTTAAATAAAAGTAATTCAAAAAGTTCTATTATGAATAATTCAAATAAAAGAGAAATTGATAAAAATGGAATTCCAATTTGTAATTCTTCAACAAATATTTTAAGTAAAAGTAGTAATAATTTTAGTAATTATTCTAATAATTATCAAAAAAAAGAAAATTATGATAATCAAAGGAATTTAAATAAAAGTTCTTCATATAAAGATTCATTATCTGCAAAACATAAAAAAAATAAATCAATATCTTTTAACAAATTAGATGATAATAATATTAATAAAAAAAGATCAAATTCTTTAATGAATCCTCAGAATAAACAATATATTGGTATAGATATGGCTATGATTAGTAATTCATCTCATCCTAATAATGAACATTTTAATACTCAAATTCATTCTCTTAATAACAGTTATAGTAAAATTAGAAATTCATTTGATAATGAAATTAAAAATTCTTTTATTGATCAATCAAATAAATTAAATGATAATAATAATTATAATACTTCTAATAATATTAATAAGAATCTTAATGTTAATTTAATTAGTGAAAGAAATGATTATAAGAAAGGATATAGAAATAATAAAAATCAAATTGAAAATTCACAAATTTTTTCTCCTTCTATTGAAAAACAAATTCAATCTCATCAACAAAATTTTAATAATAATTATCTAAATAATAATAATGGAAATAAATATAATAATATTAATAATACTAATAATAATAATAGTAATACTATAAGTAATAATAATAGTTCAAAATTTTTAGATGGATTAAATCAAAGTTCAATTCATAAAAATATTAGTCGCATTCAAGAAGATAAAATAAGTAATATTGATATTTCATTATCATATAAATATCAACCAAATATTAATTCAGTAAATAATAGTATGAGAAATGGTAATTCATTAAGTTTAAATGATTTATCTACAAATAGAAATGATATAAGTAATTTTTCTCAAAGTTATACTTATCAATTAGATAATAATAGTTTTCCTCAAAGAAATATAAATTCAAACAGACAAAATTTAAATTTAATTCATATGGAAAAAATAAGAGAAAATCCTTTAAAAGAAAATTTATCATCTGAATCAATGGATGAAAATTATAAAAGTAAACTATCACAAAGTGATAGTAATAAAAAAAAAAAATCTTTATAATTTACATTATAATTATGATGAATATGATAAAAATCAATATGAAAAAAATATAATTAATGATAAAATAAAAAATAATGAAATTAATCATAATAATAATATTTACAATAATTACAATAACATAATTCCTCATAATAAAATATCAAATCATAATAAAATGAGTATGTATGAATGTGAAGGAAGTTCTTCAAATGATTATAATTTTGTTAATAATGATCATAAAAAACAATACAGTAGAATATCAGATATTTATAGTGGTGGAAATACTTCAAATGATAATAATTATAATATAATTAAAAATAGAACTATAACTGCTGAAAAGATATTAGATTCATTTAATGAAAATGAAATATTAAATGGTAAAAATAATAGTATTATAAATTCAAGTTCAATTTCAAAAGATAATACTTTTCATAATCATAGTAAATATTATAATAATAATAATAATGATTATAATATTAATTCATATAATAATAGAATTGAAACAAGTGAAGAAAAAAGATTATCAGAAAAAATAAAAAAAAATCATGAAATGGAAATGTCAAAAAATCATAATAATAATCATAATAATATATTAATTCCTTCATTAAAAAATGAATTTAATAATAAAAATTATAATCATAAAAGTATTAGTTATTCAATTAATAATTCTCAAACAATAGATATAAATTCTAATGATAATTATTATATTAAAAACAATATTAATTCATTTATAGAACCTCCAATATCAAAATCAAATGAATTAATTAAAAAAGAAAGATTAGAAAATATGCAACAAATATTATATGAAATAAAAGATAGTCATAATGATAAAGATGAAATTGATGATAAATTAATTGGAAATAATAATAATAATAATAAAAGAAATATAATTAATTTAAATAGTGAAGAAAAACAAAAACAAGAAAAACGTTTAAAAGAATTTGATGAAATAATAAATGAAGAAAAAGAAGAACAATTAAAAAGACAAAAAGAATTAGAAGAATTAAGATTAAAAGAAGAATTAAGATTAAAAGAAGAAGAAAGAAAAAAAAAAGAAGAAGAAGAAAAAAGAAGAATTGAAGAAGAAAAAAGAAAAATTGAAGAAGAAAAAGAAAAAAAGAAAATAGAAATATTAAGATTAAAAAAAATTGAAGAAGAAAAAAAGAGAAAAGAAGAAGAAGAAATTAAAAAAAAGAAAATAGAAGAAGAAAAAAAGAGAAAAGAAGAAGAAGAAATTAAAAAAAAGAAAATTGAAGAAGAAAAAAAAAGAAAAGAAAAAGAAGACATAGAATTAAGAGAAAAATTAGAATTATTAAAAAAACAGAGTGAAGAAGAAGAAAAGAGAAAAATTTTAGAAGAAGAAGAAAATAGAAAAAGAATTGAAAATGAAAAAATTAAAAAGGAAAAAGAAGAAATAGAAAAAAAAGAAAAAGAAGAAGAACAAAAAAGATTATTAGAATTAAAAAATAATCAAATGAATGAAATTGAAGATTTAAATGAAGGAAAATTAACATTAGAACATTTAACAGAAGATAATAATTTAGATAATAATAGTAATTATATTAATTATGAAATAAAAGATGATGATAATATGTATAATAATAATTCAAATCAAAAAATTAATAATCAAAATGAAATATTAAATACTCAAAAAAATGAGACTGAAAATTTAAATACAAAAAATAATAATACATATGAAAGTAATAATGATGAAAATAATTATCAAAATAACAATAATAATAATACAAATTATAATAATGAAAGATTTAATGATAATTATACTAATCAAAATTATCAATTGAGTAATAAATTTACATTTAATGATGGTAATTTTATAGATTCTCAAATAAATGATAATATATCAAAACAAATAAATGATAATAATATGTATTTAGAACAAAAAATAAGAAATAATCAATTTAATTCTTTTAGTAATGAATCTTCTGCAACAGGAACTAATTATCATTATAATATTCATACAGATAAAAATGAAAAATTTTCTCCAAAAAATAACTTAGATAATAATAATATTAATAATAATTTAGATTTTATTGAAAAGAATACTAATTATAAAATTAAGAATAATGAATATATGTCTGGAATAATGTCTTTAAATGATAAAAAATTTTTAATTCAAAAAAAAAATTCTGATTCTAAATTAAACTCTAAATTAAATAATGAAGATAATTCAATATCAAATGATTTAAATTATAGTGAAGATGAAAATTATTTAAATAATTATAGTGAGAATAAAAATAAAAAGAAAATAGGAAAAAGTAAAAATTTATCCAGACAACATTCAGAAAGTAAGTTTGAATTAACAATATTATCAAAAAAAAGTTATAATGATGAAGATGAAGAAAGTTCAAGAAATTTATTTAAAAAATTAAAAGAAAAAAATAATAAAATTATGCTTGATGAAGGAACACAATATTTTGATGAATTTGAATTTATTAAGAAAAACAAATATAATACATTAAATCAAGAAAATAAAAATAATAATTCTAAAGAATTATTAAATAATAATAAATATAATTCATTAAACCAAGAAAATAAAAATTATAATTCTAATGAATTATTTAATAATAAAAAATATAATATATTAAACCAAGAAAATAAAAATTATAATTCTAATGAATTATTTAATAATAATAAATATAATACATTAAACCAAGAAAATAAAAATAATAATTCTAATGAATTAATTAATAATAATAAATATAATACATTAAATCAAGAATATAATAATAATGATTTATTAATTAATAATAATGAATTAATAAATAATAATAAATATAATACATTAAATCAAGAAAATAAAAATAACAGTAATAATAACAATAATTACGAATTATTAAGTAATAATAATGAATATCAAAATAACAATAATGAATTTTTAAATAGCATTAATATTAATAATAAAATATATGATTCAAAAAAAAATCAAAGAAAATCAATTTTTGACTCTAATATAAGTGAAAATAGAACATCTTATTCAAAAAAAAATGAAAGTTCAAGAAGTTCTTATAATAATATTTTTATTAGAAATCCATCTAAAAAATCTTTTATATTAAATTACGAAAAAGGATTATCACATAATCCAAGTTCAACTAATGTTTTTAATAGAAATTTATATAGTTTAAATAAAGAAAGTAATGAAGATGATAGTTTTTATAAAATTCAACCAAAAATAAAAGTATTTGACCATCAAAATTATAATAAAGATTTATATAGTAAAATACCACATCATAATAAAAAAGAATTTTGGAATATTACAAATGATAAAAAGAATAAATCAAGTAAGAATAGTTTTATTTTTGGAAAAAATAATTCTTATATTGATAATAATAATAATAATATTAATTTACTTTCAGATATTCAAATAAAAGAAAATATTGAAAAATATAAAAGAAAAAATATTAAATTAACCAAAAATAGTAAAGATAAAGATTCTTTTATTATGCCCCCTAATCCTTATAAAACTGTTTTAGAAGCAAGAGAATTCCTTTTCTTTAATGAAAAATAAAATTTGTAGATATGATTATTTTAATATTATTTTTTTTTAAATTTGTTTGTTTTTTTTTTTTTTTTATTTAATTTAATAAATTTATGGATTTTTTTAAAATCCAAAATAAAAAATATGAAAATGATTTTGAAAAATATATTTTAGAAGGCAATGAAATATATGATATGTTTAATATAATTTATACTAATTTTATTTCAATTACAAAAACTTATATAAAAAATTTAAATAATTTATTAAAAAATAATGATAAAAAATATAATACAATTCAATATACATCAATTTTTTTGAATTTTATGAAACAAATAATTGAATTTAAAATAAATTCTTTAGAAAAGCAAATATCTATATTAGAGCCATATAATAAATATGAAAAATTAAAAAATGAAAAAGTAGAAAATATAATTCAGGAAATAAAAAAATTAGAAGAAAATTTAGATAAAGAAATAAATATATTAAATGAAAAAAAAGAAAATTATTATGCATGTGTAAAAAATATGGAAAAGTATTTGATTCAATATTATATAGAGAATAATAATAAAAATGAATATGAACCAAAAAATAAAGAATGGATAAATAAAGTATTAAATGGAAAAAAAATATTAATGAATTATATTAAACAAATCAACAAAACTGAAGAAATAAGAAAAAATTATGAAATAATTAAAAATGGATGTTTAAATTATATAAATACATTCAATAAAGAAAAAATACAAAGAATAAGTTCTTTATTTTTAACTTTTTTACAATCATTTATTGATGAAAATGAAATAAATAAAATAAAAAATAAGAATGTAAAATTAAAATTTGAACAAATACCTTTAGAACATATATGTTTTAATTTAGAATTGAAACAATTTTCTAAATATAATGAAATTAAATTTATTCCTTATCAAATAAATATTGAAAACGATACAAAAGATCAAGAATTTAAAGATTTAATTGCACAATTAAAAGTAAAATATAATTCTTTAATTATATCAATTATAAATAAATTTCAAAAAATTAAATGATATTAAAATAATTAATAATAATATGGAATATTAATTGATATTATTAAATTGTAACAAAATATAGAAATAATAAAAAATAAATTATAAAAAATATAAAATTACAAAAATGAACAAATAAATAACTATTATAAAACCTTAAAAATTAATAAATTTTAGCAATTGTGGCCCCTCCTTTATTTTTGACTTTAAGTAACTTAGTTATTAATTTAACTTTTTTACTCTTTAAGAAATTAGGATAAAAGGCTAATAAGAAACAACTCATTTTCCAAACTTTATACATTTTATAAAAAATTCTATAACTTTTATAATTTTGTAATTTATTTTGATATAACCAACATAATTCTTCAAGAGAAACTCCATAATTATTATTAAACTCATCAATTTTTTCTTCATTTTCAACAAAATAATCATACATATTTTCTTTTCTAAAAGCATCTAAACTTAAACCTAATAAAATTTTTAAATCTTCAATATTTAAATAAATAGGTCTTTCAATTTCACTTTTATCTTTTTTTTCTTCAATTTCTTTAATAGCTTCATATGAACAAGGACAACATCTATATTGATATAATCTCCATATTCTTAAACATTTTTCATGATATGAATGACCACAATACATAAAATATTCTTTTTTATTATCTGTTTTTTTCCAACAAAAAATACAAGTATAAGGTTCTAATTGAATTTTATTATCTTCACTTTCTGTTATTAATTCCCATTTTTCTATTAAATTATCTAAAAATTCAAATACATCTTGATTTAAATATCCCTTTGATCCATAAAAAAGTATTCCAGTCAAAATAAAGAAACCAAAACATAAATTTGGTATTAAAAAATAAAAAAAAAAATCTTTTGGTGCATCACTTGTACTAGGAAAATTTTTTAAAGGTTTTTTTTCTTCTTTATACACAATTAATTTTATTATTTTTTTTAAAGCCTTTGCCCATTCTGAATGAATTAATTCTAATCTTACTGAATTAATAGTTCTAAATCTATAATTATCATTTACTAAAATTTTTGACTCTTCTCCTGGTTGAATTACAACCATTTTATCTTCTGCATAAATATCAATTAAAAAACCATATTTACACATATTTTTATAATTTTTACAAATTGAATCAAAAAATTTATATGATGTTGCTTCAAAAAAAATCACATTTGAAACTTCATATTCCATTACTGTTCTTATTCTTATTATAAATAATGGATATTTTGCTATTGAATCACATAAAAAATTGTAATCTTCTTCGGATAATATTTTTTTTTTGTCTATTAATCTTTCTGAACATGAGGTGAAGTTTTTCATTTTTGATTCTACTATTTTTGTCGTGTTTATTTCAGGTTTTTTTTCTTCGGTTTTATTTTCTGTGTTTGTTAAGTTTTCATATATTTTTTTTGTTATGTTTTCTATTGATGGAAGTGTTAATATTGAAAGAGATAAATTGAAAAATAGAATTAGTTTTATTAAAGACATTTAAGTGAGATTTTTAATTTTTTTTTTCAAATTACGTAAATAATATAATTGTTTTATTTTTTAATTAATTGCTTTTATATTTTCTATTTCAAAAAGTTTTTTATTAAAATTAAATCATTTTAATTATTCTTAATTCTTTCTATCACTATTATTAGTACTTTAATATCCATATAATGAGATAAAAAAATAAATTTATATTTTGGATTAAATACCCTGTTTCACATTCAATTCTTAAATATTATTTTAAAAATTCATTTTGAATACAAAATATTTTTTTTCTTATATTTTTTTTTATAATATAATATAATAAAAAAATAAATTTTAGTGAAAATGGAAGAAATAGAAAATGAAATAAGTGAAATAAAATTACAAGATGATGTATCAAGAGAGATAAATGAAGAAAAAAAAGAAACAAAAATAGAAGAAAATAAAAAAGAATTAGAGAAAGAAAAAATAAAAGAAAAAGAAAGAGAATATGAAAAACAAAATGAACAATTTGAATTAATAATAGATGAAAGTGAAATAGGAGAAAGAGAATTAAGAAAAAAATGTGAAGAATTAAAAAAATTAGCAGAAAAAATTCATAAAGTAAATATATTAAAGAGAAAAGAAAATAAAATAAAAGATGCAGAAATAGATTCATTAAATAATAAAATAGAAAAATTAAATTTAAATAATTATGATTTAGAATTAGCAATTCAAAAAGAATTAGAATTAAGAAATAAATATGAAAAAGAACAAAAAAGAATTGCAGATTATTGTAATTCATTAAAGAAAAAATTTGATAATATGGAAAAAACTATTCAAGATTATGAAAATACAATTAAAAGTATGAATCAAGAAAATGTTAAATTACAAGAAACTTATGAAAAAAAAATAGAAGAAATAGAATTAAATAATATTAAATTAGAAAAAAAAATAGAAGAAAGAATTAATTTATATAATCAACAAAAAAAAGAAATAATACAAAATCAATCTAAAATAGAAAATTTAACAAAAGAAATAGAACAACAAAAAAATATGTTTAATGAAAGGTTTATGTTAAATAAAATAAGATATGATGAATTAGAAAAAAAATTTAGTGCAATACAAAAAAAATTATATGAACTTCAAATGGTTTTAGATATAAAAAAAACAGAAAGTAAAAATGCAAGAATAGAAAAAACTAAAGGAAAAGTTGATGAAATTGAAATAATTGAAAAAAAAATTAAAGATTATGAAAATAATAATGCAAAATTAACAACTCAAATTGCAGAATTGACTAAACAATGGAAAGAAATGAGTATGGGAACTATTTCTACTATGGATATGATGAATAGTCAAGGTAATATTAATAAACATAAAAGAAATTCTAGTGCTTTCAGAAGTCATAGGAGATCTATTACTAAAAATTTTTACTAGATTATTTTATTTTTTATTTTTTTTTGTAGGGATTTTTTTAATTAATTATTATTTTTATTTTATTATATTTAAAAATATAATATTTTTTTTTTTATTTTTTTTTTAATATAAAAAATTTCAAATATGTAATTGTTTTTTGATTTATTAATAAAATAATTATTATTTTTTTATAAATAATAATAATTAAAAATTTTTTTTTTAAATTTTTTATTTAAAAGAAAATGGATAATTTTTTTCTTTTTATATCATTATTAATATTATTATTGAATCAAATTGGAACTTCTAAAATAAAAAATTATTATAATTTAACTGATTCAAATTTTGATAATTTAGTGATTACAGATAATAAAAAAATAAAATGGTTAATTTTATTTTATGTTCAAAATTGTAAATTTTGTCATCAAACAATAAAAATATTAGAAAAAGATATAATACCACATTATTCAAAAAATTCAGATATAAAATTTGGATTAATAGATTGTGATAAAAACTTATGGTTAGCAATAAGATTTAATTTATCATACACACCTTATGTAATATTAATAGAAAATAATAAATTATATCAATTTAAAACATTTCCAGGAAAAGATTCATTTATTAATTTTATAGATGAAGAAAAAACAATTGAAGATAGTTTAACTATTCCAACAAGTTTATCAAAAATTCAAAAAGGAATTAAAGTTTTTAAAGGATTTTCTTCAGAAATTTCTAAATCAATTCAAGATTTTTTAGATAAAAAAGGTTATAAAATAAATTGGAAAAATGAATATAGTATGATTTTAATTGTTGTTTGTACAATTCTTTTTATTGTTTTTGAATTTATTCTTTTAGTTTGTATTACTAAATGTTGTTGCTTGAATAAAACAAATGAAAGTAATGATAAGAAAAAAAAGAATAAAAAGAAAAAAGAAAATGAAGAAAAAAAGGATGATAATGAAGATGTGAAAGATAAAAAAAATAAACATGAAAAAAAAGAATGATAATATTATATTTTGAAGTATTATATTATGTTATATATTTTTTAATAAAAATAAAATTGAATTATTATATATTTTTTTTTTTGTCTTAAGGTAATTTTTCTTTATTTAAAAATTTTTTTTTATATCAAATTATTTTTAATATTACTATAATTTTTTGTTCTAAAAGAATAACTTTAAAACCGTCAAAGAATAATATTATATTAATTTAAAAATAATCATAAAAAATAAATTATAAGGAAATAAATCAATTCAAATGATAAATCATAACAATAAAAAACTATTGAATAATAATTTTTCAAAACAATATTTTAATTTCAATAAAAAAACAAAAAGTGAAGGACTTAATGATAATTTATTTTATTTAAATAATATAGGCTCTTCAAATTCTAATTCCCCCGAACATATAAATACAAAAAATAATATATTTGATTTGGATGAAAATAAAGATAATCAATTATTTAATAATGAAATTCATAATTTCAACTCAATAAAACAATATAAAAATATAAAATTAGATTCTTCTAATCCACCAAAAATAATAAAAAAATATATTAAAAATACATTTGAAAATGTAAATAGTCAATTAAAAAAAATAAAAGAATATAATGCAATTCAAAGTAATTATATTAATATATTTGATTTAAATTGTTGTTTTTTAGAATCTCAAATTAAACAGTTAAAATTATTGAATAAAAAAAGAAAAAATAGTATTCAAGAAAAGATAAGAGAAATTAAATGTAAATATAAAATTTAAAAATTAGTAAAATAATAATATATTTTAGATTATTTTTGTAAATACATAATTTTTAAATTATTGGGGCAGGAAATGTTTGTTAAATTTAATTTATTATATAAAAATTGATTTTAGAAATAGATTTAATTTATTTATTAAATATGAGTTTTGGTTTTAATTTTAAATATTTTTATTTCTTTTTTATAAAAAAATACTAAAAATAGAAATAAAATTTTTATTTTTCTATATTTTTAAAAATTATCTTAATATTATTTTAATATTTGACAATTATTATAAATATAATTATAAAATAAATATTAATTTCTTATTTTATTATAATATAATAAATATTAATACTTTCTAAATAAAAAATAAAATAATAAAATTTAAACTTCAAAAATAATTATTTTTCATAAAATAAATTTTAAAATTTAAAATTTAAATTCACCAAATGGTAAACAGTAAAAATACAAAAAAAACAAAATATAATATATTACAAACCAAAAAATAAAAAAAAACTAATAATAAACCCTAAAAAACAATATATAATAAAATATTCCTTAAAAAACCAAATTTCCCTAAAAAAAAAATCCATATAAAAAAACTATATAAACCCAATAAAAAAAAAAGAATAAACCAAAAAAACCAAAAACCAAAAAAAAACCCTTTTTCAAAAAACCCCAAAAAAAATCAACAAAAAAAAAAAAATTTCAAAACAATTTAAAAAAAATAAAAAATGCAATATCATCAAACAAAACCAGATTTTAAAACTCAATCTCAAAAACAACAAATTCCAATTCACGAGACAACAGAATCAGGATACAACGAATTAATATATATGGATCCAACAATAACTCAAATGATGAGTCCCGTAACGGAGGGCCGTCAAACACAAATTCGTTCTCCATTAGATCCATTATTTTCTTCAGTAAAAATAGATTTAGGTTTTCGTAATGAAAAAGTAATAAATGCAGAATCACAATTCAAAAATTTTCCATATCAAAAAATTGAAAAATCCCCTCAGAAAAATATAATGAATATATCAGAAAATAGAATTCAAAATGAATATAATATAAGAACATTAAATAAAAAAAGTCCAAATATTTTATATAATGAAAATATGATTATGGATCAACCTGTTAATTCAAATGAAGCTTTTGGTATACAAGATGCTGGAGGAGGTTTTCAATATGAACCTTTTAGAATTGCAGGTCAAAGTCCAATTTTACCTCAAAGTGCTTCTGGGAATAATATTATTGGAAATATTAAAAATTATTCTCCTCAAAATAATGATAATAGTAGAAATTATGCTTTTTATGGTTTTAATAATGTTAATAATAATAATAATAATAGTAATTTTTATATTAATAATGTTAGTAAAGATAAAAATTTATATGATAATGATAATTTTAATAATAGTAATAATCAATTAAATATTAATTATCAAACTGGAAATTTTAATAATTTTCAAAGTAATAATGGAAGTTATAATTCTATTAATCAATTAAGTTCTCCTAGTCCAAATATTAATAATCAATCACTTAGTCCAAATAATCCTGCTAAACAAACTTATCATTATAATAATCCTACATATAATAATATGACTATTAATGAAGTTAAAAATTTAGTTAAGAGATTTACTAAAGTTTATGATCCTAAAAAAACTAAAGAAGGTGCTTTAATTTCTCAAAGTCAAATTATTGTTCCAGGAGCAAATGATAATATTTTTAATAATAGATATAAAGTTCTTCAAAAAATGAATCGTTTAAGTAATATTTTATTATCAAAAAAGAAAATAAATCAATATTATAATATAGAAGAAGAAATAAATAAATCAATTGAATCTGTAAAAAAAACTTTTGATAGACATACATTAAATAGAAATACATTAAAAAAAAGTAAAAATTTCATTTCAATAAAAAATCCAGATAGGAAATTTTTTTATATTTCATTAGCAATGATATCATCAAAAGGACTTCATACAGAAGATAGGACAATTTTAAGAAGAATGAGATTTGATAAAGGAGGAGTAGTTGATTTAGCACAAGAAGAGAGAAGAAAAGGAAAATATAAAATTAAAAAATTTCAAAGTAGAAAAAATAAAAGTAATATGATAATTAAACCTAATCCAAAATATAGAGAACAAGCATGTAGATTAATACAAAATTGGTGGAGAGAATTAAAAGAACTTTATAAAATGAGATATAATATGATTGTTAAAATACAATCTTTTTGGAGAGGAAGATGGGTTAGAAAATATATGTATGATATTTTATATTTAAGTTTTATGTATCAGAGTTTTTGTCAAATTATTCAAAAAGTTTTAGTTAAAAATATTCGTCCTTATGTTTTTAATATGTTAATTAAAGATAAAAATGATTTTAATGATTATTTAAAGAATTTTTTTATTATTAATGATTATAAATTCTTAATTAAGAGAATTAAACCTTATTTTGATAAATGGGTTGAATTTTGTAAAAAAAGTGAAATTAAATATTTAAGAGGAAGGAAATTGTTTGATATTAGAAATGAAAATGAAAAAAGAAAAAATTTATTAAGTAAAAATTTTGATAAATGGATTTTTTTGTCTAAAGTTAATCATTTGAAAAAAAATTTTGATGATGCTAATTATGAAAAAAATAAATATTTAAATGTTATTAAAATTTTTGATGAAAGTGTTAAATTTGGAAAAAAAATTGCATTTAAAAATTTAATTAATCCAGTTTTGAATTATTTAAATAAAAAAGTTAGAAATGATTTATTAAAGAATATTATAAATAATCTTTCTATTAATAATGATGAAGTTTTAAGGAAAATTATTAAAAAATGGAATGATAATATTAAAGAAATGAATTCAAGTGAATTTAAAAAAAAACTAGCAGTTAAATTATTAGATAATATAATTAAGAGAATTTTGAAAAATATGATTAAGAATTCTTTTAATAAATTAAATACAATTCCTACAAAAGAAATTATTGAAAAAATTATTGTTCAAGAAAAAACTTTAGAAGTTGAATCAAAAGTTAAAGGAATTAATAAAAATTATTTAGAAGGAAGTTTAATTCTTGAAAATGCATTATTAAGATTAAATTTTCAATATCCTTTAAATGCTATTTCAGAAAATATTATTAATGATAATTTAAATGAGAAACTTATAAAATGTTTTAATATTAAAGAAAAAATAATGAAAAATGTTTTAAGATATAATTTATTAAAATGGTATAATAATATAATTCAAATGAATGAAAAAAATTTTGTTAATGAATTAATAATTAGATTATTGAGTAATATTTTGAAAAAAATAAAACAAAGAATATTAATAAATAAAATAAATCAATGGAAATCAAAATTAATTATAAAAAGTGATGATAAAAATTTATTTAAAAAATTAAAGAGCATTAATAATATTTCTTCAGTAATAAAAAAATCTTCAATAAATAATTTTGGAAATGAATTTTTTGATTATTTAAGTAATACAATCAATTCTAGGATTTATAAAAATGCATTATTAAAAATTATTGATAATTATTTTAATAAAGAAAGAAATCTATTAAGAAATTATTTTAATAAATGGAAAGATCAATGTAATAAAATTGAAAAAAAGAATTTAATTGCTAAATTAATAATATCTCTTTATAATAGAAATGATATGAAATATAGAAAATTGAAATTAAGTAAATTTTTAAATAAATGGTTATTAAATATTCAGAAAGAAAAAATATTAATAGAAAAAACATTCGATTCAAGCCAAAAAAGTGAAGAAAAAAAGATTTCTGCTTTACTTATTAATATTATTAAAAACCATATTGATAAAAACAATAATAATAATATCTTAAAGAATATATTTAAAAGATGGTTAAATCAAATAAATAATGAAAAAGATAAAAATAATAAGAATATATTAAAAGGACTGAATTTATTAAAAAAATATAATTCAAATTTAAATTCAAATGAATTTATTAATCAATTAAAAGAAATAACAATTAAATCATTAAAGAATGAAAAATTAGAAAGATTACAAAAATTAATTAGAAAAAATATCTACAATGAAAAAATTTTGTTACTTATTAAATTATATAAATGGAAAAGTAATCTCAAAGAAGAAAAAAAAGAATTAAATATGATATCATACAAACAAAGATATTTAAAAAACATAATATCAAAAAAAAATAAAAATAAAATAATAAGAGCATTATTCAAATGGAAAGCTAATCTTATACCAAAAATAAATAATATTTCAAAAAAAATTGGATTCAATCTCATAAATAAAGCATTATTAAAAGAACCTTTCAATAAAATAAAACAAACAAAAAGTAAAAAACCTTTTATAATTCCAAAAAATATGACTTTAAGAGAAGCTTTATTAAAAGGGGATATAATTTCTGGTAAATCACTTGCATTAAAAAATATTCCTTTATTACATTATTTTTTAAAATGGAAAAATATTATTAACAAAGAAAATGAACTTAAAGAAAAAATTGATAATTTTAATAAAATAATTTTAAATGCAATAAATAAGATTAATCAAAAAAAAAGAAGAAAATTCTTTAATAGATGGAAAGATTCAATTATTAAAAATGGTATAAATCAATTAGAAAGAACTATTTATATGAAATTAATGAAAAATATATGTAATAAGTTTATAAGAAATATTATGATAAATAAGTTTAATCAATGGAAAAATCAAACAGATAAAATTTCAAATAATATAAAAAATACAATTAAAGGTTTAGAAAAGTTAAGAAGAATTATAACAAATCCAATTTTTGAAAAAGAAAAATTTAAAGAAGGAAAAATAGAAGTAAATTCAAAATTAAAAAGCTTAATAATTAATAAATATTTGTCAATTAAAAGAAATAATTTAAATAAATATCTTAATAAATGGAGAAGAATTTTAAATGATGAAAAAGAAAATAAATTAATGAATAAAGTAAAAACATCTTTATTGAGTTTCATAATAAAACAACAAAATTTAAAAAATCAGAATTACCTTAAAAATAAATTAAAGGATAATTTATTAAAATGGAGACAAAATA
>JAEEGK010007433.1_pt1 | contig 26134 bp, 9 predicted proteins | sample 8958771 | NCBI WGS metagenome assembly JAEEGK01 (sample SAMN16246547, study PRJNA631951) | gut metagenome | biome: gut microbiome; feature: rumen; material: SC-attached | host: Bos | place: Iran: Karaj | collected 2018-10 | reverse complement strand
TATTTTGGGTATTGGGGATTGGGGATTGGGGATTGGGGATTGGGGATTGGGCCCAATCCCCAATCCCCAATCCCCAATCCCCATCCCCAATCCCCATATTTTGAAAACATTCATAAATGAAATTAATCATTTATTAATATTTAATATAAAAATATTAAATTAATTTTATAATTTATTATCACTATTTGCAGAAGGGGTAATATATGTCATTTCAGTATCTGATTTAACAGTAGTAGCAGAGGCATTTTGTACTTCTTTTGCTAAAACTTCAACTCTTCTAATTCTCTTAATTAGATAAATTAGCCCTAATACAATTAAAATAACTAAAATTATCATTGCAGTAATTTTCCAATAAGAAAATAAAGAATTTCCATATGTAACAACAATCGGTTTAAAAGTAATTAATTCATTAGTTTTTGAATTTTTAGCCAGAATATTTACATAATAACTTTGTCCTTTTTTAATGTCTTTAATACTAATTTCATTATTTTTATTAATATTAACATTCCTAAAGAATTTTTTAGGATCTACTTTATCAAAATATCTAGTTAAATAACAGACACTTTCCATATGATTATAATAATCAGCATTTACTGTTATAAAAGCTGAAAAAACATAATCTCCCATATCAATAATATTATTATTATTATCTCTAGCTTTAATTTGAGGAATAGTCATTTTGATTCCTCCATTTCTTATTGGTTTATATGTTAAAGTTGATTCAATAAAAGAAATTTGATAATCTTTTTCTGATGATGTGTAATAAAACATCATATAACTTAAATATTGTTTTTTTTTGACAAAAATAATATTTTTTTTAGGCCAAATTGATAAATAAATGTGTTTATCTTTTAAATCATTAATAATTATTATTTTTCTTCCATTTTCTGTTGTTTCTAAATGTTCTAAATTTCCTTTTTCTAAATCAATTTTATTACTTAAAGAAAATTCATAATCTCCTGAACAAGTAGAAATTTCTATTATCATTTTAGTATGTGAAGAATTAATTCTTTCTAAAGCAAAAATTTTTTTAATTATATTATCATTATCTTTAAAAACTGTAACATTATTAAAATAATATTGATAAGGTTCTGCAGTTACTCTTTTAATATTACTCATTCCTGGAGAAACTATTATTTTTGCTGTGGATTCTATTTTTTCATAATAATATGAATCATTTATTGGAAGAAGTTCTACACTAAATAATGCTCTTATAAATTTATTTTCTTTGTTGTCTATTTTTGGGAAATCATCAATATTAATTAATAAAGACTTTAAAATTGGATCTGTTTCCATTTTATAATCATAATTATTTTCATTAGGTATAATATAATGATAACTTTTTTCAGGATTTGAAAAAATATTTTGAGAATCTTTTGTTATTGTGTTTATTTTTATATAAACAACTGCTTTAGATTTTTTATCAGATTCCAATAAAGAAAAACTAAATTCAATATTTGAATATTCATCCAAAATATCAAAGTATCCAACCATATTATTTTTAATTAATAATTTATTATTTTTACCAATTGGAATAGGTACAAAAGAATTATCATATATTAAATGAACAAAAAATCCTACATCACTTTTTGGAATAACTGAAAAATAAATTGTATTATTAATTGTATCATTCGAATTTTTAATACTTTTATGAATTTCATTTAAACTATTAGTTCCATAAGAATTTGCAGCATCTATATCAAATTCAGAAATATTAAGATATTTGAACACATATTTTCCTTTTTCTTTATCATAATAAGTTTCATTTATATAAACTTTAACATGAGCTTTACCAACATAAGTATGAATATTATATAATAAATCATTTTCTTGATTTTTATAAAAAAATAAAATAGTTTCTGGTTGTTCATCTGCACTATTATTATATTTTAAATAATATATGTTTTCCCTTCCATAATCTAAACTTTCAAAACCTGGATAATACCATAATGATGCAGTATTAACATTAACTTCACTACTATCATCACAAATTAAAGTCATTAATATCAGTGAATCTTTTAAATATTTATTAGCAGATACTTTAACTTTCATATAATTCTTTTGATTACTATTATTAGTAGAAAAATCTGAAGTTTTTTCATCTGGGAAATTATCATACAATTTATCTTTTATTTTATATAAATCTTCATCTTTCATTACTTTTGCATACATCATTCCATCACCATATAAATATTGAGTTACAAAAATAATTGCTGTTTCATTAATGGTATTATACTCATCTAATTCATCATAAACATCATCATATCTAAAATAACATTTATCACCTTTTTTTGCACATTTACAAGTCATAGGTATATTATCATATAAAGGATAAACTGTTTTATCATAATTACTTATGAAAAGAGTATAAGAAGTAGAAGTATAACCAACAATTAAAAGAGTATAATATCCTTGAAGGGAAGTTTTATTATTATTTTTAAAGAATTCATCTTCTAGATTTAAATTAATATATTCATGACCTAAATTTGTACTATTCCAATCATTTAAATCTGGTATAGGCAATACTTCATCTCCATAATTTAAATATAAATCTGCATCTCCGACCATATTACTTAACCCTATATATATATTTGTTGTATTTTTATCAAAGAAAAATTTATAATAATGAAATTCCCCTGCTAAAACATAACCATTATATGGAGTATTTTGATTTATTCTTTTTGGATCTGATGAATAAGAAATTATATATGTTATTTCTTGGTTATCACTCGATGAAAATGAATATCCTACAATGGTAACTAATATTGTTAATTTCATTTTTTCAGAATTAATTTTTTGAAATTCTTTTTCTGGAATATGCAAGATTTGACCAATATAATAATCATTTCCAATATAGTCATAATTAGTTTGATTAGGGAACTTTAAACTTTTATTTCTAGGAGTATCTAAAACTTTAGCATAAATCTCAATATAACCATCTTCAGGAACAACTGAAATAACACTTCCCTTTCTTCTTTGGATTTCTTCAATAATATAATATTTTTTTTCTCTAACTTTTACGGTATCTTTTCTTGCTATTCCTGGAAATAAATATTCTCCATCTAATGAACTTTTTCCAACAATCATATATTGTGCAGCATATGATATTCCATTTATTATTTTATCATTTTTTATTACTTTTATGAATAAACTACAACTATTTTTATCCTTAACCATTCCTTTTTCACAATATTTATTGAAATAATTTTTATCTAAAATTATTGAATCATAATCTTTTATATTCATAATGTATCTTAATGAAGAATAATTATCATTCGATTTGTTTGAGTATTTTAGTATATCTTTTATTTTCTCTTCAGAAATTTCTGAGGTATTTAAAAATAAATGAACTTCTCCACTTAAAATATTTATACTTAATTCAAAAGGTTTATTTTTATCATTATGAACATACCAATAATCTTGTTTTTTATATATATCTGTTAAAGTTAAAGTTTGTTCTAAACCTTCAAAAATTAAAAAATGAGAATTATTTGTAGAAACTCCTAAATAAAATTTTATTACTGCATTTTTGTCTATATCAATTTTTTGTGTATATTCATCTTTATAAACAACAATATAATAAGGATTATTTTTCGAAAATTTACTATCTTTAGAAGTTATTAATAATTCACCATTTGAATCACTTACCCAATCATATCCTTTTAATTTTTCTTCAAAAGATGAAGCAGGGTTTTTAGTATAATTAAATTTAGTTAAATTTAAAAACACTTTAAAAGAAAATCTTACATTAATACATGATAAAACAATTTTAATATCTTCATTTTTTCCATTAGGAAAATAAGAATAAATTTTATAATCAATGTCATTAGGAAAATAATCAGTAATAATTAATCCATTTTCTATATTTGAAGTAACATCATTTTCAGTAACTTGACTGGTATCATTTTTTTTTTCAAAAGTAGTATAATAATAAATGCTATATGTGGAAAAACACGCAGATTTAATTGATACATTGTATAAGCCAATAATATTTGTATTATTTAGTTTTTTTGGAGTAATTCTTACAACATCAGGAATAAAATCGCTATTGAAAGAAATTCCTACTAACTTTTTGTCTTTATCAGTTTCTTTTTCATTGATTTTGTAAACCATTAATTGTGCATCTCCTGAAATAGAATTTAAGACTATTACTAAACTTGCTAATAAAGGTTCATCTATTCTTATTTGATATGAATCTGTATTATTTCCTGATATCATACTATAATAAGTTGTTTTAGGAGTCATTAATAATGAAGATTCTGATATTGAAACTTTTAATTTAAATTCACAATATTTATTATTTTCTTCACAAAAAATTATTACATATGAATCACAAAACTCCTTTTTTTTACCATTTTGGTTACTTTCTCTAAATTTATAACATTCATTTTCTTCTCCTTTTAATAATAATTCATGTACATTATATGAACTTTTTTTACCTTTTATTACCTTATCTTTTAATTCCTCTTCAAAATTTTTTTTTGTTATATATAAATTTCTATTTGTGGAATAATAACCATAAATTTGAAGCATATTTGATGATGTTACAGTAATTGAAATATTTGCTTTATTTTTAGCATTTATTTCACTATAATCTAATATTTTATATTTTGTGAATGAATTATTTTTTAAATACCCACTTATTTGTCTTTCAGGAGAAATAGCATTATAGATTTGTAAAATTGAAGATTGTTGAATATTATAAATTGTTAAATAAAAAGAAGAAGTAGTTCTTGCATAAAAGCAGAAATATAATTTAGAATTTTTTTCTTTATATTCACTATTTAAAGCATCAAAAGCTTGAAAATCTTTTTTTGATAATACCAAAGTTCTTTCTGCATTAACAAAATAAGTATTATTCTTTTGTGTAGCAGTGTAGTAATCACAATCATCATTTTCCCAACCATGAAAAATTAAAAATCCATTTCCATTATATAAAATAATTTGAACAATAAAATCTGAGTTTTCTTTTTCATTTTTCGTTAATTCAAAATAATAACATTTTTTAGATAATATTTTAACAGAATCATAAAATGGGAAACCATTTGGAAGTTTAGTAATTTCTTTTTTAAATGTAGCATAAATTTGAAATTCAGTGTTTTCGTCTGAACATTGAATAATAATATGATAGGTACAATTTATACAATAATGTTTTGATTGTTTGTCAATGGAAATATAATAACCATTTAGAAAAACAGGATACATTTTAAAAGTATTTTGAGTAGAAGCACTTTCATTAGACATAAAAATTCTAAAAGTTTTTCCAAAAGCAGGTTTAGCCAATAGATAAAATTCTTCATAATCAATATTAGGCATTGGTATATAATAATATACCCTTGAATTTTTAGCTAAACTCACAACACGCATTTGGTTCACAGGCAATTCAATTTCACTTTTTATTGAAGGAGTAATAGTATATCTACATTTAAATTGGCAATATACTCCAACATAAAAAATATCATTTTCTTTTATATCTGAAATTGTTAAAATATCATTTCCATATCTTTCACTATACCATTCTGAAGATTGTGGATCTGATGGATATTTATTTTTTTTTGATACATAAACATCTGGATCTGAAAAAATTTCTTTTCCATCTTCTATATCCGTTTTATTTTCTTCAATGTAGAAAGTTAACATTATTTGCTCTTGAATATGATTTGGAGGAATTTTTTCTATTTTTAACATATAATATTCATGGCTTTCATCTTGATTTAATTCATTAGAATATTTTTGATCTAAGAACATCATATTTATCGCTGGTTCTTGTTGAGTATTTATTTGTGACAACAAAAGTAGGAATGGAAGAAAGCTTAAAATAGGAACATTCATATTTTATTTTATAAAATTATTTTTTTTATTTATTTAATTTTTTTTTTTCTTTTGAATTTTATAAAATAAAATACTTCTTTTTCAAAGACAATAATTAAAAAATTATTATTCCAAAAAAGAAGATATTTGAAATTATTTTTGATTTTAAATTATTATAAATTAGATTTTTTAATTTTAAATTATCAAATTTGTGACTTTTTTTTTAAATTACTTTTTGAATTTATTAACTTATAATTTAATGTTTTTTCCAATTTTCGATTAAATTTCATAATTGATTAATATCTAATTAATTTATTAAATTATTTTATATTAAATATTTTCAAAATTGAAATTTAATAATCCAATATATAAATTAATATTCAAAAGTATTTTTATTTCCAAAAAATCAATCAATTTGTTCATTTTCTAATTTTCTTTTTATTTCAATTTCTCTTAATCTAATAAGTTTCTCATTAGTTAAATTTAATTTAACAATTATTCTTTTAAAAAGAAAAAAAAAGAAAAAACCTTCAAAAAATAATAAAAACATCTTAATTATAATATAAACATAAAATCCATATTTAAAATGAAAATCTGCTTTATTAGGTATTATTTTTCTAAAAAACAAAAATTGAGTTAAATAAAATAATAAAAATCTAATAAAATTTTTTCTTCTTGTAGTATGGTTAAAAATTAATTTATTTTTTTCTCTAACATTATATTGAGAAAATAATGATAAATCATCATCAAAATAAATTTTTCTTTCAATATAAACTCCAAAATAACATCCAATAAATTCAAAAAGTTGAATAGATTTTTTATAATTTTCATTAGAAAAAAATTGTTTTAAATTACAATATTTTTGAATATTAACTACATACATAGGTTTCATAGCGAATCCAGTATTAAAATTAATAACACTGACAATAATAAAAAAACAAATTGAAAATGTAAAAATCAAAGGAGAATGATTCATTAATTGTCTAAATTGTTTTCTGCTCATAAAATCTATTTTAATAATATTAAAAAACCAAAAATAAATTCCAAAACCAATTCCAAAACCAAAAATAATTTGATGAAAATAATCAACATTTTGTAATAATCTAACCCAATATGTAATAACAATCATAATAAAACAAAATAAAAATAAAATAGTTTTTGAAAATTGAGAATGGCATTTAGATTTAAATATCTTATAAAAAGATGCAAATATTACAAAAGTATAAATCCCTGTTGTTGAAGGACCTGAATAACCTTTTGCACAAAAACAAGGAAATATATTTTTTTTTTCCCAAAAAGGTCTTGGCTCAAAATAAAAGGACTTAATAAAACTACTAAAAGCAAGAGAAAAAGTATCAATAAACATAAAAGTTAATGCTCCATAAATATTAATATAATTATATATTAAAAAAAGTAAAATATATCTTCCACCGTAATTATCAAATAAAAATTTTCTTAATTTTGGACATCTTTTTGGATTTGAATTTGAAAAAATGTAATTTGAAAATATTTTCATTTGTTCTTTTGTGAAATATTCTATGAAAAATAATATTGTTAGTAATATTAATAAATGACTTAATCTATTTTTTGTTTTTTTTTCTCTTTCTTTTCTATAATATGAAACACTCATGTCTAAAAGAGAAGGTTCACTTTCCAAAAAAGAATAATCTTCTTCACTATTATCATCCATAAATATTTATTTTTTTATAATAATTATTTTTATGAAATTAGTTTAAATTAAAATTTAAGTAATTTTGTTGCTCAAAGCAAAATTCCATTTTTAAAATTTTAAAACAAAAATAAATTTATATAAAAACCAAAATCTTTTTATATTAATATATAAAATGAATATCTTTATTATTTAAATTTACTTATATAAAAGATATTTATAATTAATATTTAATTAAATATAATTTAAATTAAAAAGGTTGGAAAATTTATCTGATTTGAAAAAAAATGTAATACACTCGAGTTTCAAATAATAACCATTTAATAATATATATATATTAAATTTTTGTCTTCAAATAATATAAATGTTGGACGATGATAAAGATTTTAATGAAAATCAAAATCTTTTTATAAAGCAATTCATTATTTTACTTTCTAAAGATAAAGATTATTCAAAAGTATTAACATTAAGCAATTTAAAAGAAATAATAATAAGCTGCAATGAGCATTTTAAAAAAAATATTTTAAGAATTGATTTATTAATGAAAGATGAGGTAATATCTTTTAATGATTTTATTTCAAAAAGTATAATTTGTTTTCCTAATTTTTCTAATGTAAACTTTGATATTTTTATTTCAGAAATTTCAAATTTAAATTCTGTTTCAATTAATAATAATTTTACTTTATTGAATTTGTTATCTGAATCTATATCTTTTTTAGGAAATGAATCATCAAATTATTCTCAATGTGGTGGATTTAAAATTTCTTCCATTTTTAATAATAATTCAAATTCACTTTTTAAAAATTTTTCAAATAGATTAATAAATACTAGAAATTTTGAAATATTAAGATTATTACTTGGAGATTATTTTATTTTATTCTTATTTAAATATTGTTCTATGTTTATTTATGATGAAAAAGCTTTAAATTATATTCAAGTTTTAGGTTATTCATTAAAAACTAAATTATATAATTTATTTAAAATTCCTCCAATAGAAAAAACTAATTATTTTTATCAAAAAATTTTTTCAGCTCCAATAGAAGAAGAAAAGCCTTCTCAAAAAATGAAAATTCCATATAATTACCCTTTCATTGTTGAAAGAACCAAAATTTATTATTGTGCTAATTTTAATAGGAAATTAGGCTTTTTTAAAAAATTTCAAATAAAGTCAATTAATAATTTAATGAATGAACATTATGACTCAATTAATAAAACAATTATTTATTCTCAAATAGTAAAAGATTCTTTTGCTTATAAAACATTTAATAATTTATTTTATAAAAATGATACTATTAAAGTTTATACATTAATACCTGATTCAATAAAAGATTCAATTATAATATTTATTAATCAAATATCAGAAAATATTTGTAATTTTGATTATCCAAAAGAATTGTTTAAATTTTGTCCTATAATAAAAGATTGGAAAAATTTAAAAAATGATATTAAAAGCAAAATTAAAATAATTGAAGAAACAACAAATGAAGAAAAAAAAATGGAAACATACAATGATTTAATGGAACAATTAAAAATATTAATAAATTCAAATATTCCAACAAAGAATATTTATTACTTTACATGTTATTTTATTAAAACTATTCTCCCAAAGAAAATGTTAGGTAATTATAATATGAAAATATTAATTCAAAAAATTTCTTCCTTTATATCAATGAATAGGTTTGAAACTTTTAATAGAGTAAATTTATTTGATAGTAAAGAATTCTCATTTAAAGATATGAAATGGTTAGAATTTAAAAATTTTTCAAAAAAAAAATTTGCAAATTATGGAATATTATTAAAAAATTTTATAATGAAATCTTTAATTCATTGGATATTTAATTTTATATTAGTACAATTTTTCAGAAGTCATTTTTTTATTACAGAAAAACAAGGAGATCACTTTCTAACTCTTTATTATCATAAAATTATTTATGATTTAATAATTAAAATTTGTTATAATAAATATACATGTATAACAAAACAATACGAACCTTCGAATAAAAAAGAAGCTTTTGAAAAATTAACATCAATAAGTTCTGCTCCTGGAAAATTAAGATTAATGCCAAAACCAAGTACAATGAGACCAATAACTTCGTTTAAAAAAAAAACATTAGGACAAAATAAAAATTTTTTAAAAAACATTCTTTTTGATACTCAAAAGATATTCAAATATATTCAAAATAAAATGCAGAAAAATAGAAATAATTGTGTAATATTTGATTATAAAGAAATAATAAAAAGATTAATGGATTATAAATTAAGATTAATAAAATGTAATAAAAATTCACAAATAATAAAAGAAACTAAATTAAAAAATTCAAAAATTACTAAATATTTATCTTATGTAACAATGGATATAGAAGCATGTTATGATAATATTGATATTCAATTATTAAATAATTTTATAGAAAGAGATGATACAATTGGTTCTACTTATGTTACTGGAATATTATATATTTTAATTCCAAAAATAAATAAAACTAAAAATCCTCTTTTACATATTGATATTAAAGATTGTTTTGATATTAAATTAATGTATATTGTAAGTGATTTAAGAGAATATATTCATATTCTTGATTATTTAGAAAAAAGAGAGGAAATGGCATATAAAAATTGTATTATATATATTGATAATTCAAAATTAGTATATTTATCTAAAGCACAATTTATGCCTACTGTTAAAAATATTATTAATAATAATTATATTAAATTCGATAAAAAATTTTTAAGACAAACTAAAGGAATACCTCAAGGTTTAAGTGTTAGTTCATTTTTATGTAATTTATTTTTTTATGAAATTGAACAAGATCTTTCATTGGAAATACAAAAAATTGTTAATTTCAATCAAAGTTTATTACTTCGATTTATGGATGATTATTTATGTTTAAGTAATTCTACTGAAAAAACAATAATATTTAAAGATTCTTCAATTGACTTAAGTGCTAAAAATAAATTTAATTTTAATTTAAAGAAATTACAAAGTAATTTGAATGATATTATAGTTTCTGATAAAGATAACAATGATTTAAGAAAATTTAGTTGGAATGGAATGTTTTTTCAATTGGATAAAAAATATTATTTTAATTTAATTTATGATAATAATAAATCAGATGAAAATGATAAATTAATAAATTATACTAAATTAGTTAATATAAATTTACCATTAATAAAAAATAAAAATGATTTTACATGGTTAGTTAAAAAAATTAATGGAGTTTTATTTAGTGGTCATCCTTGGATTTACTTTATGTCTACAATAAATGAAAAAGAAATATTAGAAAAAAATTTCGAATCATTAATAAAATTTATGTTCTTTAAATTATTAGTATTAATAAGAAAAGTAGAAAATACTAGTTTAAAACCATCTCAAAAAAATTTAATAAATGTTATTGATACTTTTATGATGAAAATGTATTCTTTTTTAGATTCTAAAGTATTTGAAATTGAAAAAAAAAAATTTTATATTTCTTATGAAAAATTTCATAATAATTTTTATAAAACAATGTTTAAAATATACTTGGTTGATGGCAAACAGTATAATCAAAAAATAGTAAAATATTCTCCATTATTATTTAAAGCAATAAAAAGAAAAATAGAAAGATTAAAATGTTCTCATATAGAATATCCTTTAAAACAAAAATATAAAATGCTAAAAGAATATATAAAAGTATGGAATAAAAGTTGAAATATAATTAAATATTTTTTTAAATCAATTAACAAAAATAATTAATATATAAGTATTTTTTACTGAAAAAATAAATATTTTAATTAATCTATAAATAAAAATATGAAAACAATTTTCATATTCTAAAAAAATAAAAATAACTAATGAACCTATATTTAAAAAATAAGAAATACAAATTTTTATTTAAAAATAACAAATTTATTCAATTATAAAGACATTTCATTAGAAATATTCCGATTAACTTAAAAAGTAAGAAATATCATATCCTAATAATAAAATAAATGTTTATTTAAAAATCTTCATAAAAAGCTGTTCTTCACAAATATATCCTCATTATCTTTTATTAATCAATTAAATAATTTTAAAAATAATGATAATAAAAATAATGTTGTTCAAAGAAATAATTTAAAAATTAAAAAATTATTCTATATTAATAATCAAAATTCAACTATTTCCCTGTTAAACAATAATTATAATATAGATAAAATTTAAATAGTTTGAATTCAAAGAAAAAAATGTGAAGTTCAAAATATTAAAAAAAACAATATAATAAATATTAATAATAAAAAAATATTTTGTATTAAAATGATTAAAAATATTTATATTAGTCAATCCAAATAATTATATATCTTAATTATATTAAATCCTTTGAAATATTTAAAAGTTTAATTTTCATCAGACATGAGATTATCACTAAATTTAGAATTATTAAATAAACTTATTTTATACGTTTCTTTTTTATTATTTTTTTGATTTATTGATTTATTTTTAACTTGTTTTCTTATGAATTTTAATATAGAATTATTTCCTGCTTTTTTATTAACATCTTCTTCACTTGATTCTTCACTTTTTTTTTCTGATGAAGAAGATGAAAAACTTTCTGATTTTGAATTTGAATTTTCTTTTTCTTTAATTTCAGATTTTTGTATTATTTTATTCAAATCATTTAATGAAACTTTGTTTATTGTATTTGTTGATGAACTTTGATTATCTGATTTTTCTTCTTTTTCACTTTTTATTTCAACATCATTTTTTATTTCATTTTCTATTTTTATTTCATTTAATATATCTTCATTAAATGTTAATAATAAATTTTTTTCTTTTTTTTCTAATTTTTTTAATGTTTCATTTTTTATTTTACAAATATAATATTCATCGGTTATATCTTTATTTTGTTCTGTTGTTAATAAGCTTTTTCTAAAATTTATTTTTATTATTACTATTTTTTCTTCAGAAAGATTAATATCATTTGATTCAAAAGAATCATTGTCACAATCTTTTTCATCAATAATAAAGAATTTTAAAGTTTTTATATTTTCATTTATTAATTTAACATCTTTTTTTTTTGAATCAACATCATTTGGATTAACTATATATAATTGTTCTTCATTATTAACAATGAGAAAATAATCATATTGAATTTCTTTAAATAAAGATAATAAAGTTTTTATGTTTTTTTCTTTATTTTCTAAAAGTTTTGCTAATTGATTTTCATAAAAACATATTTTATCCATGATATTATTACCAAAATAATCACTAATATTATCTATAAAATTAGTTTCTTCTTCCTTTAAAAGCTCACTGTCAATTTTATCAGTAGGAATAGTATTTTTATTTTGTCCAGGTTGAAATTCAATATTTGAAGTCGAAAAAAATTGTCTCATTGAATCATTTAAAAAAGGTTCATTAAAAAAGTCTTTTTCTATTATAGGAACATTTTCTTTATCCATTATATCTAATTTATTTTCAATTGTAAAAATATCATAAATATATTTAAACATATTACTTTTAGAATATAAATAACGCATAAAATTAGAACAATCAGAATTACATCTTGTTAAAATATTATATAAAGAATTAAATAATTCCTTTTCGTTATTTTTGTTTTGAAATGAATTATTTCTATATACACTAACAAAATTATCCATTTCTTTAAAATAATCTATATCTCTTCCATAAAAAAACGCTTGAATATAAGGAAATTTTGATATTTTTGTTTTTGATAAACCATCAATATTTAATTTTGATTGAATTAATGATGGTAAATTTCTATTTTTTAAATCTGCAATATTGATAAATTTATTTTCTAAATAATATAATTTTGATAATTTCCTATTTTGATTGTAGAAAATATTATTATTAAAACCATTAAATTTTGGAAAATTATAAATATCTGAATCTTTTTCAAATTTAGAAAATAAACGAAACATATATTTATTTTCTTTATCTTCAAAATCTTTTTTCTTTTCTTTTAATAAAGTACATTTTTCAATAAAATTTTTAGTGTTAGGATGTTTTACTCGATTAAATATTGCACTTACTCTTTTTTGACCTTTTGGATTTGTATTAACATTTAAATTTGATAAATTTAATAAATGAGTTAAATCTTCTTCCATTTTTTCACTTGGTAATCTTATTGACTTCTCATTATCATCATTTGGTAAAGGAATATTAAATTTATTACTTATTTCAGTTCTTAATTGTTTACTAAAAGTTAATAATGATTTTACTTTTTGTAATTCATTTATTGTATAATTATAATTTTTTCCTGTTGATAAATATTCTCTAAATGATTTATAATTACTATAATATTCTTTTGTTGAATCTATTTCTATTTCATCTGAATTCTCTATTTTTTTATAAAAAATAGTTTTTTTTTCTACTATATTATATAAATTTTCTGGTTTTTCTGGTGATTCATAATATGGATAATATTCTTTTAGTGTTTCTTTATCTAATTCATAATTTTTAGCATTAATTAAATTATTTTGTTTTAATTGATGAAATTTTTCTCTTTTTACAGAGTTTATTTGGGTTTTATCATTTTTAGTTTCAGGTAAAAGACTATACATTATTTATTAATATTAAATTTAAATTTTATTATTTAGAAAAAATTTTATTCAAAATCATGACTTATTTATTTATTATAATTAAATCTTTAATATAAATACTCTTTTTATTTATTAATAAATATTCTTAAATTCATAATTTAAAAAAATAAATGTTACTCCCTGATGATAATGTCAAAATAGTAACGACTCATACAAATAATGTAATAAATATATATCATTTTGATTTTGATGATGAAGATCACTTTTTATCATTAGCTGATGATGGTCAAATAATAGAATGGTCATTTAATAAAGAAACAGAAGAAATAAAAGAAATAGAAAAATGTAATTTAGTAAGACCAAATGATGAACTATTATTAACTAATAATCATCAAATTCCAAAAATTCCAAAAGGAGATTATATAAGAATAACAAAAAGTTTAATAATTAGTAATTTTATATTTTTAGGATATGAAGATGGATTAATTCTAGTTTATTTAGTTGAAAAACAAGAAAAACAAAAAAATGAAGAAGAAGAAGAAGAAAATCAAATAAATAAAAATGCTAAAAACTATTATAATAGTTATTCACTTCTTTTTATTTTATTAGGTCATACTCAAAAAATAACTGCTTTATATTTTGTTGAAGATATAAAATTATTAGTTACTGCAAGTGATACTTCAATTGTTAAAGTTTATAATATGGAAAATGGTCATTCAATGTATCATTTTAATTTAGATTGTATAATTACAAAAATAGAATTAGTTGAAAAAAAAACAGGAAAAAATTTAGTCTTTTTATGTGATGAACCATATAAATTAGTGATTGATATTTCTAAAGAACCAATTTCATTTAATCATTATACTTTTAAATATAATGATGGTAAACAACTTATAAAAGGTAATAAAGAGTTTTATATTCTTGGTAATTCTACTTATATTTATAAATTTAATAATGATTTTGATTATGTTTCAACTTATAGTACAGTTGATAAAATCGATTTTGATTATATATGTCCTTTTGGTAATCAATTTATAATTTTTGATAATGATAATTATATGAGATTATGTGAATTAAAAGAAATTAAAAAAGAAAATAGAATTAATATGGTTTTAAGAGTTAAATGTGGAAAAGATAATATAAATTTTTGTTATAATTCTATGGATAAATTCTTATTTTCAGCTTCTCAAGATAATACTGTTTATTTTATTAATATAGAAAAATTAAAAGATTTAGAATGGGAAAGAAATAAAATGAATGAAGAAGATGCTTTAAGTGCAGCAATGCTTTTGGAACTTGGGAAAAAAAAAGGAAAAGGAAAGGGAAAAGGTGCTAAAGGAAAAGGAGGGGATAAAAAGGAAAAATTACCAAAAATTAAAAAGAAAAAATAAATATTATTTAAATGTTTTTCTTAATTTTTTTATGAAAAATTATTTATAAATAAAATATTTATTATTAATTATGTTTTAATAAAAATTATTGTTTTTTTATCTCAATTTTTATTGATTTATCTTATATTTTATCAATAGTATAACTTAGATTTGTTTTTTTTCATTATGTTATTTAATTGTTTCTTAATGATGTTTTATGATTAATTCTTTTATTTCATCATATTTTTGAGAAAAAAAAATTTATTATATATAATATTTAAGATAATTTATTTTTTCTCTTTTATTAAAATTTTAACTCATACAAAATTTATTAATCAATAAATAAAATGAAATATTAAAATATTAATGTCAAAATTAGATGAAAATATAATAAATGAATCTGATTATAATTCTCAATTAATAGAATATGAAAAACTTTTAAATGAATACGCAGAAAATGGTAAATATGAAAAAGCAGAATTATGTAAAGAAAAAATAGATAATTTAAAAAAATCAATAAAAAAAAAGCGTAAGAAGGATTTAGAACAAAGACAAAGTATTGAAAATGAAAATTTAGAAACAAACTATAAGAATGAAATAGAAGAATTTAATAGAATTTGGAAAGAAAAATTTAAAGAATTAGAAGAAAGAACTCAAAGAGCAGGAGAGGAAATAACAGAAAGACAGAATAAAGAAATGAATGATTTATATAATTTATTAGAAGAAAAAATAAATCAAGATAATAAATATAGACCTTCTGCTGAATATATCAAATTAAATAATGAAGAAAAACAATTAGTTAAATTTCAAAAATTTAATGAAGCTTCAATTATAAGAAAAAAAAAAGAAAAAATTAAATTGAAAGACATTGAAAAAAAAGAAAAAGAAAAACAAATAAAAATCCAAAAAGAAGCATTAAAAAAAAGTAAAAGACATGAATTAGAAAAAGAAATATTAAAAAAAAAATTTGAAAAAGAGTTTAATGAAATGAATATAAAAAAAGAGAAAGAATTAGATATACTTGAGAAAAAATTTTATAATAAAAGATTGGATTTAAGTCAACAACAAAAAACAGAAAAAAATATGACTGAAAATAATAAAATAATATCAAGAGGAAATGTAAGAGATACTTATTCTGCTTTTCAAAATAATTTTGAAACTACAACAGAACCAAGTAATATTAATATAAATAATAATAATGGTAATTTAAATCAAGATGAAAATAATTCTGAAAATAAAAATTCAAATGATGAAGATATTAATGAAGAAAATAATAAATTAAATGGAATTGAAGATGAATTAAATAAAGAAAGTAAAGAAAAAAATGAATAAAAAGTAAAAAAAAATTATTTTTTCTAATTTTTTTAAATATAAAGAAATAAAAAATAAATAAATATTAAAAAACCTTCAAATAAATTTTTGTTAAATGAATATAAACAAGTTAAAAATCAGATAAAATAGTTCTCATATAACAAAATGATAAAAAATAAAATGTTCCAAAAAAAATTATAAAAAATTTATATTTTATTTACTAGTTAATTCCCTAACTCCTTTCCAATCACTAGGAGGAACTAATTTCCTTGCTCTAATATAATTCAATAATATTTTAGTAGGTCCATCATCAGGATCAATTCTAGAACAAGTTTGAAAATACATATTCGCCATTTTCCAATCACCACTTTTATAACTTTCAATTCCTTTTTTCCAACTATCATTAAAATCCATAGATCTTTCTTTAATTAATTCTCTATAACTTTCTTTATCTAAAACAATAGGAGTAACTGCACCATATTCTTCAATCACACCTTCTAATTGCATTTTTTTTTCAGCAAATATATTTTTTTTCTCTTTATTAGAAACAATTAATATTTTACTTTCTTTTTGAGGAGTAACATTTAAATTTAAATCTATAGTATATAAATCTAAAGGAAGTTCACTTCCTTTAACTGTTACACAATCAATATATCTACAAATATTTTTCATATCATCAGTAAATAAATCATATAATACACCACTAATTAATAAACTTAAACCAAATTGTCTTGTTGCTGTTTCTAATCTTGCAGCAATATTTACATTAGGACTTAAATAAGAAGCATCAATTTTATATGAGGAACCAACTGCTCCTTCAATACCATAACCTAAATGAAGTCCAAATCCCATATTTACTTTAAAATTCGGTATTCTTTTTAATATATTTTCATTCTCACGATATGCTAATATATTTAAGTTTTTATTTATTTTTAATATTACTCTTAAAAATGCTAAAACTGAACAATCTGCTGTTATTCCTACTTGAGGATTTGTTGGATCTATTTCTAATAAATTATCCTTTTTTATTTCTTTCATTTCTCCATCTTTATGATTATGAACTTTTGAAACATTATAAAATTTCCATACATTTAAAAATGATTCTCCTATATTTTTATTTGTTGCTCCTTGAAATTTATCTACACTAGAATGTACAATTTCTGCTATTTCATTTACAAATAATATTGTTCTTTCTTCTAAAGCTAATGCTATTTCTTCAAATTGTCTTATGTCACAAAAACCAAAAATTGCTGTTTTTTTCTTTCCCATTAATCTTGGATTTAATTCTTCTCCTTGACGTAGATTTTTCTTTATAATTTCACCTCCTGCGTCTCCAAAACCAATAGCTAATAAAGCTGAAATTTTAATAATTGCACTTTTAATAACTGAAATTTCGAAATTTTCATTATTATCATCTGGTTTTTTATTCGGATTTTCTTGCTGATCTTCTAATTGAGCAACTTGTGCTTTTACACCTTCTTGTAATTCTTCTATATTTTTAGCACCAATTGGATCTTTTTCTACTTTTTCTACTATTTCAATCATAATTTCTAAAGGATCCAAAACTAAATCATCAGCATCTTTTTCAAAAGTTAATGACGCTAAAGTTAAACAAATACAAACAAATATTGTTTGACATAAATTTAATAGTCCTTGTAATCTAGTTTCTTTTCTTATTGAATATACTATTCTTATTTGAGTATCTTGACTATAAACAGTTTTTAATTCTTTATATCTAAATGTATGATTGCTCTTATTATAAAGAGGATTTTGATAATATACTATTCCTCTTATTGTTATGTTAATTGGAGGATACTTTGGATCATATAAATTAGTTAAATTTATTGATTTATCAAAAATTCCTTTCTCTGTAAAAATTCCATAATTTGTTGATAAAATTTCAGTAATTAAATTATATACTATTGATGAATCATCTTCATAAAAATCATCACTTAATAAAGGAAAAATTAATAATAAAGTCAATATTAATAGTATAACTTTTTTTGTTAAAGATTCTGTAACAATTTTACTTATTCTTGATTCTTTTATTAATTCTTCATTTTCATCTTCATCATCATTATTTCCAGCAACCAATGTTTTAGACTTTGATTTTTGGAATTTTTTTCTTCTTGCCTCTTCCTCTTTTTCTTTTTCTCTTAATTTTCTTTCCATTTCTTCTTTTTTTAGTTTTAATTTTTTTAAAGTTTGAGTTTTTCCAAGTTCTTTATCTTTATTATCATTTGGAACAAAACCTCCTTTACTTGGTCTTCTTGTAGAATCACCATTATTTTCATAAAAATCTCCATTATTATTATTACTTTTAACTTCACCATTATTATTATTTCCTCCATTATCAACTTCATAATTGTTATTATTATTATTTTCACTTATAAGATTACTTGCTCCATTATTATTATTATTGTTATTAGATCCATTTAAACTATTTTTAAAAATAGCGTCATCATCACTGCTTGAATTAACTAAAGTTTTTGAAGAAGACATTTCAGTTTTTTCTAATCTTTCCAATTCCAATTTTTCCATTAATTTCTTTTTTTCTTCTTGTAATTTTTTATTTTTTTTTTCTCTTTCAAGTAAAACATTCTTATATAATTTAACCATTCTTATCAATCTAACAATTCTAATAATTCTCAAAACTCTGGTAGCTCTTGAAGCAGCACTGACTTTAGCAATAGCTTTAGCAGCTTGAGCAGTACTTGCTCTTCTTCTTCCTTTAGTATAAGTTTCAGTTTTAATAGGTTCATAACCTAAAACAGGATTCATAACATAATCAATGTCTTGTAACATTGAAACAGTTGAAATTAAATCTAACCAAAAGAAAAAGCTAAATAAATAACCTTCTTTTGCAATTGTACTTAATACTAATTCTGCTAAAAATAATGTGAATAATATTATTTCTATTATATTAAATGCTGTATCAACTTGTAAACCTAAAAATGCTGATTGAATGTCTGTTGCAAAAAGTGCAAAAATCGTAAACACCGACATTACTATTACTACTGGAGTTGAATCTATAAATTTTGCTATTTTTCTTTTCCATTTTTTCATTGTTTTTTTGATTACTAATTGACTTTTTGACATTGAAAATGATGATTTACTTCCGTTACTTAAATCTATTAATTCACTTTTTACATTATTTGTTTTATCTTTTTCATCTTCCTTTTTTTTTTCATTTTCTTCTAGTTTTAAAATTTCTCTTTCAGTTTTTATTATTTCATTATCTATTTTTAATTGTAAATTTTCAGGTTCTTTTTTTTCTTCTGTTTTAGGTTTTTCAGGTTCTTTTTTTTCTTCAGTTTTGGGTTTTTCAGGTACTTTCTTTTCTTCAGTTTTTGGTTTTTCAGGTTCTTTTTTAACTTCTGTTTTTGGTTTTTCTGGTTCTTTTTTTTCTTCTATTTTTGGTTTTTCTGGTACTTTCTTTTCTTCAATTTTAGGTTTTTCAGGTTCTTTTTTGACTTCTGTTTTTGGTTTTTCAGGTACTTTCTTTTCTTCAGTTTTTGGTTTTTCAGGTTCTTTCTTTTCTTCAATTTTAGGTTTTTCAGGTTCTTTCTTTTCTTCAGTTTTTGGTTTTTCTGGTTCTTTTTTAACTTCTGTTTTTGGTTTTTCTGGTTCTTTTTTTTCTTCTGTTTTGGGTTTTTCAGGTACTTTCTTTTCTTCCGTTTTTGGTTTTTCTGGTAATTTCTTTTCTTCAATTTTAGGCTTTTCTGGTTCTTTCTTTTCTTCTGTTTTTGGTTTTTCAGGTTCCTTTTTAACTTCTGTTTTTGGTTTTTCTGGTTCTTTTTTTTCTTCAGTTTTTGGTTTTTCTGGTTCTTTTTTTTCTTCTGGTTTTGGTTTTTCTGGTTCTTTTTTTACTTCTGTTTTTGGTTTTTCAACTTCTTTTTTAACTTCAGGTTTCGGTTTCTCAATTTCTTTCTTTTCTTCTGTTTTTGGTTTTTCAGGTTCTTTTTTTACCTCTGTTTTTGGTTTTTCAGGTTCCTTTTTAACTTCTGTTTTTGGTTTTTCTGATTCTTTTTTTTCTTCAGTTTTTGGTTTTTCAGGTTCCTTTTTAACTTCTGTTTTTGGTTTTTCTGGTTCTTTTTTAACTTCAGCTTTTGGTTTTTCTGGTTCTTTTTTAACTTCAGTTTTTGGTTTTTCTGGTTCTTTTTTTTCTTCAGCTTTTGGTTTTTCTGGTTCTTTTTTAACTTCTGTTTTTGGTTTTTCAGGTTCTTTTTTTTCTTCAGTTTTGGGTTTTTCTGGTTCTTTTTTAACTTCAGCTTTTGGTTTTTCTGGTTCTTTTTTAACTTCAGCTTTTGGTTTTTCTGGTTCTTTTTTAACTTCAGTTTTTGGTTTTTCTTCTTCTTTTTTTACTTCTGTTTTAGGTTTTTCTGGTTCTTTTTTTACTTCTGTTTTTGGCTTTTCTGGTTCTTTTTTTACTTCTGTTTTTGGTTTTTCAGGTTCTTTTTTTTCTTCGGTTTTAGGTTTTTCAGGTTCTTTTTTTACCTCTGTTTTAGGTTTTTCTGGTTCTTTTTTTACTTCGGTTTTAGGTTTTTCTGGTTCTTTTTTTACTTCTGTTTTAGGTTTTTCTGGTTCTTTTTTTTCTTCTGTTTTAGGTTTTTCTGGTTCTTTTTTTACCTCTGTTTTAGGTTTTTCAGGTACTTTCTTTTCTTCAGTTTTTGGTTTTTCAGGTTCTTTCTTTTCTTCTGTTTTTGGTTTTTCTGGTTGTTTTTTGACTTCTATTTTTGGTTTTTCAGGTTCTTTTTTTTCTTCAGTTTTTGGTTTTTCTGGTACTTTTTTTTCTTCTGGTTTTGGTTTTTCAGTTTCTTTTTTAACTTTATCTTGATTATCATCTACTTTTTGTTTTTTGTTATCAGACTCCTTTTTTTTTTCTTCTTCTTTCTTCTCTTTATTATTTTTTTGAGTTTCTTCTAACTTTTTGTCTTCAGTTTTTTCCTTTTTTTCGTCTTTGACTTTTTCATTATTATCTGACATTATTCTTTTTTATAATATAAATTATATAAATTAATATATAATAATAAAAGAAAGATTAAAATTTTAATGATTAATAAATAACAAATTTGTGATATTAAAAAATAATCTTTTAATTAAATATAGATATTTAAAAATTAAAGATTATTTTATTTTTTTAGTTTTCCTTTTTCAAATTAAAAAAAAATATATTATAATAATAATCAAGATAATTCAAATATATTGTTTTGAAAAAAGAAATTCATTATTTCCCATTAATTTTTTATTTTTAAACTTACTTTTAGTAAAATAAAAAATTAAAATAAAAAAATATTTAATAATTCTGAACACGATTATTGTTATATTTATAAAGATTTATTGAAGGAGAATCAATATCCTTAGTTAATTTTTCAATTTCTTCTTTCGTTTGTGACAACAAATTTGTAATATATGAAAAATTATTATTTGGATTATTATTTATTTGTAGATTATTTTGTTTCTGGTAAATAGGAATATTATTATTATGTTCAAATTGTGAATTTGGATTTTTGTATAAAGGAATATTATTATATATATCAATTTTATTTGATAATACATTATCATTATTAAAAATATTTCTATTTTCCTGAACATTAATATAAGTTTTGTTATTATTAGTATATGAATTTGGAATATTTATTTTATCACTATATATTGGGGATGTATATTTTTTTACTTCTTGAGTTGGTTTAGGTATTTTTTGATTTATTATATTTTCATCTTTAAAATCATAATTCTCATTTTCACTATAACTTCTTGCAAAATTTATATTATTATTATTATTTTCATTTAAATTATCATATCCACCAAAATTATTATTATTATTATTATTGAAATTTGGATTGTTATAATTAGAATAATTTTGATTTGAAAAATTATTCATTTCATTATGTTCATTATAATTATAAGGAATATTATTATAATTTTGAATATTCTTATCTTCAAATTTTTGAATATAAGGATTATTCATTTCTTCATAATTTTCTTCATTTCCAAAACTTCTGGCAAAATTAATATTATTATTATTAGGAATGTTATCTTTGTCTTCAATGATTTCAGGATTTGGATTTATTTCAATTGGATTATTATATTCATCATTAATTTCAATTCTTTTATTTTGATCTTCAAAATCTTGATTTACTTGAATTGTTTGAGGAATATCTTTTAAAGGAAAACTCATTTCTTTTTTATTTTGATAATTTTGATTAAGATTATAATTGGCATTCATTTCATCATTATTAAAATCATTTTCTTTACCAATAATATCTTTATGATATTGTGAATTCATTGATTTTTTTTTTGAGTCATCAATCATCATATCTAACTTTTTCATATATTGATCTAAATCATTTAATTTTGAAAAATTTTGATTTATATTATTTTGAATTTCATTAACATTATCTAAATTAACATTTTCATCATCCATTTCAAAAGTTGGAAATTGATTATCAACTGGATTTTTATTATTTTTCTTTTGAATATTTTGTTGATTAATATTATTTCTTTTATTATTCTGATTTAAAGCAGTTTGTGGTCTTTTATTTTTATTATTTATTTTATTATTATTTTTAACCTTTTGTATATTTTCATTTTGATTTTCATTGATTGCATCTTGCATTTTTTGAATAGTTTTATCAAATTCACTAAATAATTCAGGATTTTGAATATTAGAATAATAATTGTTGTTTTCATTTAAATAATTTAAAGGATTATTTTTTGCTTTTGTTTCAGCAATTGTCATATTAACATTTGAATTATAAATCATTTTAATTTCTTCATCATCACTTTCATTTTTCTTTCCTTTATTTTTATTAATTTGATTAACTTCATATAAATTCTGAATATCAGAATTTTGATTTGTTTTTCTATACATTCCAGATTTACTTCTTTTATTTATAAATTTATTATCAAAAGTATTATTATATCCTTTCATTAAATTTGCTTTATTCGGAACTTCAATATTTTTTTTTTCAAAACGATTCATAGGAGTTAAATCTATTTTTTTTCTTACTATTTTCTTCTTATTTTGAGGGTCATAATAATCATTTTGAAATTCATCTGCATAAATTTTTCCACTTAAAATCATATTTTGATATTCTTTCTTTGCACTTTCTAAATTTTTACTTACAGCATTTATTTTCTTCTTAATTGCTTCTGCATTTGATAATTTATATCTATTTAAATCTGTTTGATATGAATTCCATTCTGGTTGCTGTTGATTTTGAAGTTTTTTTGATGGTTTCACTGGAGGTGGCTTATAATATAATTTACTATTAAATCTATTCATATTGAAATAAATTTAAAATTAATTGATTTATAAAATAAATTATAATTTATTTAATGTTTAAAATTCAAATATATATTTTATTTGCATTAAAACAAGAATATATATTTAAGAAGAAAAAAATATATATTTTATTTATCTTGTTTGAGAAAAAACATTTTTTTTTGAAAAAAATAGTGTTTATAATTTAAAATACATTTGATAAAAATTATCATTATTATTATAATAATTAGGGTTTTCTAAAGATATTAGAAACACAATTATTTATTAAATTTATAATATTAATTTATTATCTTAATTTTATCTTTTAAACAAAAAAAGAATAATTAAATAATTATTTACATAAATATATGTAAATTTTCTTCATTAAGAATAAGGAGAATACATTAAACCATTAGTAAATTCTTCTACTTCATTTCGAGGAAATTTTTTAATGATTTTTTCTTTTTTGAAAGGTTTCAAATAGTCTTTATTAAATTCAAACTTTTTAAGATTATATATATTTGGTTTTCTTAAGTTACTTTCTTTAAATTTATTTTTAGAATTGCTTATACTATTTAAAGTTAAACTTGAATTATAATTTTGTGATTTTAGTAAATTTGATTCTTGAGCCTTTATAAAAGGATTTTTTAAATTAATTCTTCTCTTTCCATTTACATTAACATTAAATCTATTGCTTTTATCTAAAATTTTATTTATTTTTTCAATTTCATGTTCTCTTGAAAAAACTCTTTTATTTGGTTTTTGCCTAAGTTCCCATGTAATTTCTTTTTTAATAAAATTTATATTTTTTATTGATTTTTCTAAAGAATTATCATATCTTTGTGAAGTCATTGGAGAAAAAGAGTTAATAGAATTATCATTTTTTATCTTCTTATTTGATCTTAAATCTTTCATTGTTTTAAAACCATTTACAAAATCAGTAAGATTATCTTTTGTGAATTCGTAATTTGAAATAGTTTTTTCCTTAGTTCTATATTCTGGTGTTAGGAATGAATATGAAATATTTTGATAAGAATCAAATAATTTATTATTAAAATCAGACGTACTTCTTTTAATTTCTTTATCATTTTTTTTTGAGCCTAAAATTATCAATAAATTTTTATTGATGTTTGTATTTCCTTTTTGTCTTTTTACAATCGGAGATTTTATTAAATAAGTGTCTAAAGATATTTCCAAATTCGATTTTTTTTTTGGTTTTGGTGAAAGATTTCTAATCTATTATTAAAATAAAATTTATTTTTTTACTTGATTTCCAATGGTTGTTAAACTCATTTTTTTAATTCTATTTTTATAAGAAATTAAAAATAAAAATGTATTTTTTAATATTTTTTGGCTTTTAATTTTTAAAAATCATATTTTTAAAAAACCTTATCGATATCTTTAAAGTAAATCCAAAGAATAATTAAAAATAGTTCAACAAGAAATTAAATAAAATAAGAAAACTTAAATTTAAAAAATTTTAATATAATAATTTATAAATGAAGTATTATTGTTAAATAAATAATGAATATAATAAATAAAATAAATGAAAATAATCAAAGAGATATTTAATGATATTTAATTTATTGTTATAATAGTAATTTTTAAAAAGATGTTACAAAACTGATGAAAGTGAATTATCAAAACTGTAAAGTACCTATTTAAAAACTAAATTTATCTTTAATAAGTTTAAATTATTATAAATAATTATAATTATATTTTCCATAATATTAATATACAAATGTAAAATTAGGAAAATTTATTCATTAATTTCATCTAATAAGAATTAAATTCAAGTAACAATGAGAAAAATGAAAGACCAAAATAGAAATAATGTTTAATAAATAAAATTGTCATAGGAAAACAGAAATTTAAATAAATATAATAAATGTCAAATAAATTAAAAAAATATTATATTCATTATTCAAATTCTGAGAGTAAGAATTTAATTAGTGATCATATGAAATTTTGATTATAAAAAAAGGTTTCAATTTTATTAAAGAATAAATAATAAAAGTTAATTAGATTTTATATTATTAAAAATAATTTTGAAATTTTTCAAAGTAATATAAATTTTACAAGTGAAAATCAAATTTTGTAAAAATTATTGAATAATAAATATAAGTAAAAATAAAAGAATAATAAAATTAAATTTATTAGATAAATATCAAAACTACTAAAAATATAGAA
>JAEEGK010007431.1_pt1 | contig 26136 bp, 22 predicted proteins | sample 8958771 | NCBI WGS metagenome assembly JAEEGK01 (sample SAMN16246547, study PRJNA631951) | gut metagenome | biome: gut microbiome; feature: rumen; material: SC-attached | host: Bos | place: Iran: Karaj | collected 2018-10 | reverse complement strand
GCCCCTGTTTCCCATATCTGGTACTTTAAGGGCATTCCCAGCCGTATGGGACTGATCCTGGATATGTCTCCCCGTGTACTGGAGAAGGTGCTGTATTTTGCATCCTACATCGTACTGGATCCTGCAGACTCCGACCTGAAGCTGATGCAGGTCCTGTCCGAGAAGGAGTACCAGGATGCCTGTGAGACCTACGGAAACGGATTCCGTGTAGGCATGGGCGCCGAGGCAATCAAAGAGCTCCTGGCCGGCATCAAGCTGGATGAGGAGAGAGCAAACCTTCGCGCAGAGCTGGAGAATGCTTCCGGCCAGAAGCGCGCACGTATCGTTAAGAGACTGGAGGTCGTGGAGGCCTTCGTAGAGTCCGGTAATCGCCCTGAGTGGATGGTGATGGATGTTCTGCCGGTCATTCCTCCCGATCTGAGAGCAATGGTACAGCTGGACGGCGGTCGTTTCGCAACTTCCGACCTGAACGATCTGTACCGCAGGATCATCAACCGTAACAACCGTCTGAAGATGCTCCTGGAGCTGGGCGCACCTGACATCATTGTCAGAAACGAGAAGCGCATGCTGCAGGAGGCTGTTGACGCACTGATCGACAACGGCAGAAGAGGAAGAGCAGTTACCGGCCCCGGCAACCGTCCTCTGAAGTCCCTGTCCGACATGCTCAAGGGTAAGACCGGACGTTTCCGTCAGAACCTGCTGGGCAAGCGCGTGGACTATTCCGGACGTTCCGTTATCGTCGTGGGTCCCGAACTGAAGATCTATCAGTGCGGTCTGCCCAAGGAGATGGCCCTCGAGCTGTTCAAGCCCTTCGTGATGAAGGAGCTGGTGGGCAGAAATATCAGCCAGAATATCAAGAATGCCAAGAAGCTCGTAGAGCGTTGGGACGATCAGGTCTGGGATGTGCTTGAGGAAGTCATCCGCGAGCATCCCGTGATGCTGAACCGTGCTCCTACCCTGCACAGACTGGGCATCCAGGCATTTGAGCCCATCCTCGTGGAAGGCAAGGCGATCAAGCTGCATCCCCTCGTATGTACCGCATTCAACGCGGACTTCGACGGTGACCAGATGGCAGTTCACCTTCCTCTGTCCGTGGAGGCGCAGGCAGAGTGTCGTTTCCTGCTGCTCTCTCCCAACAACCTGCTCAAGCCGTCCGACGGTGGTCCCGTGGCCGTTCCTTCCCAGGATATGGTCCTCGGTATCTACTATCTGACCCAGGTGCGCGAGGGCGAGCCCGGCGAAGGCAAGTATTTCCGCAACATGAATGAGGCGATTCTCGCCTATGAGAATCAGATCATCACGCTGCATACCAAGATCAAGGTGCGTATCACCAAGGTCACTCCGGAAGGCAAGACCGTCAGCGGTATCGTAGATACCACCCTCGGCCGTCTGTATTTCAACGAGATCCTTCCGCAGGATCTGGGCTATGTCGATCGCAGCAATCCGGAATCGGAGGATTATCTCAAGCCGGAGATCGACTTCCTGGTCGGCAAGAAGCAGCTCAAGGCGATCCTTCAGAGTGTCATCAACACCCACGGTGCGTTCAAGACCGCAGAGGTGCTTGACAATGTAAAGGCCATCGGCTACAAGTTCTCCACGAGAGCGGCCATGACGGTTTCCATTTCCGATATGACCGTGCCTGCGGAGAAGAAGGAGCTGCTGGACGAGGCACAGCACACCGTTGACCAGATCGCGATGAACTATCGTCGCGGCCTGATCACCGACGAGGAGAGATACCGCGCGGTGGTCGAGACCTGGAACGATATCGATAACCGTCTGACCGAAAAGCTGATCAGCGGTCTGGACAAGTTCAACAATATTTACATGATGGCAGACTCCGGTGCCCGTGGATCCAACCAGCAGATCAAGCAGCTGGCCGGCATGCGCGGACTGATGGCCGATACCTCCGGCCGTACCATCGAGCTGCCGATCAAGTCCAATTTCCGTGAGGGACTGGACGTTCTGGAGTATTTCATGTCCGCACACGGCGCCCGCAAGGGTCTGTCCGATACGGCACTTCGTACCGCGGACTCCGGTTACCTGACCCGTCGAATGGTGGATGTATCCCAGCAGCTGGTCATTCATGATCTGGACTGCGCAGCCGGCAGAGACGAGATCCCCGGCATGACGGTCAAAGCGTTCATGGACGGTAAGGAGACCATCGAGAAGCTCGAGGATCGTATCACCGGACGTGTCTCCTGCGAGGAGATCAAGGACGCGGACGGCAACGTTCTGGTGGGTGTGAACCAGATGATCACCCCGAGCCGTGCCAAGAAGATCCTGACCAGGGGCGTGAATGAGAAGGGCGATCCGATCCAGAAGATGAAGATCCGTACCATTCTCACCTGCCGTTCCAAGAGCGGTATCTGCTCCAAGTGCTACGGTGCGAACATGGCAACCGGCGAAGCCGTACAGGTCGGTGAAGCGGTGGGTATCATTGCCGCTCAGTCCATCGGTGAGCCCGGTACACAGCTGACCATGAGAACCTTCCATACCGGTGGTGTTGCCGGCGGCGATATCACACAGGGTCTTCCCCGTGTAGAGGAATTGTTCGAGGCACGTAAGCCCAAGGGACTTGCCATCATCGCAGAATTCGGCGGTGTTGCAAGCATCCGTGATACCAAAAAGAAACGTGAAGTTGTCATTGAGAACGAAGAGACCAAGGAAACCAAGACTTATCTTATTCCTTACGGTTCCCGTATCAAGATCACTGACGGTCAGCAGATCGAAGCCGGTGACGAACTTACCGAAGGTAGCGTAAATCCTCACGATCTCCTTAAGATCAAAGGTATTCGCGCGGTTCAGGACTACATCCTTCGTGAGGTTCAGAGAGTTTACCGCTTACAGGGTGTTGATATCAACGACAAGCACATCGAAGTTATCGTACGTCAGATGTTAAAGAAGGTTCGTATCGAGGACAACGGTGACGCGGATTTCCTTCCCGGCGCCATGATCGACTACCTCGATTTCGAAGACATAAACGAACAGCTTACGGCAGAAGGCAAGCAGCCCGCTACCGGTACCAGAGTGATCCTCGGTATCACCAAGTCCGCTCTTGCCACCAGCTCCTTCCTTTCCGCAGCTTCCTTCCAGGAGACCACCAAGGTTCTTACGGAAGCAGCGATCAAGGGTAAGATCGATCCCCTTATCGGTCTTAAGGAAAACGTTATTCTCGGTAAGCTTATTCCTGCAGGAACCGGCATGAAGCGTTACAGCGATGTACGCTTAAGCTCCGACGAGCGCTACGAGCAGATGCTTGAAGCCATGAAGGAAGCTCAGAGAGCCGCAAGAGAGCAGAGAGAAGCTGAAGACGAAGACAGAAAAGAAGAAATGAAGGAAATGATGGGTGCCGAAGAGGTTGCTGTTGACGAAGAAGCCGTTACGGTAGAAGAATAATTCGAACCCAAGCGTTTCGAAAGAGTTAAAGATTTAAGGCGTGACGTTTGTCACGCCTTATTTTGCACATGAGGGAATTTTGAATGACAAATTTTGTAAAAAAGTACCTTTTTTCAGATGCACACCTTTCATCCAAGCAGTTTATTGCACTTAATCTCGAAAAGACGAGAAAAACGATCCATTACATTTTAAGAATCGTTTCCGTAATAGAGCTCAGCGTTTTTGTCATGGGCCTGTTCGCATTTAACTTAAAGAACCCGAGAGCAAAGTATTATCTCGGTCTTTATGCGGTGCTCTTTACCTTTTCGATGCTTGGTGACATCCTTTTTATTTTTGTTGAAAAGCGAAAGAAATATTCGTCGGTACTTGGATACGCCAATTTCTATTACTTGCTGATTACGACATGGGGCGTTGCGATTTCAAGCATGGATATCACGCATAAGGGCTCTGCAATTGTTGCGGTTACAACTATCATGTCCGTGTCGTTTTTCCTTGTTTTAAACCCGATTTTTCAAAGCATAGTAGTGCTTGTCGATACGGCTGCGCTTGTCGGCGTGACGATATCTTACGAGGGCGGCCCCAAAACATCCCTTTTCAACATTTTCATCTTCTGTGTTGTGACCATCACCATGATCTACAGGCATTTTCGCTTTTCCTACAACGCTTTCATTCTCGAAGCAAAACTTACGAATCTTGCAAAGCGCGACGGACTTACCGCAGTCTGCAACAGAAATGCGCTTAATTCAAGAATCGACAGTGAGGATTTGGACGGCGTTAAATGCGTTGCAATCCTCGATATAGACGATTTTAAGAAGATTAACGATACAAAGGGCCATCTTGTCGGTGACGACGCTCTTTTGGTCATTACGTCGCGTTTAAGAGAGAATTTCAGGGACAGAGAGCTTTTCAGATACGGCGGTGACGAATTCCTGATCCTTTCCGACAGAGAGCCCAAAGAAACCCTTGATAAGCTTAAAGACATAAACAAGAAACTTGCCAAGGTGGATATTGATGTTCCTCTTCATTTATCGGGCGGTATTGCAGTTCTTAAGCCCGGAATATCAATAAAAAGCACCATCGAAACAGCCGACGGTGCTTTGTACAGTGTCAAACGTAATAAAAAAGGTGATTTCAAAATTGCCGAGTAAGCCTTATTTGAAGACCGGAAGTGAATCGTCATATTCGATCGCTTCCGTGGTCTCAAGGCTCCAGCTCGTAACCCTGTAGAAAGAATCTCCCGGTTTCTCGGGATAATTGATCTCAAGTTCTATTATCAGAGTCTGAAGATCTGTGGCGCGGACGGAGAAAGATTTTTTCTTTCCCACCTTCTCAAAAAATCCTGTTCTCGAAATACCCGTTTTATATAAATCCGAAAGAGTTTTGTCGAAGTTTGCAAGCAGATTTTCGGCGCTGTTGCAGGCCTCGTAATAGCCTGTGTTGTTGGCTGCGACACGGCTTGTCAGCTTGTAATCGCTCATGGCGCTTGAAAGCGAGAGAATCGCGAAGCTTACAAGACACAGGATGATAAATATGAACAGTATCGAGGAAATTCCCACATTAAGCGAAAATTCTTTGCGTTTCTTAGCCATTATTCTGCCACCTCCCTTTTGTGTTTCCTGAAGGTGAAGGAATAAAGTTCTTTGTCGGTCGCGGTGTTTTTAAAGCTGTAATCCATGTAGATAAAGCCTTCATCCGAACTGAACCTGAGTGTATAAGCGTATTTCGTGAGATTGAAGGAGGAATCAAGGAGCTCTCGTATCTTTGATTCGTCCTCTCCGTACTCATAGAAGCATTCACCTGCGTTCTCGGCCCAAAGGATAGCCTGGTTAAGGCCCTTGGTATCCTCGGCAACCTCGTGAGCCTTAACAAAAACCCTGAGGCACACCGCACTTGTCAGCGCGAAGAAAAATATGACAATTATGAGTTCCATCAGGAACAAAGCAGATTTGGATTTTTTCATTGCAGGTCCTCAGTCGGCATTTAAATGAACAAACAGTGTTTCTTTTTCGGAATTAGGAATCGTGATGTCAAAACGGAAAAGAGTATCGGAAACTTCGGTTGCTTTGAATTCCTTAAGTGCCAGAATGTCGGTCCCCAGAGACGGGTCGAATTCCTGACCGTAGCGCGTGAACATTTCCTTTAATTTCCCGTCGTAGTGGTAAAGGTAGGTGCAGTAAGTTATGTTGTCGATCTCTTCCAGAATGAGAATGGAATCGAGTCCCTCATATTTTCCCAGTTTCACGCTGCCGGTTTTATCACTTTGGTGCAGTTTGTTGATCACATAGGAAAAAGAAGTCCTTCCGTCGTAGTTATCCGTCATGGAGTCTACGATGTTTTGGTAAACGCTTGCGCCGGTCCCCGTGAGCATCACAACGGAAATCGCGAAGACGCAGAAGAGGGTTATAACAAACAATATGTCTACTGTGTGGTTTTTGGCTTGTTTAAACACTTATTTATCCCTTCTAAGAATCGTCACATCGGGGTACATGTTGGAAGCGATGGGACGGTAATCAACAAAGAAAACGGTGTCATCATAGGTAAGTCCGTAGTGCTCCGTAAGATACGAAAGACTGGGAGGATAGGTGCCTTCGACACAGTAGCAGCTTACGATACTGCGCTGAAGGGCGTCTCTTAGGGACTGCTCCTGTCTGTCCACCGTATCCGAGGAGATGTTTCCCACGGAATATATGAAGAAAATGACTATCGCAATAAAGAGGATCACCGAAAGCCTGAAGCCCGTGAACATATTCTTTATCCGCGATTCGGGGTTGAATTTGTACATAATGGCCTCCTTAGCCGATTGTGGACATGATTCCCATCAAAGGAAGGATTACGGAAAGAAGAATGAGTCCTACGATCACGGAAAGGATAATGACCAGAGTAGGTTCGATAACCGAGATGATCTCGCTGATCTTCTTTTCGCTCTTTCTTTCGTACTCGTCCGCAATCTTGCGCATTACGGTCTCAATCTCACCGGATTTGAAGCCAACCGCAACCATGCGGGTATTTACGTTTGAAAAGATTTCTGCGGTCTTGATGGCTTCCGCAAACCCGTCACCGTCGAGGATGGCATTGCGGCATACTTCGATCTTTTTGTTAAGCTTTTCGTTTTCAACAAGTTTTCCCACAAGATCCAGACTTTCGAAGGTATCAAGACCTGCGGAAAAAGCAATTGCGATACCGCTGGCAAATCTGCCGGCTGCAATAGTATCAAAGAATTTCTTGGTGATGGGGAGACTCATGAAAAGCTTTCTTGATAAGTCCCGGCCCGCCTGGGATTTCGAAAAGAAGATAAAGGCGGCGACGATCACCACGAGGATCGCTATGAATACCACAGAGTAGGAATTGAGAGTATTGCCGAAGTGCATAAGCCCTGCGGCAAAGCCGGTCATTTCGGCACCCAGCTGCTTAAATACCTGATTGAAAATGGGGAGAACTTTGGTAATGAGTATGATGATAACCAGAAGCATCATTCCTATCATGATAAGGGGATAGGTAACGGCGCTTCTGATGTTTTCGGAAATCTGGGTCTCTCTGTCATAGTATTCGGCGAGAGAATTCATTACTTCGTCGATGGAACCCGCTTCTTCACCAAGCTTCAAGGTGTTTAAAACGTATTCGGGGAATACGCCCACCCGGGTAAGGCTTTCCGCAAAGGAATTGCCCTCGGTGATTTGATCGATTATGGCCTGAAGGAGTGCCTTGCTTTTGGCATCCTGAGTGTCCGACAAAAGGATCCTCAGTCCCTCAATGGGAGTGATGCCGGCCTTTAACATTACCGCAACCTGGGAACAGAAAGAAGCCAGTTCTTCGTTAGTCAGTTTTCTTTGATTTTTCATATTCTCCCTCTCAATCAGTATATGTATTTTGTAGCGTAGTTGCTTCCGTCGCCGATATAGGATTTAAGCTGCTTTTCGTTGGTGCTCGCTCCGAAGGTGGGGTCCACCAGTTCCCATTCTTTGCCGTTAAACTGAATGATACCGTTAAGCCAGCCCACATCCGTGATATAGATGCTTATCCATGCGTGATAAACTTCACCTGCGTAACCCACCTCAAGTCTGGTGGGGATCCGCTGACTCCTGAGCATGGAAGTCATTACCGCCGAGTAGTCGAGGCAGATACCGGTGCCGCTTAAGAGGATCTCGTCAACGTTGGTAAGATATCCGCTCTTTACGGTGTCAGCTTTCTGATAGTCGTAGGTGATGTGTTTTATGATGTAGTTGTAGACTCCGTTGACGACCTCCAGGTCATCCTTGCAGGATGAAGCAATGTTGGCCGCAAGGGTAACAACCTTGCATTTTCCGTTATAGTCCACATATTGATTGGGATGGAGATAGGGCCCGAACTGCGCCACATCGGGGCAGGATATGGTTCCTTTGTAAGCGACCGAATATCTGGTTCCTTCGATGTTTTCGCAAACAGAGACTTCGTAGTTGCCGCTGCCCGCGGAAAGGGGAAATGCGGCCCAGCCGGTGACGATGTTGTATGTGTAGGTCACGGCATCGGGACCGGTGATCTGAAGTTTGACCTTGTGATTGGAGCCAAGGTAATTGACCATGATATAGCCCTCGGAGGCATTGGAATAGTCGATGGTGGCATACTCGTTACCTGCGGTCTGAGTGCCGGGAGCCTCGGGCGTCAGACAAACGGGGGTGTTGTCTCTTTCCGTGGTGCTTGCCAGGAGAGTGTCGTAGCCTACGGAAGGAGCCGCAGCCTGAGAAGACCCGGGAGAAGACTGGGTCTTTACGGACGCAGAAGAGCCTCCGGGCGACGTATCCAGCGAAATGGGCGGATTGGGAGCCTGGCATGCGGACAAAGCAAACACGGTCAGAAAGATCGGAAATAATCTAACAGTCTTTTTCATTCGAAAAAATTACCCATCCTTTCAGTGCTGTCGTCCCGCGCGGAACGAGTGTAACAGCAAATGAAGACAACGTCCGTCGATGTCGTAGATGTAAATGTTGTGTTCACCCTGTTCAAGGGAGAATACAAGAGTGTTGTTACTTGAGTCATAACTTACAGGTGCCGATTCGTTACCTTCGGCATCCACAATATATGTTTCCGATACGTCAATCATGGCACCGTCAAGGGTGATGGAGAAAAGCCCGTTTGACATGGTGTGGGAAACTATCGAAAGTTCGCGTCCCTTAGAAGGCTCAACCGACATGAACACGCTTCCCTTCGGCATAAACAAAGGACAAAGAAGGATAGCGACGAAAAGGAAGGCCGTTACAAACAGGTAGATATTGTCGGAAACCAGATTGAGGCGGCTTCTCTTAACTATATTTTCAAAGGATACCGTGTTGGGTTCGACGTGACTCTCGGCAAATACACCCTGGAGGATGCGGTCTGCCGAATTTAAATCAATATTGTATTTTTCTTTTTTCTTGAATTTAAAAAACATAGACCTCACCTCCTTTATGCCTTCATTTTGTGACGGAGATGATCGATAGCTGAGTTAAGCTGTCTCTTCACCGTGCTCTTGCTAAGGCCGGTCGCGTTCACGATATCGTCGATCTTCATGTTGTTGTAGAAACGGAGGGTGATGATTTCCCGTTCACCCTGGGGAAGATTGTCGACCGCGACTCTGAGTCGTTCGGATTCCGCTTTCGCCACTGCTTCGTCCTCCGGGGAGGCGTCGCTTGACTTAAGATCGAGGATCTCTTCCATCATGTCCGTGCTGACTTCACCGTAGCCCTGATTATGGGATTTGGTCATGTCGTAGCACACGTGGAATGCGATGCGGTTGATCCAGGCTATAAAGAGCGAGGGGTCATTAAGTTTATGCAGATTTTTAAGAGCCGATATATAGATTTCCTGAACGGCGTCCTGAGCCAGGAAGTCGTTCTTCAGATAGTGCCTTGAATAGTTGTAAACTTTGGTGTACGTAAGGCTGTACAGTTCCGCAAAGGCGTTACTGTCTCCCTCCCTGGCACGTATGACGTATTCGGCTAAGTGATTGTACGATAAATCCATCATTTGTGTCAGTTAAATTTTGAATATACCTTTGATACAAGTTCGGAGAAGGTTTCGGTGGGTTCTTTGTCGAAAAGTGAGTATTCGGAGCGAATCTCGATGGGGGAACTTTCGTTTCCTCTGTTGTACTCCGAAAGGCTTCTTTGCAGAAGATCGAAGTAGGTGCGAAGTCTCGACTCGTCACAGCCTTCGATCACGGTGATAAACTCGTTACCGCCGTTACGTCCGACGAAGCCGTAGTCCTTTGCGGTGTTTTCAAACAGTCTCGAGAAATCTCTGATCACCCGGTCGCCGAAGGCCTTGCCGTTTATGCGGTTGATGTCCCGGATGTTGGTGATCTTTGTTACGACACAGCCGATCCCGTGCATGGATTCGACAGTTTTGTAATTTTCAAAAAGAAGGGAACAGCTTGTCCTGTTGGGAATTCCGGTCTTTGCATCAAGATATGCAAGATTTTCAAGTTCATGGGACTGTATTTTCAATTCGCGGAGTTTGTAGAAATCGTAAATAAGAAAACCCAAGGAGACCAGAACCGTTATATACATGATGGAACACAGCCTGAAAAGGCTTCTGTCTACAAAAATACTGGAACTAATGGTTTTGTTTGCCAGAAGAATGACAAGAAAAATAATTTCAAGGACCACAAACAGCGACAGTTCCACAACTTTCAGCACCTTGAAATTGTGAATATTCTTTTTCATAGGACCTCCGAGGGTGAATTTCGAGAAAATTATTAATACACTGTTTCTTTTTACCGATATATTATATAACAGAGATGTTAAAAAAAGAAGAGAAATCTTTCAATAATGGATAATAATAAACAATTTACTTGCAGAGAGGAGACATGGTATGAAAAAGAATGTGAAACTCAACAGAAACATAATAAAAGCCCTTGCATTGGGAATAAGTGCGACAATGATCTCACAGCCCATTGCGGCTTATGCAAATGACAACGGCGATGATGACGACTCCTCGAAATCCTCCGGTGTGGACATAAGTGAAAGCATTGAGAAGGCTGACATAGCTGATGTTAAGACAGAGGCCGGAAGAGTCGATGCCATGGTGGAAGCAGCCGTTGAAAAGGTTGAAGAAGTGATCGCAACGGTTGAAGGTACCGCTGCGGACGCCGACAAGCTTTTAAACACCGAAGCTGCCGACAAGGCCGTGCAGGACGTAAGAGACGCTCTTAAACTTTCGGAAGGTGCGGACACCACCGAAACCCACGATGCCATCGACGCTGAATTCGGTGTCATTGCAAGTGACCTGACAGCCATGAGCAAGTACGAAACTGCGGCATTTGCAGGTGTCGGAGCCATGGAAAGAGTCGCAAAGGACGCTAACGCCCTAGTTGACGAAGCAAAAGATCTTGAGACCGAAGCAAACAACGCCGTAGGCGCAGCTGAAGCAGCAGTTGCAGGCGCCGATGAAAAACTTACTCAGGCAGAAACCGATGCAACAAACGCAGACGAGCTTAAAGAAGCAGAGAGCGCAAAGGAAACCCTCGATGTTGAAGTAACCGAGAGTATCAACGCAGCAGGCGATGAGATCACAAGGGCCGAAGAAGCTCTTTCCGATATTAAGGACCGCTTCGAAGATCTTCAGTTTGAATATGATAAGAAGGTAGCAAATCACGCCGAACTTCTCGGCGAAGTGGAAGCCGCAGAAACAGAATATAACAATCTTAAGGAAGAATCCTCAAAACAGGCAAAAGAAGCCGGCGAAAAGCTGGGTATCCTTGCCGACAGCGCAGAGACACTTGCGGAAGAAGCAAAGAAGGCTCTCGAAGACTGCGATCGCTATGCCCGTATTGCCGAAATCGAGAAGAGAATCGATGAGACCGGAAAGGGACAGAGAACCTGGAACGATTACAGAGAACTCTTTACGGCGATCATCGAGGATTATTACATTCCCGAAATTGAAAACGGAAGCGTTGTAAAGATAACACCTCACAACAATAATACGGGTACCTATACCTATGAAGACGGCACCGTCGATTCCATGGGTAACGCCCTTAACTATTATGAAGTTGAATATACCTATAAGGATGCCGACGGAAACGAGCAGACCGGCGTTAAGCTTTTAAACTACAAGCTTGCGGATAACAAGTCTGACAGTTCTTCACTCAGAAACGGTGGTCTTATTATATATGAAAAGACCGCGAAAGATACCGTATATAAGACCCAGAAGCAGGCCATCGAACTTACCGCCGAAGAATATGCAGCGGCAAATGCAGGCGAGTTTGTAGAAAAGAAGCTTACCGACAACACCATCAACGTGCTTTATAAGGACGAATCCGGTGTCATCAGCGGATATGACAAAGCAAACGGGAAGCAGGTCTTCACCGAAAAATCCTTTAAGAATGAAGGAGCAACCGAGGATGAGATCGCAGCCGCAGTCGAAAGAGACGGAAGCTTCGAAGTCATCGCCAGAGACGATTCCGAAGAAGAGGTTTCTTATTCCTTTGAAAACGGCAAGCTTTTAAAGACCGTTACCGCAAATGTGGTTACGACGGTTTATACAGGTGCGTCTCTTGATGCAAACACCGAAGGCGAAGAAACACCCGCTGCTCGCGTTACCGCAACAAGAAGCGTCAGAAACATGGTTCTCTCCGTTCTTTCTCTTAATAAGAGAGGAACCGTTACCACGGTTTATACCAACGACAATTATTTCTCAGGAAATATCACGTTTGCTGAATATGAGAACAACCGCGCCACCGGAGAAGAAGGCTACACATATTTCTCGAAGGATACGAACAACAAGGTTACCTATACAAATGTAGGACTTGACGACGAGATTAAGGAGCGCACCGAAGCCTTCAGAGAAAAGGTTGCAAACACCGAAAAGGCCGACGAGTTCAAGGAACTTATCGAAAAGGCAGAGGAGTCCGGACGTGCCGTAAGCATCGCAGAAGCCGAAGTTAAAGATCTTAAGGGCCAGATTGACAAGCTTTCCATCGACGTTAAGGAAAACCTTACCGCAATCAACGACCTTAAGTGCAATCTCTCCGCAGCGGAAGAGAAGCTTGAAAAAGTTAAATCTGACAAAGAAAACCTCGACAAGCGTTTACAGGAAGCCATCGAAACGAGCGAAGAAAAGATCGTAGCCTACACTCCCGCACCTGTTGTTGAAAGCGCAGGCGAAGATAGAAATGAGGCTCCTGCGGCTGTGATCACAGAAGCAAGTGTTCCGAGGGCTCAGGCACCCGCGCCCGCACCGGAAGTCCGTGAAGACGAGAATACCGGTGATACGACAGCGGTGGAAGAAACCGAAAACGCAGAATCCGAAGGCGAATCGGGAAGCGAAGTAACCGGCACTGAAGAGAACGGTACCGGCGGATCGTCGGAAGAAACAGGCGGAGCAGTATCCGAAGAAAAGATCGCGGACGAAGCAACGGCCCGCGCTTCGGGACCTGCAGTTGAAAGTACTTCGGTTGACGATGAAGAGCTCGCTCTGGCAGATTCGGTGGAGAAAGCAGGCATACCCTGGTGGTGGATGTTCCTTATGGTTGTTTTGGGAACTACGGGAACCAGACTTTACGAGAAGCATCTCGAAAAGAAAAAAGCAAAAGAATCAATCGAAAAATAGTAAAATATTTTTGGACCTTTTTTGAAAATACCTCCGTCTTTACTTATGGATGAATAAGACGGAGGTTTTTTTGTGAAGAACTTATTAACGATTTTCATGAGCGTTGTCTCGGGAGCAAAACTGATCGGGCTTGTAAACGCGGTGCTTGAGCAGTCTTACGATCTGATCGTTATAGACGAAAGCGATACGCCCCTTGCTTCCGGACCGGTCAATACAAATTATTACATTCTTGCCGTATGTACGGTTGCTCTCGCGGCTCTTCTTGCTTTCTTTGTCCTCTGGCTTACCAGAAGGAACGGACTTAAGAAGCGTCTGCTTGAACTCAGAAGGCGCGCCGGCAATGAAGATGTTACCGTTCCTTTCTCAATCAGAGAGCTTAAGGATGCGGTTGCGGAGGCAGAAGCAAATCTGTCCGCCGAATTGCTTTAACTCAGGAAATAATTGAAACAGATATTTCAAATATAATAGTTAATGGGAAAGGGAACAAAATGGAAGAACGCAGACGAATAGACCGTGTTGCATACGGTGCTGACAGTGTTATCGTGGTATGCGAGGATTTACAGAAGATTTACGGAAGGGTTAAGAACTTAAGCCCCCTGGGTATGGCAGTAACGGTTAAAGCAGATACACCTTCGATCCTCGGAAAAGACATCATCATCGTGGCAGACACTTTGATCATGTACGCAGACGTCGTAAGAGAAGACGAATGTGATGACGGAACCAGAACGGTTGCTTTAAGCGCACGTAAGTTTACCGGCGATGTATTGCAGTATTTATTCGAGCATATAGCCTTGGATGAAGAAGAAAAATAATTAATTGTTAATTTTTTGAACCTTTTTGAAAAGTACATAAGTCTTTACTTATGAAAGCAACAAACAGAACATAATTGTTTTAACAAACGTATAAAATATCAGGGAGAAAAACGATGAAGAAAAACATCAAGCTTAACAAGCAGATCATTAAAGCAATCACACTCGGCATCAGCGCCAGCATGGTTCTTCAGCCCATGACCGCTTTTGCGGGAACCGTAGACGGTGAAACCAATGAAGATCCCAACCGCCTTGTAAAGGTTGACGAGACCAAGGCTCCTACCGCCATCGATACCGCACAGGCCAACGCTGAAGCAGCAGAGACCCAGGCCGGTAATGCAATCGAGTCCGCTGAAACCGTTGTAACGAATTCTCAGGGCATTAACGAAGCTGTTACCGCTGCAGGCGAGCAGGTTACCGAAGATATCAACAGAAACGAAGAGACAGAAGTTCCCGAAGCTATCGAAGAGATCAGAAACGTTGAGACCGCTCTTACCAATATGGAACTTGCAGAGCAGTCCGCAATCAGCAACATCATCAATCCCGCTAACGAAGAAGTCGGCAAAGCAGATCAGGCTCTTTCCGATGCAGAAGGTATCGTTGATAAAGCCAACAAGATCGCAGACGTTCCCACAACTGTTGAGCCCGCAGACAGAGTTGTTGTTGTTGAGGATGCAGACCTTCTTGACATAAGACCTATCGCAGATGCAGTAGTTGAGGAGAAGCAGGACGGACTCAATGCACTCCTTACAGATGCAGAGAACACCATGACCGCTGCTGAAGCATACATTCCCGAGGCAGAAACTCTTGCTCTGGCAGATGAAGCTTACCAGGATACAAAAGGCAAGGTTGAGAAGGCAGACAAGGCAGTTAACGAAGCAGACAAGGAACTTACCAAGCTTGCTTCCGACCTTGAGACCGCAAGAACAAACTTCAATAACGCAAAACAGGCGATTGCAGACAAGAACGCTGAACTTGAAACCGCTGAAGCAGGCTTTAACACTCTTAAGAGCGGTGCACTTCAGGACGCTCAGGACGCAGCTTCCAACCTCGGAGTGGTAGGCGACGATCTTGATGCCCTTAAGTCCGCAGTTGACAATGCCAGAGCAGAATATGTTAAGGCCGGCTACGGATACATCGCAGAGTATGAAGCCAGAATCAAAGAAGAACTTGCTAAGCCTAAGGGAAAGGTTGCTTGGAGAGGCGACGAAAAAACACTTTGCTATGCAAACTACTTTAACGCAATCGCTGAATTCTATCTTGGCAAGGAATTCGGTGATTTCAAGAGCATTAATTGGGTAAGAGAAGATGGCAAATATTTTGATGCCGAGGGCAATGAAAGCACACTTTCCGATGTTCTTAATACCGCAGAGGTTACTTATACTACTGTAAATGAAGACGGCCAGAGAGTTGAAGTCGTTAAATACTTAGACTATAAGCTTGTTGAAGGCAACGACGAGAAGAAGTTCGGCGGTATCGTAATTTTCGAAAAGACCGCGCATGACGTATTCGAACTTGAGACCAAAGAAGGTAAGAAGAAAGTTATTTACGCAGGTGCCGACCTTGATAAGGAAGCTCTTGAAGCTCTTACCAATGAGGACGGAAAGGTTAACGTAAGCGTACAGGAAGACGTTCTTCCCGTATATGACGAGAACGGAAATGTTGTTGTTAAGGATGCCGTTATCGTTAAGGATGCCAAAGGTAAAATCATCGGATATGCAAAGGATGCTTCCGATATTGAAACTCTCGTTAATGAGACCAGAGACGGCAGCGTAGTAATCGATCGCGATACAGAGACTGAGACCTACACTCTTGTTGACGGCGTTCTTACCAAGACAGTTAAGGCTGACGTTACCACGACCACCTTTACCGAAGCAAACCTTGACGGACTTACCGGCGAAGCTTCCACTCTTGAGAACGAAGATGCAGCCAAAGCAGCTTATGTTGCAGCTCTTCAGGAAAAGATCAATGCCCTTAATGAAGGTCAGTCCATCGTTATCGGTGAGACCGAATTCGCAAAGGGTTCCACCGCTGACCTTACCGGATATGTTTCCACTAACAAGGAAAAATCCCGCTACGTTGAAAATTGGCAGGAGGATGTTGTAGGTTACACCGTATCAGGTAACTACACACAGTACAAGACCGGAACAGCTAAAATCGAGCCGGAATTTTTAGATGGTAACGTTGATTTATACTTTAAAAAATCCAGTGCTTTAAGCGCAGGACAGGAAAAGGTTGACGAATATAATTACAGAACAGACAGTGAATTCAACTATCTGAATCCTACCGGATGGCTTGGCCTTGGAATAATCGGCGGCGACTACGAAGGAAGACAGGCTATCGAAGCTACTTATAACAATGACTTGGATGCTAGCAAATCCGGACTTATCTGGAATTATAGCGCAAGCTTTACCGTAAAGTATGAGGAAATCAAGTCCGTACAGGTTGATATCCACGAAGTACTTACATTCTTCAACAAGACTTCAGAAGCAGAAGCTATCGCTGCTATGAAGGCGAAGATCGAAGAACAGGGCGGAGTTTTCGTAAGTGCGATGGATGGCGATAACAACATCGGCAAGAAGACAATCCTTTACATCCCCGGAAAACAGGTAAGCAATGTAGAACTCAATGTAACTGATGAATCACAGGTTGAAGAAGCATTCAAGAAAGCTCTTAACGACCAGGGTATTAACGCATACAGAACCTCCGTTACAAACGCAACCGCCAAGACCCAGCGTGTTGACCACGGAACCAATGTGGGTTACAAGACCTACGGCTACAAGGCTCTTGAGTACTATGTAAAGAATGTCTCCACCTTGAACAAGGAGATCGCAAAGGAAGTATGGGACAAGATCGAAGCAACCGCTACCGTTGAAATGAGAAATGACAACTGGTACAACGGTGAAAACGTTGTTCTTGCTACCGAGAATAAGGAAGATCCTACTTTAACCGATTACACAACAGACGGTTATGCAGGCACCGTAGAGCAGGTACTCGGAACAGAAGCTCAGGCAGCTTCCGAAGAATTCCGCAGAGTCATCGACGAGGCAGCAGCACTTGCAGCCCAGTATGCGGAACTTTCCGGAAACATTGCATCCGCTTCTCAGGCAGTTGGCGAAGCTGAACAGAAGGTTAATGACCTCAAGGCTGAGATCGAAAAGATCAAGTTTGGTGTTGCTCCTGTTTCTTACGAAAAGGACTTCACCGCAGACCTTACTGCTGCACAGGAGGCTCTTAAGGTCGCTAAGCAGAGAAGAGACGACCTCCTTGATCGCCTTGGAAAATTAAAGAAGGCTCTTGATCAGAAGATTACAGATACTCACAACCGTGAGTGGAATACCGAAGGCGGAGAAGAGGGAGGAAATCAGGATCAGAACCAGGGCGGAAACCAGAACCAGGGTGGAACCCAGGGCGGAAACCAGAACCAGGGTACCGGAGAAGGTCAGGAAGAAGAGAATCCTGAAGAAACCGGAAATGAGGAAGGCAATCCTGAAAACACTAACAACGAAACAGAAACTCAGGAAACCACAAACATTACCGATGGCGAAGTAGCTCAGGCAGCAGCTCCCGCAATGGCAAATGTTAATGAAATCGAATCTCCTCTTGCAGCAATGCCCGAAGCACAGCAGATGTCTTGGTGGTGGTTACTCATCGTTCTTGTACTCGGAACCACAGGCGCAGAGCTTTACAGAAGACATCTTGTAAAGAAGAACGCAGCTAAGATCGACAAGACCGATAAATAATCGACAGTCGAAACTGCTATAAAGACAAATAAGGCTCCCCGCGTAAACGGGGAGCTTTTGTCTTAGTAATATATTAAAGGGAAGGGTATAATACATGAGAATGAGAAAAACACTCACCTATATCGTACTGTCTGCGCTTTTCATAGCTCTCGCAGGGTGTTCAAAGAAGAATGTTCCCGATACACCGGTATCCTCTGTATCGAGCGTTTCGTCCGTATCTTCAGATCCGGGGGCAGCAAGCGTTTCGACGTCCGATTCGGCGTCAGCCTCAGTTTCAATCTCAGCCTCAGCTTCAACGCAAACGTCAGCTTCTGCGTCGGTTTCGGACAGCACGGGCACTTCAGCTTCTTCTACGGGCACAACAGCTTCCGAGCCGGAAGAGCCGGAAACGTTGGATATTGTCATACAAATCGTAAATGAATGCGGAGTAGGTGTTGCAATGGTGGCAGCAAAGGATCCCGTCAGCGGACAGGTGGTTCCCGTAGGAGAACTTAAAGCGAATGCTTATCTTGAACTGTCAATAGCATGGCCCGTAAATGAAAAGGAATTTGTTTTTTATTTACTTAATTCGGCAGCTGATGTTGTTGCCGACAGCACCGTGGATCTTACAGGTGTAAAAGAATCCGTGACGATTCACCTGACGGGTGATAATAACCTTGAAAAGATAAAGGCTGAGGTCAACTGACCTGCCTTGAATTTTTACACGTATTGGAGTATAATGGAAACGCAAAAATATTTTTGCGTTTCTTTTTCTTTTTGTATTTTTGGAGGGTTAAATGAAATATAATGCACTGATTATAGGGGCGGGCGTGGTCGGTTCTTCCATAGCCCGTGAACTGTCAAGGTATAACATAAGCATTGCGGTGCTTGAAAGAGCATCCGATGTGTGCGAAGGCACATCAAAGGCAAACAGCGGCATAGTCCATGCCGGTTTCGATGCCGTTCCCGGTACTAAAAAAGCATATTTCAATATTCGCGGAAGTAAAAAGATGGAGGCTCTTTCAAAGGAGCTTGATTTTTCGTACAAAAGAAACGGATCCATCGTGCTTTCTTTGGATGCCGCAGACAGACCGAAACTGGAGGAACTTTTAAAGCGCGGCGAGGCAAACGGCGTGGAAGGCTTAAAGATCCTTACAGGGGATGAGATCCGCAGGATGGAGCCCAATATATCGGATGAGGTGGTTGAAGCCCTGTATGCACCTACCGGAGGCATTGTTTGTCCCTTCGGACTTACCATAGCCATGGCAGAAAATGCGGCCGTTAACGGCGCTAAATTCTTCTTTGAGACAGAGGTTACGGATGTTTCGAAAGAAGACTCGGGATTCACCGTAAAGACCTCCAAGGGCGATTTTGAAGCGGATATCGTGATAAATGCCGCAGGAGTCTATGCCGACAGTATCCACAACATGATCTGCGCCGAAAAGATACATATTACCGCGAGAAAAGGCGAATACTGCCTTTACGATAAAAAGACCGGAGGCACCGTTTCTTCCACGATCTTCAGACTTCCCGGGGCTTACGGCAAGGGAGTTTTGGTTTCACCCACCGTTCACGGAAACCTCCTTATCGGTCCCACGGCAGATGATGTTTTGGACAAAGAAGCGGTCAACACCACGGCCGAAGGCCTTGATAAACTGCAGGCAACAGCAGCTCACAGCATCAAGGCGGTACCCTACAGGTCCGTCATCACTTCCTTTGCGGGGTTAAGGGCTCATCCCGACGGAGACGATTTTATAATCGGAGAATCCGACGTTAAAGGTTTTTATGATGCCGCAGGCATCGAATCCCCCGGACTTTCGGCAGCCCCCGCCATCGGAGAATTTATGGCTGAGGAAGTTTCAAAGGCTCTTGGTGCTTCAAAGAAAGAAAACTTTATTGCCACCAGAAAGGGAATCCCCAATATCGCCACTCTTTCGGACGCAGAACGTGACAGACTCATAAAAGAAAATCCTTTGTACGCAAATGTGGTCTGCAGGTGTGAACTCGTGACCGAGGGCGAAATCGTGGATGCCATAAAGAGACCTCTCGGAGCAAAGACCCTGGACGGAATCAAGAGACGTACCAGAGCGGGCATGGGAAGATGCCAGGCAGGCTTCTGCTCACCGAAGACACTTGAAATCATGGCACGTGAACTGGGAATTCCCATGACTGAGATCACCAAACGGGGACCCGGCTCTGAATTCTTAACCGAACATAAATCCATAACGAGGAACTGATTATGAATACTAAAATTGCCATCATAGGAGGAGGCCCCGCAGGACTTGCGGCAGCTATAGCGGCCAAGGAAGCTGGCGTTGAAGACGTTCTTGTGATCGAACGTGACAGTGTGCTTGGGGGCATCTTAAATCAGTGCATTCACAACGGTTTCGGCCTTCATACCTTCAAGGAGGAGCTTACCGGACCCGAATATGCCGCGCGTTTCATAGAAAAAGCAAAAGCACTTAACGTGGAAGCTCTTACAGAGACCATAGTTACGGACATTTCGAAGGACAAGGTCATTACGGCCATGTCAAGAGATAAGGGTATCTTCACCATCAAGGCGGATGCCGTGATCCTTGCCATGGGTTGCCGCGAAAGACCCAGAGGAGCCCTTAATACTCCGGGATATCGCCCTGCGGGCATTTATTCCGCCGGCACTGCTCAAAGATACGTTAACATCGAAGGCAAGATGCCGGGTAAAGAGGTCGTGATCCTTGGTTCCGGTGACATCGGACTTATCATGGCAAGAAGAATGACCTTAGAGGGCGCCAAGGTACACGCAGTAGCGGAGATCATGCCCTACTCCGGCGGCCTTAAGAGAAATATAGTTCAGTGTCTCGATGACTTTAACATACCCCTTAAACTGAGCACCACGGTAATCGATATCGGAGGCAAGGACCGGGTAGAATCCGTCACCCTTGCAAAGGTGGACTCAAAGAACAAGCCCATCCCCGGAACGGAAGAGACCATAAAGTGCGACACCCTGCTTCTTTCCTGCGGGCTTTTACCCGAAAACGAGTTATCCTCCCAGCTTGGCGTCGATCTTAGTACCGTTACGGGCGGAGCAAAGGTGGATGAGAGTCTGGAAACCGATATAGAAGGCGTATTTGCCTGCGGTAATGTGCTTCACGTACACGACCTGGTGGATTATGTTTCGAAGGAAGCTTCCGAGGCGGGACGCCATGCGGCGGAATACGTGCAGGGTAAGAACCGAAATGCATCGGAAGAGCCCATAAATATCGAAACCGGAAACGGTGTGAGATACACTGTTCCCGTGTGTGTGAGAAAGAGCCGTCTCGAAGACCTTCTCACCATCCGTTTCAGAGTTGCCAATGTATATAAAAACTGCGAAATCGTCGTTTATCTCGGTGAAAAGTGCATCCAGCGCCGCAAAAAGCAAATCTGCGCACCCGGCGAGATGGAGCAGGTCATCCTTAAGAAAGCCGATATCGAGGCCATGAATGCGGGCGAATCCATTAAGGTCGCCATTGAGTTAAACGAGAAACAGGAGGCGTAATATGGAGACAAGAGAGCTTACATGCATCGGCTGTCCCATGGGATGCCGTTTAACGGTTGAATTTGAAAAGGGAAACAGGGATTCCGTAAAGGTTACGGGTAACACCTGTCCCAGGGGCGTAACCTACGCCATAGATGAGGTCACCAATCCCACCAGAACGGTTACGGGAACTGTCAGGATCGATAACCGTCCGGGAAAGGTCGCACCGGTCAAAACAAAAACTCCCGTGCCCAAGGATAAGATATTTGATGTGGCAAAGAAACTTTGCGAGATATCCGTAAGTGCGCCGATAAGTATTGGGGATACGGTGTGCGCCGATATTTGCGGAACGGGAAGCGACGTCGTGGCAACACGAAATATGGACTGATTTCGGAGGGTATATGGAAAAATATTTAATGGCATTGGACCAGGGTACAACCAGCTCAAGATGTATTCTTTTTGACAGGAGCGGAAATATCGTAAATATGGCTCAGCGGGAATTCACGCAGATTTATCCGAAGCCCGGCTGGGTAGAGCATAACGCCATGGAGATCTGGTCATCGCAGCTTGCGGTGGCTTTGGAAGCCATGGCGCTTGTTAATGCCACACATGAGCAGATCGAAGCCATCGGTATAACCAACCAGCGCGAGACCACCATCGTGTGGAACAAGAACACCGGAGAGCCCGTTTATAACGCCATCGTCTGGCAGTGTAAGAGAACCGCCGATTATATCGAGAAAGTAAAAGCAGACGGCATGAGCGACAAGATACGTGTAAAGACAGGACTCATTCCCGACGCATATTTCAGTGCTACCAAGCTTAAATGGATTCTTGACAATGTTGAGGGTGCCAGAGAAGCCGCGGAGAGGGGAGACCTTCTTTTCGGAACCGTGGACACCTGGCTTATGTGGAACTTAACTAAGGGCAGGGTTCATGCAACGGATTACACCAATGCATCGAGAACCATGCTTTTTAACATAAATACCCTGGAGTGGGATCAGGAGCTGTGTGAGTACTTTAATATTCCCATGTGCATGCTTCCCACGGTTAAAAAGTCCGCAACTCTTTTCGGAAAGACGGACCCCTATGTCCTTGGCGGCGAGATCCTCATTACGGGTGTTGCCGGAGACCAGCAGGCCGCACTTTTCGGGCAGTGCTGTTTTGAAGCGGGAGATGCCAAGAACACCTATGGCACAGGCTGTTTCCTGCTCATGAATACGGGTAACAAAGCAATAATTTCCAACAACGGACTTCTTACCACCATTGCCGCCAGCGAGCATGACAAGCCCGAATACGCCCTTGAAGGAAGCGTCTTTGTGGCAGGGGCTGCGGTTCAGTGGTTAAGAGATGAAATGAGAGTGGTGGAGACCGCCAGACAGACGGAAGAGTTTGCCACGGTGGTGCCCGATACCGGCGGAGTTTACATAGTTCCCGCCTTTGTGGGTCTTGGCGCACCTTACTGGGATCAGTACGCAAGGGGCACCGTGGTGGGCGTCACCAGAGGCTGCAAGAAAGAGCATTTCATAAGGGCGACCCTTGAATCCATAGCTTACCAGACCTACGACGTATTGAAGGTCATGGAAACCGATTCGGAAATAAAGCTTAACACTCTTAAGGTTGACGGCGGAGCGAGTGCCAACAACTTTATGATGAAATTTCAGGCGGACATGCTGGGACTTTGCGTGGAACGCCCCAAGTGCATAGAAACAACAGCCCTGGGGGCCGCTTATCTTGCGGGCCTTGCAACGGGCTATTATTCAAGTCGTAAAGATATAATCGAAAACTGGAAACTGGGCCGCAGATTTGAGCCCACCATGAAATCCGAAGAGAGAAAGAAACTCTTAAAGGGCTGGGACGTGGCTGTTAAGTGCGCCCGCCTTTACGGAGAACTTTCGGACAATTGAGCCCGTTTCCTGAGCCTTGAAAAGATTATCACAAAGCAAATGATGTGGACCGTTGTTGTTATGGTCCAGGAGATAGGGTAGGAAACGTAGAGCCATTCAAGGGTACGATTTATACGAAAGACCGTATATATCCAGAGGACTCTGAAACCGCAGGCACCCATCAGTGAAACTATCATGGGAGTGACGGAATAACCGAGCCCCCTTAAGGCACCCACACAGCAGTCCATGGTTCCGCAGGTAAAGTAGGTAAACATGATGATACCCATACGGATCATGCCGTAGCTTATGATAACGGCCTTGTCTTCGCCTGATGCGTATATGGAAAGAAGGGAAGGACCGAAGATATAGGCGGCAGAGCCCGTTGCAAGTCCCACTGCCACAACACAGGCCAGACACGTTAAGAAGATCTTCTTTATCCTGTCAAAATTGTGGGCACCGAAATTCTGGCTCACAAAGGAAAGGCAGGTCACGTGGAAGGAGTTCATGGCTACGTACACAAAGCCCTCTAAGTTTGAAGCGGCGGTATTTCCCGCCATGGCATCCTCGCCGAAGGAATTTACTGAGGACTGGATAAGTACGTTCGAAAGAGAGAATACCACTCCCTGGAAACCTGCGGGAAGTCCGAGACGAAGAACCTGCAGGAATTTGTCCCGGTAGATCTTGAGTTTCCGAATTTCAAACCGGTAGCTTTCGCCGGATTTCATGAGACATCTTAAAGTAAGCACCGCGGAGATGGCCTGGGAAAGCACGGTTGCGCAGGCAACGCCCGCAACACCCATATTGAAGACCACGATAAATATCACGTTGCATACTGCGTTGATGGCGCCCGCCACCGTGAGAAAATAAAGAGGTCTTTTGGTATCGCCTATGGCACGAAGCACAGCGGCACCGAAGTTATAAAGCATTGAAACCGGCATGCCGATAAAATAGATCCTGACATAGAGAGTCGAAAGGGGCAGAACCTCCTCGGGGGTTCCCATGAGAATGAGGATCTTCGGAGCCAGAGAGATTCCGATAAAGGTAAGTAAGATACCGCAGATAAAGGAAAGGGCGATGGAAGTATGAACGGTCTCGTGAACGTCCCTGTCGCGTCCGGAGCCGAAGTACCTGGCCACCAGCGCGTTTGTGGCGGTTGAAAGACCGATGAAAACATTTACCAGAAGATTAATCAAAGCTGCGGTGGAGCCGATGGCCGCCAGCGCACCTTTGCCGACAAAACGCCCTGCGACGATCATGTCGACGGCGTTAAAAAGAAGCTGTAAAATTCCGGACAGGATAAGGGGAAGAGTGTAGGCCACAATCTTTGAAAAAATGGGGCCTTCACACATATCCATGCTGTATTTTTTATTTTTCATAAATTCTCCGAATCTATTCCCGAAACGCGGCGCGGCATCCGAAGGAAGTCTTTCGGAGCATACCGTCATGTACTTTTAATTATCGCTTTAAACACATAAAAATCAAGGGGGAAAACGCCGAATATGATCACGATTTCCGTATGCATGATTGTAAAGAATGAAGAAAAGAATTTGAGACGGTGTCTGGATTCTTTGAAGGGTCTTTGGGAAGAACTCATAATCGTGGACACCGGTTCATCCGACAAAACAAAGGAGATAGCGGCGGAGTACACGGACAAGGTCTTTGATTTTGCATGGGTGGATGATTTTTCCGCCGCAAGAAACTTTTCTTTGTCCAAAGCAACCTGCGACTACATCTATATTGCAGATGCGGACGAGGTCCTTGATGAAAAGAACAGGAAGAATTTTAAAATCTTAAAGGCCTTTCTGGAGCCCGAGATCGAGATCGTTCAGATGCGATACGTAAATCAGCTTTCCAACGGTTCCGTCTACAATTTTGACGCGGAATACAGGCCGAAGCTCTTTAAGCGTATCAGAAACTTTACCTTCATCGATCCCGTACATGAGACCGTTCGGCTGGATCCCGTGGTCTTTGACAGCGACGTTGACATTATCCACATGCAGGAGGAGGTTCACGGACTCCGTGATATACGGATCTGCGAGAAAACTCTGGCCGCAGGCGGAGTTTTGGGAGACAGGCTTACGCGTATGTACGCGCGGGAGCTTCTTTTGGCGGGAGAACCGGAGAACTTTGCAAAGGCGGCGCCTTACTTTGAAAATCTGCTGGAGGATCCTGGCATCGATCCCGATATCATGCGCCTTTGCTATATCGTGCTTTCCAAGAACGCGGTGCTTAAAAACGATCTGACCGCCTTGATGAAATATTCCATAAAGGACATAATCGTAAGCGGCAGCAGCGAGCTTTGCTCGATCCTCGGCGGTTTCTACGAGGAACGCGGCGATCTTAACGAGGCGGCGGTGTGGTATTACAATGCCCACTACGAGACCCGCCCCGAGATCTGCTTAAATTACAACCGTGAGATCCCCCTGGAGGCGCTCATCCGTATATACGAAAAGAAGGGTGACAAAGAAACAGCCGACAATTACCGGAATGAGTTAAAGATCTTAACCGAAGTGACCGAAAAAAGCCCGGAAGGCTGATAACTTGATAAGACACAGAAACCCCGAGGTTCATCCCCGGGGTTTTAAATTTCGCGTGTATCAGTTTAGCTCCCGTTTTCAGAAAGAAAAAGTCCTTCCGGCTTCGGCAGGTATTAACGATGAGGTGTTGTTGTCGATACAGACATAGACGGGCAGTCCTTTGGATGTGGCTTTAAGCCAGGGAGAAAGGTAGAGAAGAAATCTGGTATCCTGCTTAAGATTCCTCTTGGAAAGATGAACGATCAGGCGGGTTTTGTCCTTTACGACCCTGACCATCCTGACGGGCCGGATTCTGCCGCCGTTTGAGATATAGACGTAATTGAAGCAGGAAATAAACACAAGGCCTGCCACAAGTATCAAAAGTCCCGCATATAGCGGAGTGTTATCCGAAGTCATTCCCGCAAGTATGGTCTTAAGGCCTGAAGTACCCTTGCTGTTTTTGCCGGGATCGTCGGAGCCTTCGGCTGAATCGTCATTCGAGCCGTCGCCCGAACCGTTACCGGCGTTTCCGTCTGAACCGCCGGTCCCGTTGCCTGAGTCGCTTCCGTCGTTATTGTCTGTCATTCCCACAGGTGCTGGGGTGTTGCCGTTTTTGTGTTCGTCTTTTTCGGCATCTTCGGTATCTTTCTCGTCTGTGCCTTCTGAACCGAAGCTTTCACCTTTAACACCGATAAAGTTTCCGAATTCATCATATCCCTCGAAGACTGCCCGGGAGACGAGCTCACCGTTCAC
>JAEEGK010007430.1_pt1 | contig 26137 bp, 14 predicted proteins | sample 8958771 | NCBI WGS metagenome assembly JAEEGK01 (sample SAMN16246547, study PRJNA631951) | gut metagenome | biome: gut microbiome; feature: rumen; material: SC-attached | host: Bos | place: Iran: Karaj | collected 2018-10 | reverse complement strand
ATTGGGCCCAATCCCCAATCCCCAATCCCCAATCCCCAATCCCCATGGAAAAATAAATATAAAGAATAATATGTTAGAAAATATAAAATAACTAAAAATTAATAAATAAATAAAAAAAAAATTAAATGAAAAGTATTTATAAAATTCTAATCTTAAAATTTTGTTGTAAAATATATTGGAATCACTGGGGAGGTTCCCCTCTACCCATCAGGAGGGAATATGCCATCTCTCCCACCCATACCAAACATTTCTTTATTTTTTTCAATTTATTTCTTTTTATTATTTAACTATTTTAATTATAATTAATTATAAATAAATTCCCAAAAAAAAATATTAATTTATACTTATTTATTAGTAATAACTTTTTTTCGTCAAAAAAAGTATATTATTAATTATCTTTATCTTCATTATCTGAATTATCTTTATCTTTAAACTCTTCAAAATTACTATTATAAACATCAATGATTTTTTCAGGTATATCAATTTCAAAAAAAGATTGATTAATAAATCCTTTAATTTCATTAAATTCATCTTCACTGAATTCATCATTTAAATAATTAGAATATAATATTTTAATATTTTTTGACATTTTCATAACTATTCTAGCATGAATTTCTTCATCATAACCAGGATTATTTTTTAAATCAATATTTAATAAAATAGTATTTTTTCTCATTATTCTAATAAAATTTTTACAAGATTCTTTATTTAAATTATTTTCACTTAAATCTATTGCTCTAATATAATTATCATTTAATAAGGAATTACATAAATAAAAAGAAGTTATTTCATTTAATAAATTACCTTTTAAACCAAGTGAAATTAAACCTTTTAGACCATTAAATTTTATACTTTTTTCATTTCTTAAATTATTTTCCCATAAAATTTGATCTCTTCGTTGATTATGTCTTGAAATAATTCTTCCTAAGATTTTACCATATTTATCTTTTAAATTATTATAACTTAAATCGATATATGATATTGAAGTATGATTTAATAAACTTCCAATTATAATTTCAAAAGGTTTTAAATTTATATTACAATAATTTATTGCAATTCTTTGAATTGAATTATTTTCTGATAATCCTTTTGATAATATTATTGAACAATCTTCACTTAAATATAAATCTGTTATACTTATTGATAATATATTTAATGATAGGTTTATTTGGGTTGACAAACCTTTTATTATTGAATTTTTTTTCTTTAAAAATAATAATTTCTTATCTCTTTCATCTTTTTTTTCTTTTGAATTTTTCTCTTTCTCTTTTGTATTTTGGTTTTTAAATATAAATTCTTTTTTATTTGGATTTTTATTTCCTAATCTTATATGCTTAAAAGAAAAATGATTTTCTAATAATTTACTTATTACATTTATTTCTTTTAATGTATAATTATCTATATATATATTAATTTGATTCTTTGATAATTGCTCTAAAAATATTTCATTTGGATTTAATAAATATTTATAACATATTTTTTTATAGTCTTCTGTTATTTTTAAATTTTCTGAAACATTTTTCTTTTTTATAAATATTATATTCGATGATGAACTTTTTTTTAATGTTTTAAATATTTTTGAAGTACTTTTACTTATTGTGGTTAATTTTGTTTTTGATTTACTATTATTCATTTTTCAAAAAATAATTTGAATAATTTTTTATTAGTCAATATTAATTTTTTAATATATTAATTATTATGAATTTATATTTTAATACTCTCCTAAAAATAAATTTATACGATTAAAAAAATAATTAAATGAAAAAAAATAATAGGTGAGTATTAGGAAAAAAAAGTTAAGAAAGAAATGAACATTAAATCTCTGGAAAAAAATTTAACTAAATAAAATGGGAAACACATATGAAACAAATGAAAAAATAAATGAACCATATTTAGATTGTAAAGAAAAATGTAATAACTGTGGTAGAAGTCAATGTTTCAATAATATAAATCTTCATAAACAGATATTTGAATTAGGAAAACAATTTGAAAATAAAGTAAATGATATACCAAATTATTTATCAAAAAAACTAAATGAAATTTCAGATGATTTAGAAAAAAATTATAATATTATTCATGGTTGTACGGGTTGTACAGAAAGTAATCATTTTATAGAAGAAGTTACTTTACAAAAGGATATTATTGTAAATGACATAAAAAAAATAAATAATAATTTAAGAAATTTATATAAAAATGAAGTGAAAATTTTGGAAAATGAACATTATTATATTTTAAATGAATTTAGAAATGATTTTAATATAAAAAAAAAGAATTACATTAAAAAAGAAAATCCTAAAATAAAAGAACTTGAAATTGAAAAACAAAATGTTGAAGAAATAAAAACCAAAAAAAAAATGGAATATACACAAGATTATAAAGATGATATAATAAATGAATATATGAAAGAAGAAAATATAAAATATGAAAATAATCTTAAAGATGAGAAAAAATTAATTGATAATGAATATTCATTTAATATTGAAGATATAAAATTTGAATATACAGAAAATGAAAAAGAAACAATGAATTTATATAAAAATCAAATAAATCAAATTCAAAATTATTCAAAAATAATTCCGAATTATAATGATATTATAAATAATTTTAAATTAAATGTTTATTTCATAAATAATTGTTAAACTTTTTGATTCATATTCATCATCATTAGATTATTAAACATAAATATAATTTTTTGACTAAGCATTGCTTTATTTTTTAAATCATTTATTTCAATTTCTTTTTTACTTTCAAATTCTTTTTTTTTAACTTCCATTTCAACTTCTTTTTCTTTTTTTTCTAAATCTTTGGAATGCTGATATTTAATTAATTCAATTTTATATTTATTTTTTATTGAATTTAAAGCTTCAATTTTTTTAAGTTCAATTTCACTATTAAATTTTTCTTCTTCTAATTTTATTTCTTCTTCTAAATTCTGAATATCTTGTTCTAATGCTCTTATTATATTTTTTTCTTTTAGACATTCATTATTATATTCATTTATAATTGCTTCTAATTCATTTTCAAATTTTAATTTTTCTAACTCTTCTTCATATTTATATTTTTCTTTTTTATTTTCATATTCTTTTTCTTTTGTTACTTTTTCTCTTTCATATTCTTTTATTTTATTGTTTCTCTTATGATATTCTTCAATAATTTCATTTTTTAATTTATTTGCATTATCAAATAATGTTCTATATTTACTTAATTTTTCTTTGTGTTGATTAAATTCATACCTCTCACCACCAAAAAAACACTTAGAGAAATGAGAATGATTTTGAATTTGATCTCTTAATCTTTCAGCTTCATAAATTACACTCATTTATTTTTATCTTTTATTTTTTCTACAACTGGGTTAAATTTCCAATTTAACTTTTTTTAATAAATACATTTTATGATCATTAAAAATAGTTATTGAATTACAATAAATAATTAAGAATTCTTTCACCTATTAATAATATTTTAATAAAAACCTTTAAAAATAAAAAAATTGGAAAAAAATAAATAAAATGAAAACAATATTACAAACAAACCTAACTCCAAACTTTAATAGTTCTATCCCCACTTCCAGTAATAATATTTCCATTTTTTAATTGAATAACTTCAGCAACAAAAATAGAATGAGCATTTTTAACTTCACTAATTTTAACAATATCAATATTATTTTTATCTAATTCTCTTTATAAATATTCTTTTGAGAAATATTTTGTTTTTTCAATTATTTTTTTAATATTCATTGTTGTTAATCCATATTTTTTAAACAATTTTTTAATATAATTTAAAATAATGTCAAATAATATAAAGAAGGAACGTTCAAGATCTCCATATCATGCAACAAAAGAATTAAATCAAAACAAACAGAAAGTGACTGTATTAGATTTTTCTGATTCAGGAGAAAATGATAATATTTCAGAAAAGCAATTAGTTGCTCAAAGAATAGCAAATTATGGAATAAAAGATAAAAAAGATAATTTTCAACCACAAACTTTTTCTGTAAATAAATTCACTATTCCTAAAAATCAAATAAAACAAACATATTATTCTAAACCCAATAAAATCCCATTTAAATCCAGATCTTATCATAATGAAAAAATAAATATCAGTGGTGTTAAAAATGAAGATTTAAAGCATTCTCAAACTACAGTTAATAAAAATTTAAATGGTAATTATTCAAAATTATATTTTCCAAAAGAGCCAAAAAATCCAATTCAATTAATGAATTTTATTGGTTATGATAATAATAATAACTTATCTAGAATTAACCTACCTAAGGATTCTATTGATAAGTTAAAAAAATTCTTTTATTTGATAGAAAAAAAAGAAAAAGAAAAAGGAATGGAAATTTTAAAAAATCATTTAAAAACCCAAAAACCAGACAAACAAAATAATGAAGAAATAAACAAAAACACCATCAAAAAAAAGCAAGAAAAAGATCAAAATAATACTAATATTATAAAGCCTAAAACTCTAGATAATAATAATAAAAATTTCATTAATAATAAAGTAAATGAAAGAGATGGATATAATATTACAGATAAACCAAAAGACAGTTTTGGGGGAGATAATGAAAATATTGATAATGAGAAAGAAATTGATGAAAAAAATGAAAAATTAGTTCAAAATTCAAATGATAAAAATAATTTTAGAATCCAAAAATTAGACATTGAAATAATTGAAAAAGAACCAGAAACTACCAATCAATTTACTTCAGGAATAAATGAGACAAATAATAAAGATAATAAAAAAAAAATTTCAGAACCAAATAAACAAAATAATAATTTAGAATATGAAAAAAAAAAAGAATTTAAAAATTTAAAAGACAATCATTCACTAAATAAAGATTTAAATTCAGAAAAAGAAAAAGGAAGAATAAATAAATTTGATTATTCAATTAAAAGAATTAATGATAAAGATAATAATTATTTAGAAAATGATTCTAAACAAATTGAAAATGATAATCAAGAAAATTATGAAGAAGATGAAGAAATAAAAGATAGAAATGGTGAATATAAACAAGAAGAAAATGAAGATGATATAAATGAAGGAAATAAAATGTCAGAGATTATTAGAAAAAAAAATGATATTAATGAAGAAATTGAAATTAAGAAAAAAACACCAAAAAATAATGAAGAAGTTATTCCTAGTAATATAGAAACTAATAATTTAGAAAATGAAAATCTTTATGAAAAATTATCTGACATTCCTTTAGATAAGAAAGAACAGAGTGAAGATGATAATAACAATATATATAATAATTTAAATGAAGGAATTTATGAAGAAAAGGGAAAAATTAAAGGAAATATACAAGAAAAAAAAGTGAATAAGGGAGAAGATATAATTCAAAATGATAAGAAAGTTGAAATGAAAAAGAATATTAATGAAGGTTTAAATAGTTTAAAAAATTTCATAGATAAAAAAAATGAAGAAGATAAAAAAAATGTTTTAAATAATCTTAAAAATGATAGAAACACTAAAAAAATTTTAAATGAAAATCTTACAATTGAGCAAATTGAAGGTAATTGTTCAAATTCAGAGAAAATGAGTGATTCAAGCTTTGAAAGAAAAAATTTTGAAATAAAAAGTAATAAAGAAAAAGAAATAATTAAAGATATTTTTAATACAGGGAACAATAATGAAAAAAAAAATCCAAAACAAATTGAAAATGAAAAAAAAATAAATGAAGGAATAATTAAAATAGAAGAAGTATTTAATAAAAATAAAAAAGAAGAAAAACAAAAAAATTTAAATGAAACAAACAATTTATCGAATTCATTGATACCAACAATAAAATCTAAATCCTCAATTAATGAAAATCCAAATCAATTAAGAACAATTCCTAGAAATCCAAGTATTCCAAAAATAAATACATTAACTCCCCCAAGATCACCAAATAGATTTCCTGTTGATGAACCTGATTCTCCAATTATGAGTATAAATCCAGTAAAGAAAAAAAAAATAGAACGATTTTTATATAATAGTAATCAAGATCCAAAATTACTTTTATATAAATCATTCAAAAAATGGAAATTACAAAATATTAAACCAAAAAAATTTATTGGAAAAAAAGACAGAAAAATAAGAATTAGAACAAGAATTTATTATGATCAACCAAAACCTAAAGAAGTTTATATCAAAAAAAGAAAAAATGAAATAATTACATCTCGTTCTTCAACTCCTGATAAAAAAAATGATCCAATAATTCAAACAAGTATTAGTCCATTTCAAATATATACTGATAACGAAATAGAAAAGGAAAAACGGAGGAATAGCTCAAAAGAAAATTTACAATATTTAAATAAAGATGTTGATTTAGAAAATCAAGGAAATCACTATAATAAAGAAAGAGATATTATTAATCGGAAAAATAATGAAAAAATAAATGAAAAGAAAAAAATAGAAAACGAAAAGAACACAAACAAAATAGATGAAGAAATAATGATAGGTGGAGGAGAAATAATACAATTGAATATAGAAGAAAAAGAAGAAAAACCTAAAGAAATTAAATATAATTATTATATAAAGAAAACAATGGAAGAAAGACCAAGAAATATTATTTTGAGTGAAGAAAATTTAAAAGAAGAAAATGAAGGTTTACAATTTAAGAATAAAAAAAAAAATTTATTAAATGAAGAAAAAGATAATAATATAATTAAAAGAAATTTATCAGAAGATATAGAATATGAACAAGAAAAAATCAATAAAATAATACCAAATATTAAATCAGAATTAATAACTGATATTCCTGATGATAAAAGGGAAGTATATATTGAAAATAATGTAAATAACTCACACAAAATAGATGAAGAAATAATGATAGGTGGAGGAGAAATAATACAATTAAATATAGAAGAAAAAGATGAAAAACCTAAAGACATTAAATATAATTATTATGTATCAAAAACAATAGAAGAAACTTCTAAATTTTCTTTTCTCAGGAAACCAAAATTATTTCGTCAATTAGAAGAAAGACCTCGTCATATTATTTTGAATTTTGAAAATGATGAAGAAAAATCAAATCCAATTCCTATCGAAGAATTATTTTCTTATAATTCACTGAATAATAATATTCTTTTTGATGAAGATAAAAACTATGAAAATGTTGCTTCTGAGGAGAATTATCATAATATTCCTTTAATAAATGAAAATAAAATAATGAAAGATTTGGATGATTTTATTGAAGATGATAAAACTGAAAAAACTATAGAACAACAACCAATTGAAATTTTTGAATCTCAAAATGATGATGATCCTTGTTGTTGTAAACATTTAAGAGTTTGGTTATTTATTAAAATATGTGTTTATATTTCTTATCAAAATAAGAGTAGAGTATTGAGAAAAAGATTTGAACATTGGAGAAAATATTGTAAAATATAAAAGAAAGGAGATAACTAATTTTAATCTTCCTTTTAAACATTAAATTGAATTCAGTCTCAAGAAAACATTATATTTTTTATTTTTTTTAAAATAAATTTTTTGTAATTTATTTTTTTAAAATTCTTAAATTTTCAATATCACTTTTTTTTAATTTAATATCATCATATTTTTTTAAATGTTCTATTAATTCTTCATTTGTATCGAAGTTTAATACACTTATTATATCAAAAAGTTTATTAAATTTTTCTCTAATTGAAATTAATTTATCACCTTGAAAATAATTGGCAATTCTATTTATATCTTTTTGTAAAATTATAACACCATAACTAGAATAATTTTTTCTATATAAAATTTTTTCTATATAACTTGCAACATATTCAGAATAATATTCGATAAATTTATCTAATGAATGTTCACTTAATTGATTGTTCCATTGTTGAAGAATTTGCTCATTTTCTGATATAAATCTACCTGAAAAACTTTCAATCATTTCAGCTTGTGTAATATTATTTTGATCAATTAAATAATTAGTCGAATTTAATATATCAACCAATGAATTTATTTTAATATAAAAAAAATCAAATGCTATCTGTAATTTTTTTGATAATAAATCTTCATATCTTTGATTAATATTTGCTTGGTCATTAAAAGCAAAATTTATCATTTCTAATTCATTTGGTTTGAAATATAAAATTTTTTTATCAATTAATTCTTCTTCATTTGGGAAGAGTTTTATTTCATCAGAATCAAAAATTTTAGAATTTACAATATCTTGGAATATAGAATTTTTTAAATCGTCTAATAATTCATTTATATTGTCTTTTGCTCTATCAATACAGTTTAAACAACTAATTAAAAATAAATTTCCAAAAGTATTTTTTTTACTTAATGTTGGTTCTGAACTACAAGAATATTGAATTTTTTTGGAAAGATCAGTTCTGTTTTTACTTGAATCTTCTGTTTTAATTAAAATTGAACTAATTTTTATATCAAGAAGTGAATATAAATCTTCATTTATTATTATTCCAATTATATGATTTATAATTGCTAATGCCATTTGGAGATTTAATGTATTAATTGCTCTTTGACCACTGGTTTTTAATATAAAAAAAGTATCTTCAATGCAATCAAAAATTTTTTCTGATAAATTATCAAAATTACAATTTATTAAACTATCTAGTATTTCTGTATATTTCTTTGATTCTTCTTCGAAAAATGATAATATTTGAGTTTTCATAAAATCAATTTCATTATTACAATATTTTTCACCAATGTCATAAACAGCTGAGTTAAAATTTATAAAAAATGAAGATAATTCATCATTTTCTTTCTTTTTTATTTCAATATTATAAAAAGTTTTTAATTTTTCTGTTAAAACAGTGATATAAAATTTAAATTTTTCACATTCTGATAAAATATCACTGCAAAATTTACAAATAATATCTGTATTTTCTTTATTTTTTTCCAGATATTTTGAGAGTGATATTATCGTTTGTAGAAGAAACACAATAGGTTTTTCATTGCCTTTTACCAATTTACTTATTAAATTCAATAAAATTGGTTCTTGTTTTTCATTGTTATATATTTGAATTGATAAGTAATTATTTTGTCTTTCTTGAATATTTTGAGAAATTTTTTTAAAAATTTTATAAAGATTTAATTTAATATTGTCTGAAAATTTAGTTATTTCTTCTTCTTGTTGAAATTCATTGTTGTTAAATTTTTCTAATTGTGAATTTATTTCTTTCATTTTACTTTCTGAACAATATGATTGAAAAATAAAATTAGATAAAAATTCAAATAATGATATAAGGGAATCAGATTTATTTGTTAATTTAAATATTAAAATTGAATTTTTTTCCATTTCTTTAATATATTCAATAGATTCTTTTTCTGGATTAACAAAATTAATATTGTCTTTAAAAGAATTATATCCAGTATTTAAATAACTCAAAACATCTAAACTTTTTTTAATAAATTGTTCATGATAATTTTGAAAAAGATTTGGATTTACTTTTATATATTTATTTGCATCTAAAATAATTTGAATTTTTTTTTCTATTACATTTTCAGATTCCAATTTTTTTAATAAATCCTTTATTGATTTTTCAATATTTAAAATTTCAATTGTATCATTTACATTATTAATAATTAATTCTTTTTCTTTTATTGGGGCAATAATTGAAGTTGCTATATTAACTGATGTCTTTATTATTGAAGACAAAGATTCAATTTCTTGGTCAATACCTTTTAATATATCATTTATATTCTCTGTTTGAATTATTTTATTTTTAGAATTATCTTCAATTAAATTATTTATTGTATTTGATTTAATATGTAAATATTCTTTTCTTGAATTTTTTAATTCTTTTAAGTGAATTTTTAATTCTGTGTATGAAGCATTAGACATATTTAAAAAATAAAAAACTATTATTTTTTAAAATATAAGTTCAAATTTTTTTAAAATATAAAAACACAAATTTGAAAAAATACATAAATATAACTTTTTCTTTAAATTTTTTTTTTTTTTATTTTATCAAAATAAGGATGATTTAATGCATCTTTAGCATTAATTCTTTTTTCTGGAGAATAATCTAACATTTTTTCTAATAAATCTAGACCATATATATCTATATCAGGAATTATATCCTTTAAATTTTTTTTTTGATAATTTGGGAAATTTTCATCATTATAATTGTTATTAATTTTTAACATTTGAAAAAAACTTTTATCTGGAGTTCCCATAATTTCAAATATTTTAGCTAATTGATCAATTTCATTTTCACCTAAAAATAAAGGATGCATTAAAAACATTTCGGCAAATATACAACCGATAGACCAAATGTCAACAGCAGTAGAATAAATATCAGTTCCCATTAATAATTCTGGAGCTCTATACCATAAAGATAATACTTCTTTTGTATATGGTCTTTCTGTTAATGAAAAAGTTCTTGCTAAACCAAAATCAGCAATTTTTAATTGTCCTTCTTTATTTATTAATATATTTTGAGGTTTTAAATCTCTATGAATGATTTTTCTGTTATGACAATATGCTACTCCATCAAGAATTTGATAAATATATGAACAAATTATTTCATTTGTAAATTTTAAATTTCCTAATTCATTATTTTGTATCATTTGTAAATATTTTTGTAAATCATAATCTAAATATTCAAAAAGTAAATATAATTTATTATCTTCACATACAACATCTATTATTTTTAATATATTTTCATGATTTAATTCTTTTAATATTGTAATTTCTCTTAATGCTGTTGAAGGTATACCTTCATTTTCAATATCAATTTTCATTTTTTTTATAGCAATTATTTGTGATGTTTCTTTCAATCTTCCTTTATATACTTTTCCATATGTTCCACTTCCTATTTTTTCTAGTTTTTCAAAAATTGATTGGTCATTATTACCAAAATTATCATTTTCCATTTTCAAAAAATATAAATTAAAAAAATAAAAAGATAAATGAATAAAACACTTTAAAAGAAGATATAAGAGATATCATAGTTATATCATAATTAATTAAAAATCAAAAATAGGATTTTTTTAATAATGTTTTTGAAATATATGATAAAAAAGAGGTAAATATAATATAAAATAATTTAAAAGATTATAAATATTAAATATTCATTTAAATTAGAGCTTTAAAAAATATTTTTAATAGAGAAAATAAAATTATGCAAATTGTATTAGGAAAAATTTTAAATGAATGAACAAAAGAAAATTTAATAAATTTAGAAAAATATATCGTTATTGATTCATATGGAAAAATTATATAAAACTATTGATTATTTAAAGATATATATAAATCAATATGGAATGTAGGATAATAACTAATCAAACTATCTTTGAGAATAAAGGAAAATGAAAAATTAAATAATTTTCCTTTTCAATTGAATTTAAATTTAGTAATCTAAGTTTAATTAAAAGTAGGTAAATTATACCTTATAGATGAATTTGAAGTTTTTGAAAAAGAAAGGTAATTAAAGGCAAATAAAAATAAAATGATTAATCATTAGGGATTTATATAAAAGAATTAATTTTTCAATAATTCTTATTTAATAATAGGAATTTTGTTAAATAGATTAATGAGATAATAAAAAAATAAAATTAATCTTTTTTATTTGGATATTTTTCAGTTTATTATTTATTTATATATTTTTAAAATGAAAACAGTCAATTTCTTTTTAATAATTTTTTTAACACTGACAAAATGTTCAGAGGATGCAAAAACATTTTTACATAATTTATTATATTATGCACAAGGAAATACTTCAATAGAATTGAATGAAGAATGCTTGGGAAAAACTTTTGATGAAGATTTACAAAATTTATATAACTATACAGAAAACAACAATTACAAAATGGTATTAAATGTTATAGAAAAAATAGCTGAAGAAATCTATACATTTTGCCCAATTAATACTGCATTATCATTATTTAATAATTCATTCAATTCTATGACTTCATTTAATTTTATTTCAGGAATCATAAATAAAATAAGTAAAATTTCCAATGTTGTTATAAATGAATTAAAAGCTAATAATTATACTATAGAATCAATTGGAAAATCAATAGGGCAAATTATATATTATATTAATCAAAATGAAAGTTTTATGATTGAAAATTTAAATGTAGGTTATGAAATCACTGAAGGGGTTATTGATGGGTTAACAAAAAATAAAACTGAAAGTAAATGTAAGGACTCAATTATTAAAGGAAAAGATGATATAATGAACTTAATTAATGAAATTGTTGAAGGATTCAGAAACCCTAAAGAAGATAGCGATATATTTACAAATATAATTTTGAAATTGTTTGGTATTTCTGGGTTATTTTCAAATTGTAGGTTATTTTCTTTTATGTCAGTATTTAAAAACTTTATCTCTTTAGAAGGATTTGATAATGTTATTGAAAGAATAAATGGAAATTCTACAATATTACTTGAAAATGCAAAAGAATTAATTAAAGCAAATGATGAGAAAAATTATCATTATCTAGGGGAGGTATTTGGGAATATGATTAAAATAGCATTAGACTTCTATGTTGAATAGAAAAATAAATAATTTATTGTATCAATAAATAATTAATGATTAAATGAAATGTATTAAATAAATAAATAAAAAAAATGAAACAACAAACAAAATATTCAACTGTCGTAATTGATGTAGGATCAGGTTTAGTTAAAGCAGGATTTGGAGGAGAAGATGGTCCTCGAAGTATTTTTAATTCAATAGTAGGAACACCAAAAGAAGTAGGTTTAATGGTAGGAATGGAACTAAAAGAAAGATATGTAGGTGATGATGCAATCTCTAAATATGAAATAATGAACTTTTCATATCCTATTCAAAGAGGTGAAGTGACAGATTGGGATAAATTTGAAAATTTAATACATTACCTCTTATATAGTGAAATGAAAGTTGTTCCAGAAGAAGTTTCAATTTTAATAACAGAAAGTCCTAGAACTTCTAGAGAAAATAGGGAAAAATTAACAGAAATATTGTTTGAAACTTTTAATGTGAAAAGATTACATATTGCAAATTCATCAATGTTGGGATTATTTTCATATGGTAAAACAAGTGGCTTAATTGTTGATAGTGGATTTAATATTACAAGTACAGTTCCTGTTTATGAAGGTTATCCGCTTTCTCATGCAAGTATAAGAATTAATATTGGAGGAGAAGATTTATCTAAAAATTTATTAAGTATGATACAAAATAATTTAGATGAAACCTACATAGACACAAAAGGTAGAATTCTAGCTGATGATATAAAGGAAAAATTAGGATATTTATTATTAAATCCAGATGATGGAGATGATGTAAAAGATGTTACTTATGAATTACCTGATGGAAAAAAAATTGCTTTATCAAAAGAATTATACAAAGCTAATGAAATTTTATTTTCTCCTAATGAAGAAAATGAAAAAGAAAAAGGACTTTTATCTATTAAAAGTATGGTCATTGATTCAATTAATAAATGTGATAATGAAATAAAAAATGATATAAAAGAAAATATTTGCTTAACAGGAGGAACAACATTGTTAAAAAATTTTCCTGAAAAATTAAAAAATGAATTAAGTGAATCAAGTGAAGGGGCAAACTTTAATTTATCTGCAGAACAAGAAAGGTTATTTTCAACTTGGATAGGAGGTTCTATTGTAAGTTCGTTAGATAATTTTCAATTTATGTGGGTGAATAAAAAAGAATATACTGATAACGGAAAAAATTTACTTGTTATTGATTCTAAATGTTTTTAAAATTTTTTAATTTATAAAATGTCAGTTTTAATTTTTTAATAATATATAAAAAAAATTAATTAATTATTCTTTATTTAATTAAATTATCTTTTTATGGGATTTAAACATTCAAAGACAAAAATAATTGGAATATGTGGAATAAGTAGAGCAGGGAAAACAACTTTAAGGAATAGTTTAGTAGAATATTTACAGAATAAATATGGTAAAAAATATAGTATAGAGCATTTTACAATAGATGATTATTATATAAGACCACAATATGTATTTGACAAAAATTTACAAAAAACAATAATTGATGATGAAGAACCTGAAAGTTATGACTTTGAAGAATTTAGAAATAGATTAAAAAACATTAAAACAAATAATACCCATGATATTTGCATTGTAGAAGGTTTTTTACTTTATACTTATGAAGATATTGAGAAAATGATTGATTATAAATATTTTTTAGATGTGGATAAAGAAATCTGCTTTGATAGAAGAAAAAGAACACGAGAATATTATAGTGATTATTATCTTGAAGAATATCTTTGGAAAGGATTTTTTAAACATAATACATTATTGGATAATTGTTTTCATATAAATACAAATGGAGACTTAGAAGAAATCAAAAAGATTTTCATAAATGATGTTTTAAAAAAATTAAATTTAAATTAACTTTTACTCACAATTCAATCATAAATATTCAGATATGACAATAAATAAAATTAAAAAAGAATTTTATTAGTTTTTATTTTTATTATCTTTTTATGAAGTAATTATGATTGCTTTTTATTAATAAAATATGAATGGAAATATAAAAGCAAATGATCCTTAAGAGTCTCAAATTAACATTAAGAATATAATAACTTAAAAATCCATATAAATATCAAAGTTCTTTCTTTTTAAAATATTATCTATTTCATTTAATTTCCATATATAATTTCTTTACATATTATTCATCATTTTTAATCTTTTTTCATTAATTATTTTCTTTTTTTTTGTTAATTATTTATTCTTTTTCAATTTGCCAGCCTCAACGAAGATTTAATATTTCAATGACACTTTGAATATTGTTTATTTCTAAAAATTATGCTTTTCTAAAATAAAATAAACAATAATAATACTGGTCATATAGATATATGAATAATAAGCAATAATTTAAATAAATGTTAAAAAAAATACAAAATCATAATATTAATTTATTTTCATTTTATAGATTATTTATAATTTTAAAAAATTTAAAATAAAAAAAAAATATATAGTTTAAATTAATTATTAATTAAAATTTATTTTTCTCGTTTCTCTTATTAAACAATTCAAAACATTAATTAGTATTATATAATTTAAAAATGGGAATCAAATGTTCAACTTCAAATAAATCAAAAGAAAAAAAATCTGAAGATATAATATGTGTAAATAAAGGAAAAACGAAAGAAGAAAAAAAAGTTGAACAAGAAGAAAATAAAACTAATGAAAGAAAAGAAGAAGAAACTAATAATAGAAATGAGAAATCTCCCGAATCTAATTTATCAACGAATCAATCTCAAAATGGAGTTCATAAATCAAAATCTTCAATAGAATTAAAAATAAAATCAGATAAAAAAAATGTTGTTTCAATAGATAGTAATGTATTTGTTGTTAAAGGAGAAACCTCTCCAGATTTATTTTATATAAGAGAAAAAACTTTAGGAAATGGATCTTATGGAACCGTTTATTTAGTTAAACATAAACAACTTCATCGTTATTTTGCAATGAAAGTAATAAGGAAATCTCATAAAAATAAATCAGAAGAAGATTCTTTAATGAATGAAATAAATATATTAAGAAAAATGGATCATCCAAATATTTTAAAAATGACTGATTTTTATAATCAAAAAAAAGAATATGATATTATTACAGAATATTGTCAAGAGGGGGAATTATTTAATGAAATAAAGACATATGCACCTTTTAATGAAACAATAACTGGATATTATATGAAACAAATATTAAAAGCAGTTTGTTATTGTCATGGAATGAATATAGTACATAGAGATTTAAAACCAGAAAATATATTAATAGTGAAAAGAATGAAAAATGGATGTCATCCAATTAAAATTATAGATTTTGGTACAGCAAAAATATTTTCAAAAGAAAAAAAAGAAACATTACTCATTGGATCTGCTTATTATATAGCACCTGAAGTTTTGGATAGAAATTATACTGAAAAATGTGATTTATGGTCATGTGGTGTTATCATGTATATATTATTAACAGGTAGACCTCCTTTTGGAGGTAATACTGATATGGAAATTATGCAAAAAATAAAAAGCGGTAAATATGATTTAACTAAATATCCATGGGGAATTGTATCAAAAGAAGCAAAAGATTTAATTAAAGATTTATTACAATTAAATCCTGGTCAAAGACTTTCTGCTGAAAAAGCTTTAAAGCATCCTTGGTTTTCTACAAAACAAGTTAAACAAATTGAATCATTAAATAATTTAACTAAACATAATGCCTTAAAATTAGTTGAAAATTTAACAAAATATAGAAGTGATAATATATTAAGATGTGCAGTAATTGCATATTTAGTTCATAATAATACTCAATTAAAAGAAGCTCATGAAGCTATTAAATTATTTAATCGAATTGACGAAAATGGAGATGGTAGAATTACAAAAGAAGAATTATATAATGGATTACAAAATTATTTAAATAAAAAAGGTGATGAATTAAAAGAGGAAGTTGAATTGATTTTTAATAATATTGACGCTGATCATAATGGTTTTATTGAATATGAAGAATTTATTAGAGCTGCAATAGATAAAAATTATTTTTTATCTGATAATTTTATTAAATTTGCATTTAGTTATTTTGATAGAGATGGGTCTGGTAATATCACAATGGAAGAAGTAAAAAATTTATTTTATTTAAATGAAAAAAATAAAAAAAGTTCAGAAGCTGAAAAACAGTTAAAATCTTCTTTTGATGAAATTGATATCAATCATGATGGGTCATTATCTTTCGAAGAATTTGTTCAAATGATGAAAAATATTATTAATTCAAATTAAAAATGTATGATTATAAAAAGTAATGTTTAAAGACATATAATTATAATTATTATGTGTAAAATAGTATCAAATAATTCTGTAAATATAATTATAACTAATTTGTTTATTAGAAATAAGAAAGATTCTCTTTTATTTAACATGTAATATTATTATAAGAATAGATCAAATGAAAAAAATACATTGTTTAGAATAAAAAGTTTTTATGATTTCAAAGGGTTTTAGTTAAAAAAACAATATATTTTTTACCATTAATTATTTAACTATAAATCACAAATTAATTTTATTTATAAAAGATATTACTTTAAATTTTTCTTCATATTTTTCTATTATATATATAATAAAGTTAAAAGTATTATTAATAATAAAATATGAATTATACCAAGAACTCTCTTATTGTTATAAATATATATCTCCTAAAATACCTCAGAAAAAATCAAAATCTACAATGAATTCTATTTTTTATTTCTAAATAATTTTCCTAATTAAAGAACATTTTTAAAATCTAAATAATCAAATTAATTTCCAAAATATAATATTTATTTTCTTTTTCTTGAATTAAAAAACTCAAATTGTAGAATTCATTTTTTGTTCCTTAAAAATGATAATAAATAGTTTTTTTTTTTCTTAATATAAATAATGTGAAGAATTTAACATAGTTATTTTCAAAAAAACTAAACTTTAATATAACATTTAATAACAAGAAAAGAAGTCCAAATTCAGAAAAAAGTTTTTATAAAATAAAGAAATATCATTGATCAATTAAAAATAAAAACAATATAAAAAGAAACGCGACAAATAATACTTAAAAAACGAAAAAAATAAAATACTAATATTATTTTTTCAAGAATTATGATAAAGATTTTCCTAAAGAATATAATTGGAAAGAATGATATAAATTCTATATAAAAATTATATATGTGTTTATTTTTAGGTCTAATAATAAATAACAAATTATATATGAAAAGGAATAATTCTTAGATGAAAAATTATATTTTATTATAAAAAAAGGTAATAATGAAAAGATACATATTAATATTAAAAATCAAATAATAAAAAAACGAAAAGAATATTTGAATAATTATTTTCAAATATTTAAATATAAAAATCAAATTTTTTCACTAAATAAACAATTTATATTTATAGAATTTATAAATTCACTATAAATAATAATATAAAGAATTCTTATTTGTAAAAAAGATTAAAAAAAAATTATAACCACGAAATATAAAATAATAACTTAGAAAATGAATATAGAGATTAATGAAGAAATTGTTTTATTTGTATACTTATTTGAAAATATATCAAAAGAGAAACATTAAAATTTCTTAAATTAATAATTATTAGATGAAGAATATAAAGAAGAAGAAATAAAAACTTCAATTAAAGGAAAAAAAGAGAATAAAGTAAATTTCTTAAATAAATTTAATTAAAATGTGTTTAAAGATTGATTTATTTATATTTTCCTCTTTAAAAATTTTTAGAAATATATTTATAAATACTGTAAATTGAATGTTTATGAGTTTAAAAAAATTTAGGTGATTAATTTGATAATTTAACAGTAATTTCAATTAAATTATATAGTTTTTTTTAAAGCTTTTACTGTAGGAAATATTATTTTTACCCAAAATTTAATTTTATATTTGAAATTAATAACAATAAATTAATATCAGAAATAATAAAATAATTAAAAGGTCAAAAATAAATCCTTTGATTCAAATATATTTAAAATTTCATTCCTATCAAAATTTAAATGAAATGAATAATTTCTATATTCTAATCTATCATTTTTATCAAGATTAACAATATTATTTAATTTTATTTAGAAACATTAAATATTTTAAAAGATTAGAGAATCAAAGCAAAACATACTTTTTGAATATCAATTAAAATAATTAAAGGGTTTATTTAAAGAAAAAAACAATTATTAAAAAGAGCTTTAAAAAACCCTTTGTTTATCTTTAATTTAATAATAAAATTAAAGTGAAAGAAATGGCTCATACAATAATAAGAGGAATAATCTGAGTGATTTTGAAAGACATTTTAAGGTAAAATTCTTTGTTAAGAGATTATAAAAAAGAAATCAATTTAAACTTTGAAATTTTGAACAGAAGAAATTTCTTAAAAATATAAATGTGATAATATTTATACTATTGATTAAGATTTATAGATATAAGAATAATTAGTAGAAAATTTCCTACTTTTTCATAAATTATACGATTTTGAAAAATTAATTTTTTATTAAAAAATAAATATTTTTTCTATAATATTTATTTATTTATTTTTATGATTTATAGTATGTAATTAGTATTTCTTTTGACATTTGAATCAATTCAGAATTTTCATTTTCTTGAATTATTAAATTTTCTAACATTTGCTTAAAATCACCTAAATAATTGAATTTTTCTATTATTAGATTTTTTTCTTCAAATAATAGGTCTACATAAATCAATAAATGTATTATTTGTTGAAGAATGAGAACAACTATATCTTTTTTTTCATTTAATAATATTTTATTTTTATTGTATATATTATCAAAATGAAAAAATAATATTTCAGGTAATCCAATCCTAATAAATTCAATATATATATTATCTTTGTCTAATTTCTCACATTCCATTAATTCAATGAAAAATTCAAATAACAATTTTAAAACTTTATTTGAAGTTATTCGAGATTGAAATGTAATTAAATTTGATAATAAATTATTTGGTTGGCATATTATTGTTCTTAAATTCATTTCTTTGCAACAATAATTAATAAGTGTTATAAATTCAATTAAAAGTTCCTCGGGAAGTTCAATGTTTTCATTTAAGCAATCTTCAAAATAATTATTTACTTTTTCAATAATTTCCTCAGAAAAGAGTTTTGCAGTAAAGTTTTTATTTTTTGAAAATAAGATATTAAATAAGATAAATATACAATGCGGTTTATCAAATGATTCATTAATATTAATTAACTCTGAAAGGTTCTTTACCAAAGATGTTGCTAAAATTATATTTTTATAAAACTCATATTCAATATTATTAAAAACATAAATTAAGCAATTAATTATTTCATTGAAATCACTTTGTGATAAACATCCTTTCGTTAACTTACAGATAATTTCAATTCCATATTTTATATGAACAAAAATATTTTGTAATATATCTCTTGGAATATATTTAAAAATTAAGCCATAATTCCAAATAATATTTGATAAACATTGCATTTCAATTAATTCACTTAAACGTTCTACAAGTAAATTATTTAAAAATTGATGTAATTGAATTACTTGAAGAATTTTTTTTAATAGTTCCCATTCTTTGATTTGAATAAGATTTCCAATTATAATTAATACTTGATTCCATAAAAGTAGATTTCTATATTTAGATAAAATATTAATTATAGAATTTAAATAAAAATTATTTTCAATTATTTCAGTTGAATGTTCTGGAGATAATTTTATAATATATTCAATAATTTTTAATATTTCAAAAATTAATTTTTCTCTAAATTCATTTTCATTATAATCTTGTGATAAACATAAAATTATTACTTTTAAGTGTTTTTCACTTAAAATATTATCTAATTCCTTTTTAGAAGGTATTTTTTCTAATAAATTCCTAATTTGATAAATTGCAAATGATATATAAATTTGTTCTTTTGATGTTATAATGATTTGACTAAAAAAATCAATTTTTTCACATGATTGTAAATGAATATATTGTTCATGAAAAAAATGGGGTAATTCACTAAACAAATCCATATTGAAAAACAATTGCTTATTATTTTGGATTACTCTTAAGTTTTTCTTTAATATTTTCTTCTTCCTTAAAGTAAGAAAATTTTGGCTTCTCAAATTAGAAATACTGCAATTAAAACCATTTTCATGAATAAAATGATTATTTTTCTTTCCTAACATTTTTTATGATTATATTAAACTTTTAAATTTAAAAATAATATTTTAAAATCACATTAAAAAACATATTAAACTAGGTATAAATACAAAACTAATTCTTTAAGTAAAAATGAAAATAGTAAGCTCCTAATTAGTTTAATTTAATGTATTTTCGATATTTTAAAAATAAGCTTAATAATAATTATTTACTTTTTCTTTGTGGCTTCTATCTTCTAACCATTTGGTTAGTTTATTGATATATAATACTAATTAATGAATTGAAATTTTAAATATAAACAATTTTTTAAAAGTAAATTTAAGATTAGAAAAGGACAATACAAAAGATATGGAATATTTTGAAAAAGCATAAATATTTAATTATTTTAATAAAAGTAATAAAGGTCGGTAAGAAATATAATAAAATTTATCATAAAGAAATTATATTATAAAAATGATTTTTAAAAAGAGAATATTTTAAAAAAAAATTAATAAGATGGAAAAATAATTCATAATTGAGAATATAATGAATTAAAAAGATATAATCAAAAAAATCAATTAAAATTCTGAGATTATTGTTTCATTATTGTTGAAAGAAATATTAAGTAAATACAAATTTATATAAAGAGATATTCAAAGAAAAATGTCTTTTTATTTATTTTCCACCCAAAAAGTGATTGATTATTTCAAAAAAAATTATTGAATTTTTTTTTTATTTAAGGTTTTCAGTTCACTCAATTATTTTTTGAATACTTTTTACTCTTAGAATATTAAAGTTTTATTTTATAATTTTTTTATTTATATTTTTTTTAATATTTTTTTAATAATTATTTGTTTTTTTATTACCATACTTTAAATAGTAAACTCCATATATAATGTTTACATATAATTTTGTTTTACCTTTGAAAAGATTTAATCTCTTATTTTTCTATTTAAATAAAATGTTTAAAAATTCTATCACAAATGATTAAAAATTGTTTTTTAAAAAACATTATATAGTATTTCTGAGAAAAATATATTATTTTTCTTTTTCATTTAAATAATATCCAATTGTTATATATTTTTCTTTAAATTTCTTTTATATGATTTTAATATATATTTTTTAGTATTATCTATAACCTCTATTTGACTAGTTAATTGATCAATATATTTCCTATTTTCAACTTCAGGTTTGAATTCCTTTTTAGGTTTCTTTGATAATTTTCCAAGTAATTTAATTGGAAATCTAAATGCATTTAAACTTAATCTTTCCATTTGAGATAGTTTTTTTTGTTCTTCTTTTTTAATATCTTTTTCAATCCCTAATTTAATTTCATTTTCTAATGCTTTTTCAAAAAAATCTTCACATTGAGCTTTTGTTTTTCTTTCATCAAAACTTATGAAATCAAAATCTTCACTCCCACTTCCTTTGCTTTTCAATAAATTTTTCTGAAATTTTAATTCTCTGTTAAATTGCTCATCTAAATATTTTTTCTTTTCTTTAAAACTTTTATTAAATATATAATGATCACATGAAATTTTTTGAATTTCCTTTTCATTTTTTTCTTTATGAAAAGTTTTATTTCCTTTAGAACAATTGATTGATGTTTTTAAAAATACATTTTTAGTAAAATTATTAAATGAAGTTTGTATGTTTGATCTAACAGATATTTCATCTTTGCTTTTTTCTGAAAATATAGAAGAATATCTTTTTGAATTTGCTCTGGAATTATTTGAACCTAAATTTGGGTTCAATATAATTTGATATCTTGAGTGTTTTCCAATTTTTTGATTTTTTAATTTCATTATATTTTTTTTCTTTAAATTATCTACTTTTGTTTTTTCTTCTTTTACTTTTTTATTTTCTTCTTCTTGTAATATTTTATTATTTTCTTCTTTTAAAATTTTATTTTCCTCTTCTTTTAAAATTTTATTTTCCTCTTCTTTTAATATTTTATTTTCTTCTTCTTTTAATTTTTTATTTTCTTCCTCTTTTAATCTTTTATTTTCTTCTTCTTTTAATCTTTTATTTTCTTTTTCTTTTGCTTTTTCTGCATCTTTAACTCTTTCTTCATTTTTAATATTTAAAATTTGTTTTTGAATTGTTTCTTTTGTATTTTTGTTCAAACAATTAATTTCTAATTTTTTCATTTTTTCAATAACTTCTCTAAATTTTTCATCCATTAAATAATTTAGTACATGAATAGTTTTAGTAGGAATGCCAACATTTTTAGAAAAAGGTTTTCCATGTACTGAATTTAATAAATCAGGATCATCATCATCCACTTCAGTTAATTTCATTTTTGTTAAATATTCTTCTAATTTTTCATATTTTTTTATATTAGTTTCTTCATCAAACCAAACTTTAGGTTTTTGTTTTTTTTCTTTTTTTTCGACATGAACTTCTTTTTCTTCTTCTCTAAAGAAATTTATTAATTTTAATCTTAATCCTTCTCTTTTTTCCATATTATACATACTAATTGAAAATTGAATTAAATCTTCATTTGGAATAGAATGACTAAACCATTTTGCTTGTTTATAAGCTTGATAAGCTGCATTAAATTCATATTCATGTTCATAACAAATTCCTAAATGATAAAAACAAATTGCAATATTAAAGAAAATTTTATTAAATTTTTCCTGATCATTTTCTGTATAATCATTTAAATTTATTAATGAAAAAATATTATCATTATCAAGTCTTAATTCTAATTCTTTATAACATAATTTTAAACTTATAACAATATATTTTTTAGCAGTTCCAAAATTATCTGAAATAATAAATAAACTACTTAAAAATAAAAATATACAAGATGCATAATAATCTGATTCAGGAGATAAAAAGAAATGAGAAGAATTTCTTATTAATCTTTCACCTAATGATAAAAATCCAATACAATCATATAATAATTTTTGATGAATACAAAATTGAGCATAATTATAGCATTGTCTTAAAACTAATGTTAAAATACATTCACATTTATTTAAAAAAAATTCACTACTTTCATTGTTGTCTCTTAATTCTATAAAAAATTTTGTAGTATTTTTATTAAACAAAGAAAAATATCTTGATATTGAAGTTAAGTTGGGTTTATTATAATATCGACTAATTTTTTTTTCAATTATTTCTTGATAACATGATAATTTTATTATTAATATTCTCCAATAATGAATACTTATTACTTTTTTTTCATTAGATTCTATATATGTTATTGTTTTTTTAAATTGTTTTTTATGAAAAGAATCTAATACATTTTCATATATTGTTGTGGATTGTTTTTCTATATTTTGTTTATCTTCATCATTTTTATTTACAGATATAGAAATATCATTTGAATCATTATCAAAAAGTTCCATTTTTATAAATTATTAAAAAATTATATGATTATTAATAAAATTTCTAATTATTATTCTTAAGAAATTTAAATGGAAAAAAATGGAAAAAATGAAGAGCAATTAGAGGAAAAATTAAATTATGTTTTTACTGCAGAAAAAGCAGGGATGGAAGGGTTAGATAAAGACAAAATTGCTGAGATAATATATGAGACGACGAAAAATTCCCGTATTTTCAAAAAAAATGAAGAAGATTTAAAAATATTAAAAGATGAAATAGATAAAATAAACAAAGAATTAGAATCTTTTCATAAACAAGAAATATTATATCAACAAGTAAAAAACAAAGCTGATTCACGTTTAAATTTTTTAAAGAATCAAATTCGATTTGATAAAATTTGGATGCATTTAGATATGGATATGTTTTATGCAGCAGTGGAAATTAGAGATGATCCATCATTAGCAAATATTCCAATGTGTGTTGGAAATAAATCAATGATATCAACATCAAATTATATTGCTAGAAAATATGGTGTAAGAAGTGCAATGCCTGGTTTTATTGCAGAAAAATTATGTCCTAATTTAAAATTTGTTCCTGGAAATTTTGAAAAATATCATATTGAAAGTGAAAAAATAATGAATGTCATTATGGAATATGATGAAAATTATGAATCAATGGGACTTGATGAAGCTTATGTAGATTTAACTAATTATTGCTTTGAAAATAATATTAAAACAGAAGAAGATATAATTAAACTTGGGAAAGAAATTAAAAAAAAAATTTTTGATTCCACTAAATTAACAAGTTCTATTGGTATTGCTGCAAATAAAACTTTAGCTAAAATTTGTAGTGATTATAATAAACCAGATGGACTTTATTTTTTAAAATTTAATCAAAATGATATTCTAGAATTTATGAAACCAATGAATATTAGAAAAATCCCTTTTATTGGGAATAAGACCGAAAAAAGATTAAATTATTTAAATATTTTCAAATGTGAAGATTTATTAAATAGATATGTAGATTTATATTATTTGGATGAAGAATCATTTGATTTTTATATGAAAAATTGTTATGGGATTGGTTCTTATAAACATAGAGAATTACAAGATGAAAAATCAATTTCAAGAAGTCATTCTTTTAAAATGAATGGAGATCTAACATTTTTAAAAGGAATATTAGAAAATTTGACAAAAAGAGTTTTAAAAAATATGGAAAGAATTAAAGTAAATTGTAAAACAATAACAATTGAGGTAATTAACATTACAGAAAAAAAAAAATCTAAAGGTAAAACTAATTCTAAAGGATATCAAAGTGGAATTTTAATTTTTGATACTGCATATGATTTGCTTAAGGAAATTTTAAATGAAAGTTTAAAAATAAGAATGTTAAGAGTAAAAGTTTCTGGATTAATAAAGTATGAAGAAGAAAATGAAAAAAGTAAAAAAGTAAGTAGTTATTTTGAAAATTTAAAAGATGCATATCAAAAACAAATAAAAGAAAGAAATGTTATGAATGAAATTAAAGATAATAAACAATTAAATTTAAATAAAAGTAAATCAAATAATAATACAAAAAATAGTTTAAAAGATAAAAAAAAAAGTAAAGGAAAGAGGAAATTAAGTGTTCCTTGTACTGATATATTAAAATTATTAGAAAATATGAAATCTAATCAAAAATAATTGTTAAAGTAAAAATACTTTTTTATATAAATATGTTTTATAATTAATTATCAAAAAAGATATATAATAATAAATAGTATTAGATCATTTTGAAATTTATCTATAAGAATTTACTAATTTTCATCTTCATTTTTTTTTAATATTATTTTTTTCACAATATCAAAGATACAATTCATCAATATATAAAGGGTGAAATTTTCTCATTTATTTTGAAATGTAATCATTTAAATTAAATATAAATATCACTATTATTAACAAATAAATGAACATTTCTTTAAAATTTTTTATATCATGAATATCCATACTATAACTTAAAATTGTAGAAATACTTTTACTCATATTTTTATTATTGAAATGTTGAACATATTCTACATTATCAACAATTTTAAATTATTAACATTAAAATAATTATCGATATTTATATTTTTAAAACAAATAATCTATTATAATAATAAATTATATAATAATAATTGTCTAAATTTTAAGAAATAAGTGTTACTAAATGAGATTCTTTCAAGATAAATATTTGTTAATTTCAAATATAAAAATCACAAATAAAATAATATTATCTTAAAACCAAAAAACAAA
>JAEEGK010007428.1_pt1 | contig 26138 bp, 18 predicted proteins | sample 8958771 | NCBI WGS metagenome assembly JAEEGK01 (sample SAMN16246547, study PRJNA631951) | gut metagenome | biome: gut microbiome; feature: rumen; material: SC-attached | host: Bos | place: Iran: Karaj | collected 2018-10 | reverse complement strand
CGGCTCCTTCCTGAAACCCGTCATTGGCATGTTGGGATTTTCATTGGGTATCGCTGTGCCGTTCACACTTTTCGCGCTCTTCCCGAACATGCTGAAGAAGCTGCCGAAGTCCGGCGGCTGGATGAACACCCTCAAGGTGGTTCTCGCCTTCGTTGAATTGGCTTTCGCGCTGAAGTTCATCAATGTGCCCGACCAAACCTACCACTGGCGCATCCTTGACCGCGAAGTTTATCTTTCCCTTTGGATTGTATTGTTTTCATTGTTAGGGTTTTATCTGCTTGGCAAGATTAAATTCCCGCACGATGACGACTATCCTGTACAGAAGAGCTGGTTCCGTTTCCTGCTCTCTGTAGCCGTCTTCTCCTTTGTGGTCTATATGATTCCCGGTCTGTTCGGTGCCCCGCTGAAGGCCATTTCGGGCTGGTTGCCGCCGATGACCACCCAGGACTTTGACATTTCCAACATTGTGCGTACAGAAAGCGGTGCCGGCGGTGGACAGGCCAGCACCTACCAGTGGACGGAGGATCCGATGTACGCTGACAAATTAGAGATTCCGTTCGGTATTAAGGGCTATTTCGACTACGATCAGGCGTTGCGCGTGGCCAAGAAGGAAGGCAAACCCGTTTTCCTCGACTTCACCGGCCACGGCTGCACCAACTGCCGTAACGTGGAGAACGCCGTTTGGATCGATCCCGAGGTGCGACGCATCTTCGCCGGGGAGGTCATTGTCTGCACTATGTACGCCGACGACAAGGTGATCCCGCTGCCCGAAGAGGAGAAGGGCAAGCTCACCGACGCCAACGGCGACCCCATCACCATGTTGGGTGCCAAGAACCGTTACATCGAGCAGACCAAATACCACGAAAATTCCCAGCCCTGCTATTTCGTGGTGGATCCCGACGGCAACATCCTCTCCGGCCCGACTTATTACGAGCGCGACAAGGACAAATACATCGAATTTTTGCGAAAAGGAATTGATGCGTATAAATCAAATAATAAATAATAATTGGTAGGGGCGTATCGCATACGCCCAACATGCGTATCGCAAGCGCCCGAATTGCATGCGTCCGAATTGCATACGTTGTTGTAGAGACGTTTCATGAAACGTCTCTACAGGGAAAAACGAACGAAGATGAACAAAAATAAATGGTATATTAAATTATCCCTCAGTGTTTTGACGGGATTGATATTGTCCCTCGCGTGGTATGTGCGCGGGGTGGCGTTTATCATTATGCTGGCGTTCGTGCCACTGTTTTGGTTGAGCGACATTTCGCTGAAAGAGGGCAAACGCAACGCCTTCGGGCGCGGCATTTTGCTGTTTTATCCTGCCTTTTTCGTCTTCAACCTGATCACCACCTATTGGATTGCTTATTGCACGCTGCCGGGGGCTGCTGCCGCAGTCATTTTGAACGCATTGCTGATAACGTTGGTTTTTGCGGCGTGGCACGCCTGTCGCAAGCAAGTGGAAAATCGCGTGTTACAAGCGGTTATGCTGATTTCTTTCGTGGTGGCGTTCGAGTATCTGCATCTGAACTGGGATTTGACGTGGCCGTGGTTGGTTTTAGGCAACGTCTTCGCCCAAACACCAGGACTGGTACAGTGGTACAGCATCACGGGAACGCTGGGCGGTACTGCCTGGATTTTGCTCTGCAACTTCCTGGTTTACTGGGAGCCTTTAACGAAAAGGGAGCGGGAAAAACGTCCGCGCAAATATGGCAGCATTCTCACAATCTGTTGTCTTGTTTTGCCGATGCTCATTTCCTTGCTTATGTATGAGTTGGCCGAACGGAAAATTGATCGTTCCATCCCGATTGAGGCGGTCATCGTGCAGCAGAATACCGATCCGTGGGTGGAAGAGTACAGTCTCACCAACGAGCAGGAGGTTCAGCGACTGCTGGAGGTGGCCGGATCCAATATTGATGAGAAGACAAATTTGGTGATCACTCCGGAATCCGCCATCGCACACTCCATCGAAATGAACACATTGCGCCAGCACAGCTTTTTGGAGGGAGATACCCGCTATGAAGGTTTTGCCATTTTAGACAGTGTCATAGGACGTTATCCGAATGTTAATTTCGTTTTGGGATTATCCACCATCGGGATTTATGACCACAAGGTGTCGCCCGTCTCACAGGAGGTGGCTCCTGACAAATTCGTGGAATGGTACAACACCGCAGGGTTCTATAACAAGAATGGTCTTGTTAATTATTACCATAAGAGTCGTTTGGTGCCCGGTGTCGAAAAGATGCCTTTCCCGAAAGTGTTCGGTTTCTTGGGAAAAGTTTTGATTGAGCTGGGTGGTTCCAACTCCTCGTTGGGCACCGATACGGCCCAACGCACTTTCGCGTTCGATGTGGACGGACGCACTTTGCGTGTTGGGACAGGAATTTGTTATGAATCCGTATAGGGCGAGTTGATGGGGCGTTTCGTGAAGAAGGGCGCCAACAGCCTTTCCGTCGTGCCTAACGATTCGTGGTGGGATGACAGCCCGGGGCATCGGCAGCATTTTGATATGTCAAGGTTAAGAGCCATTGAGACAAGACGTTATGTGCTTCGTGCCGCTAACGGGGGATTTTCCGGGGTGATCAATCCGCTTGGGGATGTGCTGGAAAAAACGAATTACAACGAGCGCACAGCTCTCCATGCGAAAGTTTATGCACAAGACAGGATGACTTTTTACGCCAAACATGGGGATTATTTAGCTGTGATTGCTATCTTTTTCGCAATATTTGGGATTCTTTATGCGCTGAGCGTGCCGGTTTTCCGTAAGTTACGGCATTAATGCCCTTTGAAGTCGGTTGCTATGACCTTGTGCGATTTTTTTTAAACAAATAAAAAAGTGAAGTGTCTGTATAATTGTCTCTCATTTTTGTTTTAAATGTAAACCATAAAAATTATGACAACAAGAAAATTTTTCGTATTGGTTAGCCTTTTTCTCGGTTGCATTCTTCCGATGCAGGCGCAAAAACAGATTTCGGCCAAACTGACCGATGCCACCGTTTATCTTCGAGGTGCCGCCCTCACCCACACCGCCTCCGCCACGCTCAAAAGTGGCAGTCAGGAGGTGATTATTGACGGACTGAGTCCCGACATTGAAATCAACAGCCTGAAAGTCAAGGCAAACGGTGTGCTCATCTCTGCCACTGAATTTTCGCAAGATTACCTCACACCACGAGAACAAGCCGCCCACATCAAGAAGCTTCAAGACTCACTGGACCTCTATCAGGAACAGCTGAAAGATGTTCAGAACGAGTTGGCCGTTCACAAACAGCTGCTCAAGCTTGTCACCGACGGCACCCAGAACAATATGAGCCAGAAGGAAGGTACAGTAACCATCGCCGACATCAACGCAAATATGGAACTCTACCGTACGAAAGCCGCTGAATTGCAAAAAAGCATTGACAAAGATAACAAGAAGATTGAGAAATTAAAGGAAACGGTTAATCGCCTGAAAAACCAGATTGACCAGGACGAGACGGCGAATTCTCAACTCAACGGAATGTTGCGTCTCTCCGTGAGTGTGCCGGAAAACATCACCACTACTTTCACTATCACTTACTTCACCAACATGGCACAGTGGGTGCCCTGCTACGACATCAATATCCCGTCAATGGACAAGTCCATTACGCTGCAGGCCAAGGCGAAGGTGAAACAGGTTACCGGCCTTGATTGGGATAATGTGAAACTCACGCTCTCCAATGCCACCCCGAATCGCTCCACCGTGGCACCGGTGTTCAAGACTTGGTTTCTAAAGTTTGAACGTCCGCAGCAGCACTATAACTCTTTAGCTAAAGGATATGAAGCGCCTACAAGCAATTCTGTATCTTATGCAGTTGCCGAAGAGAGTGCCTTAAGGAGCAATTTGTCAGCGGCTAGGCCTGCGGCTCCTATTTTGATGAACGATTTCGTTGAGGTGGAGGATCAGGACATTCAGGTGACCTACAATATAGCGGTTCCATACGACATTCCCGGCAACGGCAAGGAGAAGCTCATCGACCTGAAGAGTTACGATGTCAACGCCGATTTCAAGTACTACAGCGTCCCCAAACTGTCGGACGAGACCTACCTTGTCGCCACGCTGTCCGACTACGAGAAGTACAATTTGCTTCCTGGCGAAGCCACGGTGACGTTCAACAACACCTTCGTGGGACGTACGCGTCTGCGCCCGAACGACACGGAGAGCCAGATCACGCTGACGCTCACCACCGAGCCGCGCATGACGGTGAAGCGGGAGAAACAAAAAGACTTCTGCAGCACCAAGCACGTGGGCAATAACACCACCGTCACGCAGTCGTACCTGATCACTGTCAAGAACAACCTGAACCGCGCCGCCAAACTGACGCTGAAAGAACAGTACCCGATTTCCAACGACAAGGACATTGAAGTGAAGGACGTTACGATTACACCGAAAGCCACCTACGACAAGACTGACATCGGCGTGGTGACTTGGGATGTGGAACTGCAAGCTGGTGAGACACGCACGTTCACTGTTACATACAGCGTGAAGCACCCGAGTGACCGCACCATCGTCTGGTAAACGGCGAATAAGGTCGGCGAATAAGGTCGGCGGATAAGGTCGGCGGATAAGGTCGGCGGATAAGGTCGGCGAATTTTGCGAATTTTGCGAAAATTTTGTGTGTGTTTTGCGAAATGTTGCTGGTATTTTAAATATTTATTGTTAATTATTTAATATTACAGGTGCATTGTTGAATAAATAAATACTTGTCAATCATTAGATTACACAGAAAATCACCGGAATGTTATTTCCGGTGATTTTTTAATGAAAGAAATACATATCTTTGTCCGCAAACTTAGTATAAACAAAATGTACGTTGATATGAATGACAAAGTATTGTTCAGAAATGAATCCTACAACCTTATTGGCGCAGCCATGGCGGTACACAGTGAATTGGGATGTGGTTTCACGGAACCTATTTACCAAGAAGCGTTTGAAAAAGAACTCCTTTGGAGACATATCCCCTTTGAGCTGGAAAAGACATTCAAGGTGTATTACAAAGGTGCTGAACTAAGCAAGCGTTTTGTCCCGGATTTTTTTTGTTATGGGAAAATTATTGTAGAATTGAAGGCGGTGTCTGATTTGATAGGGGAGCATCATTCACAGGTGTACAACTACTTAAAGGCAAGTGGTGTGAATTTGGGGCTGCTGATTAATTTCGGAAAGACTTCATTAGATTATAAACGAATTCCCTGCACAACCAAATTTGTCGGCGAATGATTTGTCGGCGAATGATTTGTCGGCGAATTAAACAAATTAAGCGAATTGCATATACAAAATAAGGTCTAATATATAATATGGTATATTATTCGCATAATTCGCGCAATTCGCCGACTGCTATTCGCACAATTCGCGCAATTCGCCGACAATGTATTCGTAAAAGCTGTTTAATTACTCAAGTTAAATGTTGTAATTGTTTGTTAATTAGCTGTTTGAAATATATTTGCGTAAAATTTACGTAAATATGTTTTTGGTATTGGAAAAAGTGTATTTTTGCGTGAAATTTACGCAATTAAAAATTAGGCAAAAAAAGGAGGGAATCAGTATGAGTTACACCTACCAATATCCTCATCCTGCCGTGGCCACCGACTGCGTGGTGTTCGGCTTTGACGGCAAAGAACTACAGATTTTGCTGATAGAGAGGGGGTTGGAACCATTCAAAGGAATGTGGGCCTTTCCGGGAGGTTTTATGCGCATCCAGGAGACAGCGGAGGAATGCGCAAGACGAGAACTGTTAGAAGAGACAGGTTTTCCCATTCAAGTTCTCAAACAGTTAGGTGCATTTTCGGGTGTGAATCGTGACCCGCGTGAACGTGTGGTCTCTGTTGCGTTTTACGCCTTAGCGCGCCCCTCCGATGTGAAAGGCGGTGATGATGCGCATGACGCACGATGGTTCGCCCTTGACGATGTGCCGCAGCTCGCCTTCGACCACGACTTCATCCTCCGCAAGGCGATGCAACAACTGCGCAAGGACATCTACTTTGAGCCGATAGGGTTCGAGTTGCTGGACAAAGCGTTCACCATGTCGGAGCTGCAGAGGCTCTACGAAACTATCCTCGGTGTGCGCTTCGACCGCCGCAATTTCGAGAAAAAGATGCTGCAGACGGGCATCCTCCAACCCATCGACGAGGAATACGACGCGATCGCGGAATCTCTTTCATGCAACGCAATCCCTGAGCCAAAGAGGGCTTTTTTCGGGGAAAGGCGGGAAATGCGCACAAAAAGCATTGACGCGCTGTTCGGCACCGAGCCGGAGAGACCTCGCGAAACAGTTATTCTCGCAGACATTGCCCATTGTGAGTGTACTTCTCCTATTGAAGATAATGAAACCACCAGGCGCAAACCCGGGCGGAAAGGACGAAAATTTTCATTCAACAAGAACAAATACGACAGCTTCAAACAGAATAACAATTTCAGGTTCGAATTTTAATTATCATCAATTCATTTTATTCATCAATTCAAAAAACAAAGTTATGTTTACAAAAAGATTCAAAAAACAACAGGAAGTCACAGACAATCAAAGTGAAAACACAAACACCGTTCCTCAAGAGAGTAAGCATGGTGACAAACTCAAGGTCTATAACCTCGTCATCCTTGACAAGAGCGGTTCCATGAGCAGCATCGCCGAGGCCGCCATCTCCGGTTTTAACGAGACTGTGGGCGGCATCCGCTCCGCACAGGAACGCTATCAGGACTCCCAAGAACATTTCGTGTCGCTCTACGTTTTCTGCAATTGCGACAAACACTACATCTATGAAAACGTTCCCGTGAATGAGGTTAAGACGCTGACATCCAGGGAGTACCATCCTTGCTGCTGCACCCCGCTCTTCGATGCCATGGGAGTCTCCCTGAACCAGCTGCTGAACAAAATCCAATCGGACAAGAACGCCACTGCTGCCGTCACGGTCATCACCGACGGTTTGGAAAACGCCTCCAAAGAATACTCCGGTTCGGCCATCAAAGCCTTGGTGGACAAGCTGAAGGATGAGGAGGGCTGGAATTTCGCCTACATCGGCACCAACCAGGATGTGGATGCGGTGGCCGCCAGAATTTCCATTACCAACACCATGTACTTTGAGGATGATTCGGCAGGCATGAAGACCGCGTGGGAGAACGAACGAAAAGCTAAAATGCGGATGTACGACCGGATGCAGGAGGATTATGTCTGTTGCAGCGCCGCACCCGAACCGATGAGTGCAAAGGTTATGAAGCTGTTCCGTGCGAAACGTAACCGCGAGGAGAAGAACTACCGCTCCATGGACGAGTTCCGCAACCGCATCACTCCCAACAACATAACCACGCTGAAAGACAACGAGATTTTTGTGTTCGGAAGCAATTTAGCGGGGATGCACGCGGGCGGCGCGGCGAGAATCGCGGTCGAAAAATTCGGTGCGGTGATGGGACAAGGAGTCGGTTTGCAAGGACAAAGCTACGCCATCCCCACGATGCAAGGCGGCGTGGAGACCATCAAGCCCTACGTCGATGAGTTCATCAAGTTCGCGGACTGTCATCCCGATCTGACCTTTCTGGTGACGCGCATCGGCTGCGGCATCGCAGGTTTCACCGATGAGGAAATCGCCCCGCTGTTCGTGAGAGCAATCAACTTACCCAACGTGCATTTGCCGAAGGAATTCTGGGGAGAGCTGGTTTAAAAATCCCCTCATAAAAATCGTAGGGTTGCCACATTGTGACAACCCTACGATTTTTTATGACAATCCTTATGTTACGACCTCCTGAACTTATGAAAATCGCTCGCATCCCACGATTGGTACAGCAGAATGTGATGAATCTCGTTGATAATCAGGATAAAGAGCCGCAAATCATTGTCGGCAAACCATTTGATGGCCTCCGTTTCTTTGCGACAGGCGGCCGCAAATGTTGCCAAAAACGTGCAATGGTACTTGTCTAACCACGCGATGGCGGCATCCTCGTTGTCAATGGCGTTGCTCAGCACCGCGAACTCAGGATATCCGTTCTCCAACAACCATTGCAACGCCGCCTCGTTGGAGTGTATCGCCGACGACAACGCCTCCAACTCGCGATACCCGTTGTTCATCAGGAAATCGCTGAACTTCCGGTCGCCCTCCAGACTTTTGAGGAAAGCGACTAGTACCTTAGGATCGTAATCTAATAGGCTCTTCATTAAATTGATAATTGATAATTGATAATTGATAATTGATAATTGAGGGGAAACGTTTCGAATCCCCTCATAATTATCCATTATCAATTATCCATTATAAATTAAAACTTACTGTTTCAAACTAACGGTCTTGTTAAACACCAGCTTTTCCTCACTCGAGTCGGGATCGCAATAGAAGTAGCCGATGCGCTCAAATTGGAAGTGCTTGATGGAGGAAGCCTTCTCGTAGGTGAGTCCTTCTTCCACCCAAGCTTGCTTGATTTCCAGCGAGTTGGGATTCAAGTTGTCGATAAAGGTTTTGCCTTCTTCGCAATCATCTGGAGCGGGCACGTTGAAGAGACGGTCGAAGAGGCGCACCTCAGCGGCTTTGGCGTGCTTCACAGGCACCCAGTGAATCGTCGCCTTCACCTTACGGTTGCTATCGGGCATACCGCTCTTGGTCAGCGGGTCGTAGGTGCAGTGGATCTCGGTGATCTCGCCGTTTTCGTCCTTCACGATGTGCGTACACTTGATGATGTAGGCGTATTTCAGACGCACCTCGCGGTCGATGGAGAGGCGGTAGAACTTCTTGTCGGCGTTCTCTCGGAAGTCGGCGCGCTCAATCCACAACTCCTTGGCGAACGGAATCTTACGGGTTCCGGCGGCCTCGTCCTCAGGATTGTTGACGGCATCCATCATCTCCACCTGATCCTCAGGATAGTTGTCGATGATAAGCTTAACCGGGTCGAGGACGGCCATCGTACGGATGGCAGTCTTGTTAAGGTCCTCGCGGACGCAGAATTCGAGCAGGGAGACATCAATGATGTTGTCACGCTTGGCCACGCCGACGGTCTCGGCGAAGTTGCGGATAGCCGCAGGGGTGTAACCGCGACGGCGAAGACCGCAGATGGTGGGCATACGCGGGTCATCCCAACCGTTAACATGATGTTCCTTCACAAGTTGCAGCATCTTGCGCTTGCTCATAATCGTGTAGTTGAGGTTGAGTCGCGCAAACTCGATTTGCTGCGGGTGATGGATGCGCAACGCCTCGCAAAACCAGTCGTAGAGCGGACGGTGTACCTCGAACTCCAGCGTGCAGATGGAGTGCGTGATGCCCTCGATGGAGTCGCTCTGTCCGTGCGCGAAGTCGTACATCGGGTAGATGCACCACTTGCTGCCGGTGCGGTGATGGTCGGCGTGCAGGATGCGGTACATGATGGGGTCACGGAAATGCATGTTGGGCGATGCCATGTCGATTTTGGCACGGAGCACGCGGCTGCCATCCGGGAACTCGCCCGCCTTCATGCGACGGAAGAGGTCGAGGTTCTCCTCCACGCTGCGATTGCGGTAAGGACTTTCCACGCCAGGAGCGGTGGGCACTCCCCTACCCTTGCTGATCTCCTCCTGCGTCTGGTCATCCACATACGCCAAGCCTTCCTGGATGAGCTGCTCCGCCCAAAGGTAAAGCTGGTCGAAATAATCGGAGGCGTAATGTTCCTCCGCCCACTGGAAACCCAGCCATCTGATGTCGTCCCGGATAGAGTCCACATATTCGGTATCCTCCTTCACGGGGTTGGTGTCATCAAAACGCAGGTTGGTCTTGCCACCGTATTTCTGAGCGATACCGAAATTCAGACAGATAGATTTTGCGTGGCCGATATGCAGATAGCCATTCGGCTCAGGAGGGAATCGGGTATATACTTTCGCATCGTTTTTCCGGTTCTGGATGTCTTCTTCGATAATTTGCTCAATGAAATTCATATTCTTCGGTTTTAGGGTTGGTAAAAAACAAACGGCAAAGATACGATTTTTTTGGAACACTTCAAAATCAACAATCAAGATTTGCCGCTGAAATTAAAACCCATCCCTGAACTCTGTGGGAGACATTCCTGTCTCGCGGCGGAAGTATCGGCAGAAGGTTGCCTGTTCGTCGAAACCCAGCATGTCAGCGATAGCCTGTACATTGAGGTCGCGGCGAACGTGCAAAAGCATCTTTGCCTCCGACACGACATGATTGTGTATCCAATAGGAAGCGGTTTGGCCGGTTTCCTGCTTGATTACAGCACTGAAATGCTTTGAACTCAGACAAGTCTTTCCTGCATAGAAACCAACGTCCCTATGCTCGCGGTAATGCTGCGCAAGATCGTTGCGGAACTGGTCACTTACCCGATTGTCCGTTCCGGTTTCATTCAGTTTTTGATTGCGATAATAGTTGAGCAATCGCAGCAGAAACTCCAATTGCCGCACCATTAATTTACGTTTGTCAGGGATGTTGATCCGCGATGTTTCTTGCATCCCCTTCACCACATGCATTATCATCTTGTATTCATGTTTGTCAAGTTTCACGCATGGGTGCGGCTCGTAACGATATCGCATCTGCTTGATGATTTGCAACAAGGGATCATTCAGCACTTCCCCATCTACAACAATCAGTGAGGCAAGGTAATCGTTGGTCTTACTTATTTCCTTAAGACTATGATTTGGAAAAATCACGCCAACGGTGTACTTTTCCGAATAGTCAACATAGTCGTCGTACATCAGATCGGTATGACCTCTTTGGCCCACACAAATCACATAATCGGGCGAGACAAACGGTTCTTTGCTGGTCGGCAACCCTCTTACATCGTCAAGAACCACGATGCCTTCCTCTTTAATCCTCTGACCATACAGGTACAGGGGATGAATGTATGGCTGTTTCTTTTTCATAGTGCAAAAATACGGATTATTTTGACAATTATGGCGGTATCGGTCTTTTTGCCAATTATTTCCGCCGTTCTGACATTTCTGTAGGATGATGAGTTTGTACTTTTGAGCTTTTTAATGTAAAATTTTTCAATTGAGATAAAAAACTAAAAACCAGCAAATTATGTTCAAAAAAATTATCCTTTTCGTGATGCTCGGTTTTGCCATCTGTGCCTTTGCGCAGACACCGGGCAACAACACCGTTGAAGTTGTCTATAATGGAACGACGGCGACGGTTAATGTGGCAGAAAACGTGTCACAATATCTGACCGTCACTCAGAGCGGGGCGCATGTCTCAATCGCGCAAAGCGCAAGCCTCGCCGATGAAATCACGTACAAGCTGAGCGGTACATCAACCGACGGCGAGTTTTACATGTCAGGATCCTATAAGGCTACCGTTGAGCTGAACGGCCTCACCCTGACCAATCTCACGCCTGTGTATAGCGGTGCGGCCATTCACATCCAAAACAGCAAGCGCATCAACGTGAAGGTTGCCACCGGCACCACCAACACGCTTGTCGATGCGGCCACTGGTTCACAAAAGGGCTGCCTTTACGTAAAGGGACACGCCGAGTTCAAGCAGAAGGGCACACTTAACGTGGTGGGCAACGTGAAACACGGCATTAAGGCAGGCGAGTATATCAGTCTGAAAAATGCTACCATCAATGTGACCTCTGCGGTGGGCGACGGCATTTCGTGTAACCAGTATTTCCTGATGGAAAGCGGCACCGTCAACATCAGCGGCACGGGCGACGACGGCATCCAATGTGACCTTGACGGCGACACCTCAACAGGCGAAACCACCGACCACGAGGATGAAGACTCGGGCAACATTTATTTCAAAGGCGGCACTGTTAATATCACCTGCACTGCTGATGCCACCAAAGGATTCAAATGCGCCGGCGATATGTTCATCTCGGGCGGCAACATCACGGTGAATGCCAATGGCACGCTGGTTCTGGAAGCTGTTAATAACGGCTACGACCCGAGTTATTGCACTGGAATCAAGACGGGTGGTAACCTGACCGTCAGCGATGGCATTCTGGAAATCACTTGTCCGAACAGTAATGCAGGTGGTCACGGCATCTCCACAGATGGCGACTGCATTTTCAATGGCGGAACGGTGACCATCACGGCAACCGGCGCGTGTGCCTCTTACACGGATAGCACCGGCATCGTTGATGCCTACAAATCAACCTGCGTGAAGAGCGATGGCAACATCATCATCAGCGGCGGCACACTGACAGCCACTGCGGGAGGGCGCGCATTCGCGGCTGACGGCGACTATGTGCAAACAGGCGGTAACATAACGTCCACCACTTCCGCCAACGGCTTCACCACCATTGGCAGCGGCACATCCTGCACCGACGGTTTCGCCCCAGCTTGTCTGAAGGTTGACGGCGACATTACCGTCACTGGAGGCGTTTTTAAAGGCACCAGCACCGGTAAAGGCGGCCGTGGCATCTCTTGTGACGGCAATCTAGCAGTCGGCATACTGGGCGCAAACGATGACAATGTATATATATATGTCACCACCAGCGGCTCTCCGGTGAATGGCGTTTCGACCAACAACAGCAGCATAGACATTTGGAAAGGTCTGCCCAAAGGCATCAAGATTGACGGCAGCATCACCATCAACAGCGGTCATGTTCAAAGCTATTGTTCCCAGACCAGCGGTGATCCCAACGGAGAAGCATTGGAGAGCAAGGACTCGCTAATCATCAACGGTGGCTATATTGAGACCAACGCCTACGATGATGCCATCAACGCAAGCAACTACCTTGAAATCAACGGTGGATATGTGTGGGCTTACGCACGCGGCAACGATGCCATTGACTGCAACGGCACCTCCATGTATGTCAACGGCGGCAATGTTATCGCCATGGGGTCAGAATGCGGCATTGATGACAACAGCGACCGTGGCGGACATCTCTATATCACAGGCGGCACATTAGTGGCTGTGGGCAGCAACGGAAGTGGCATGGGCCCCGGAATGGGCGGCACAGAAGGTACTCCCACGATGACCAATCAGAAGTATATCTCGTTGGGCAGCAGCAGTGGCGGTTCTCCATGGGGCGGCGGCGGTTCCAGCTCATCAGTGAGCGCCACAAATGGCTTCACCATCAAGAACAGCCATTCGAGCAATATTCTCACATTCAAAGCTCCAACAGTCAGTGGCAGTGGATTCCACAGCGTTTCCATGTCTAACGATGCGGCATCCACAGGTTCTGAGAATAGCGACGGTAACAGTCCCAAAGCAGGTCCTGGCGGACAAAGCGGTGTAGGCAAGATACTTGTCTCCTCCCCGGGCATCAACTGCGACAGCTACACCTACTTCACCTCCCCAACCATCAGCGGGGGAAGCAACTGGCACGGGCTGTACAGCGGTAGTACGGTCTCAACTTCCGGTTCCGGTACTTCTGCGACAGCAATGCCCACTTCCACGATTACGTACTCCACCCATATCAATGTATCCTCCTGCGAGCCTTATACTTGGCATGGCACCACCTATAACACCTCGGGTGTTCACTCTGTAACACTCACTTCAATTGTCTGCGGTGTTGATAGTGTTGTGACCTTGCACTTGACGGTGAACAGCCCTGATGCCACGGAGTTCAGCGCGACAGCTTGCGAAAGCTACGACTGGAACGGCGAGACTTACACGGAATCCGGCGACTATGAGCAGACATTCTCCAACGTCAACGGTTGCGACAGTGTGGTGACCCTGCACTTGACGGTGAACCACGGCACGCACAATGCCGAGACCGAAACCGCCCACGAGTTCTACGTATGGCATGGGGAGACCTACACCGAATCAGGAACCTACACGTTCGAGTATGATAACAACGAGGGCTGCGAAAGCATCGACACGCTGCATCTGACTGTGATTCACTGTGGTATTTCCACTTTACCTTTTATGGAGAATTTTGACCGCTACACAAACTCCACCGCAAACGAAACAGGCACACAACCAGACTGTTGGGATGTAGTAACAGAGGATGTTACTCTCACTGAAGCCACGAAGCCGCAAGTGTATCGCGGGTTCGCGACGAGCGGCAGTTACTCGTTGCGTATGAAAAACCGATGCTTGTATGCTATGCCATCACTTGACGAGAATGTTCCAGTCAATGCTCTGAAGATGACGTTCAACCTGCGCCAGCCCAAGGCGGTCTATCGCCTGCAGGTCGGTGTGGTGAACGAGAACGGCGTGTTCAAGGTGGTGAAGACGATCAACAATGCGAGCACGGGCAAGGAGCCTGTCACAGTGGATTTCACCGACTACAGTGGCGATGGGCACCGCATCGCGTTCCGCAACACCCTTGCCAAGGGTTCCAATTTGGATTACAGCTATAACTACATCGACGACATCGAGATAAGTTACGCCAACGCCTGTGAAATCGCAGTTCTGCCATACACGGAGAATTTCGACAGCTACACGACCACGACTGCAACGGAGACGGGCGTACAGCCCGACTGCTGGGAGGTGATTACGCAGGATGCGACACTCACCGAAGCCACGATGCCACAGTTGTATCGCGGTTATGCGACGAGCGGCAGCTACTCTATGCGCATGAAGAACCGCTGTGTCTATGCGATGAATCCTTTGAGCGAAAACATCAATGTCGGCGACTTGACGATGACGTTCAACCTGCGCCAGGCCAAGTCCATCTACCGTCTGCAAGTGGGTGTGCTGAACGAGAACGGCGAATTCACGGTGGTAAAGACGTTAAAGTGCAGCAATACGAGTAATTTGGAAGCCAAGACGGTGAACTTTTCCGGTTACACGGGCAACCGCATCGCGTTCCGCAACACGTTGGTTCCGGGCACGGGCATGAGTACGGATTATTTGGACTACAGCGTCAACTACATTGACAACATCCACCTCGACTATACCACAGTGTCCAAGCAGGATGCGAATGCCGTGGATGCCCTTGCCGCCGACCTCGATCAGGTGGACGTTATGGTGTATCCGAACCCGACGAAGGACGTTGTCAATGTACAATGTACAATGAACAATGTACAATGTTCGGGAATCGAAATTGTTGACGTGTATGGAAAAATCATCACCACTGTAGGGACGCGATTCATCGCGTCCTCCCAATTCCCCGCGTCCGCCCAATCCCCCGCGTCCGCCCCGACCCAAATCAACGTTTCTGGTCTCGCCGCCGGCATGTATTTCGTGCGGGTGACCACGGACAAGGGGGTTGTGACGAAACCGTTCGTGAAGAGATAGTCTCCACGGATCACACGAATCTCACGTATAATGAACGGGTATCGGTTTTACAACCGGTATCCGTTTTTATCGTCCTTTCATCGCTTCAAATTCAAGGTCACACATCACACGTCTCACGTCTTAAATCGCAAATCGTAAATCGCAAATCGCACATATTCGTAATTTATGTACCTTTGCGCCCCGAAAAAACATGCCAGTTATGGGTAGGATTATGGCCATTGATTACGGACAGAAACGTGTAGGGTTCGCCGTCACGGACGAGCTGCAAATCTGTGCACATGCCTTGGAGACCATCCCCGTGGCGCAAGCTTTCGATTTCCTGAAAGATTACCTCAAAAAAGAAAAGGTTGATGTCATCGTCATCGGTGAGGCCAAACAGTTAGACAACACCCCTTCGGAGTCGTGCCGCTACATCGAGCCGTTCGTCAACCGCCTGCGCAAGGAGCTGCCGAACATCTCCCCGGGAACCGAGCTCGCCCGCATGGACGAGCGTTTCACCTCCCGCATCGCCTTCCAGACGATGATTGACATCGGGTTGAAAAAGAAAGACCGGCAAAACAAGGCCAATGTCGATAAAATGAGCGCGGCCATCATCCTGCAATCCTATCTGGAACAACAAGATTTGATTAATTTAAGAGACAAACAACAATGATATTACCCATTTATTTATACGGCCAGCCCGTGCTTCGGAAGACGGCCGTTGAAGTTGACCTGAACGACCCCACCTTGAAAACCTTCGTGGCGGATTTGTATGAGACGATGTACAACGCTGACGGCGTAGGTCTTGCCGCGCCTCAGGTGGGCAAATCCGTCCGCGTGTTCGTGGTTGATTCAACCCCTTATAAGGAAATTTACCCCGACCACGAGCCGTTCAAGGGCGCGTTCATCAATCCCACCATCACCGACCGTTTCGGCAAGGATGTCCCCTTCGCGGAAGGCTGTCTCAGCCTGCCCAAAATCAACGAAGAGGTCATTCGCAAGTCCGACATCCACATCACCTACCACGACGAGAACGGTGAATTCCACGACTGCGACATCAACGGCGTTTTAGCCCGCATCATCCAGCACGAATACGACCATTTGGAGGGCAAGGTCTTCACCGACAACCTCTCCCAAATCAAGAAGATGGTGCTCAAACGCCCGCTCAACGACATCGCCGGCGGCAAAGTACATCCAGCGTATAAGACGATGAGACGATAGGATGATAAGATGATAAGAGGATAAGAGGATAAGAGGATAAGATGAAGCGATTTATCACGATATTATTGGCAGGATTGTTGTTTGCGGCGTGTGGCGGCAAGGATCGTGCAAAGAAAACGGAAATCAAAGCCGAAACCGATTCCTTGATGGCCGCTTACCACTATTCCGATTCGTTGTACGCGCTATGCGGGCGCATCGACACGGCGGCGTTCAGCGACTTCATCACGCGGGCGATGGCCTTCGCCGAGGCGCACCCGCAGGACACGCTGGCACCGGGAATGCTCTACCGCGCTGGCGTGGGCAGCATGATTCTGGCAAAGTCAGCGGAAACGGCCGAATACCGCGCCACCAACGCTAAACGTGCCCTCGCCATCTTCAACCAGTTCCAAGAGCAGTTCCCTGAACACGAGAATGCCAGGCTCTGCTACTGGCAGCGAGCCATCGTCTATGACGACATCCTCGGCGACTGGCGCAGCGCAGAAATCGAATACCGCGACTTCATCAACCGCTTCCCCAACGACTCCCTCACGCCCGTCTTTGAACAATACCTAACCTTGCTTGGAAAATCGGAATCGGAAATTTCCTCAATGTACAATGTACAATGAACAATGTACATCCAAGTAGGTTGTCGTTCCCTCACATTATAGATTAAATTTAGGATTATCCGCATGTAACTATAAAAAAAACAGATATTTTCTTTCTGTGTTATTTATACATTGTACATTATACATTGTACATTGAAAATGTTCATAACTAATAATATCTTTTTTTGGAGAATCCCCGATAAGTGATTATTTTTGTATATCAAAAATCAAAAACGTAAAATATCAAATATCAATCATTTATGGATCACGATTACGTATTGGTTGCCGGTCGGGCGAATCCTGAATTGGCAAAAAAGATTGCAGATTGCCTGCACAAACCGTTGTTGTCAGTAGATATTCTACAGTTCAAGGATGGAGAAATCCAAGTCTATTACAACGAGAGCATCCGCGGGCGCGATGTGTTTATCATCCAGCCGACCTTCTCACCGGCGGACAACATCATCGAGCTGCTGATCGCCATTGATGCCGCCAAGCGCGCCTCCGCACGCAGCATCATCGCAGTGGTTCCCTATTTCGGTTATGCACGCCAAGACCGCAAGGATAAGCCCCGCACCTCCATCGGTGCCAAGCTGATGTGCAATTTGCTCACCACCGCTGGCGTAAGCCGCATCATCACCATGGACTTGCACGCTGACCAAATCCAAGGCTTTTTCGAAGTGCCTGTCGATCATTTGTTCGCCTCCAACGTCTTCATCCCGCTGGTAAAGAACTCCGGCTGGGAGAACATCAGCATCGCCTCCCCCGACACGGGCGGTACCAAACGCGCCTCCACGTACGCCAAGGCCCTCAACTGCGAATTGGCCATCGGCTACAAGCAGCGGGAGAAGCAGAACGAAGTAGCCTCACTGCAAATCATCGGCGACGTGAAAGACAAAAATGTGATTCTGGTGGACGACATCATTGACACAGCTGGCACTCTCTGCAAAGCCGCCGCCCGCATCAAGGAGATGGGAGCCCTGAGTGTCCGTGCCATGTGTGCGCATGGTCTCTTCTCCGGCGATGCCTTGGAGAAAATCGAGAACTCCGTTCTCGACGAGGTGCTCGTCACCGACACCATCCCGTTGAAACGTCCCTGCCCCAAAGTAAAGGTCATTTCCGTGGCCAAGCTGCTGTCCGAAATCATCCTGAGCGTCGAAGACAACACGTCCATCTCGTCGCATTATTACGTATAACCTACAAAAAAATCCCCTCCGAATGGAGGGGATTTTTTGTGATTCCGCTGCGACTCGAACGCAGAACCTGCTGCTTAGAAGGCAGCTGCTCTATCCAGTTGAGCTACGGAACCATTGGCTTGCGCCAAGTCGGGATAGCCTGATTCGAACAGGCGACCTCCTGCTCCCAAAGCAGGCGCGATAACCGGACTACGCTATATCCCGTATTTTCCGGCTGCAAAGATACACTTTTTTCTGATTTTTCTTTTCTCTCTATTTAGATTTTTTATTGTTGAAAATCAAAAACTTACAAGTTTTGTCAACAATCAACTCTTAACTTTTCGTCTATATCAGTCTAAAATAATACGCGTGGATTCGTGTGATACGCGGAAATCAACCCCGTCTTATTTCAAAAATCTCGTGCGCGATGCCATGCTCTCCCAAAATCGCCCTCACGCGTGTTTCATCCGTATCCGATATAAACACCTGCCCGAAATGTTCCCGCCCCACCATGTTCAACAGTTCAGTGATACGGGTACGGTCGAGTTTGTCGAAAATATCGTCCAACAACAGAATCGGTTTGCGCTTGTTGAAGGCAAAAGCGTAGTCAAACTGCGACAACCGCAACGCCAACGAGAATGACTTCTGCTGCCCCTGCGACCCGAAATGCTTCACGGGTTGACCGTCAATGGTGAAATCATAGTCATCCTTGTGTACCCCAAACGTCGTGAAACCACACTTGGAGTCAGTCGTAAAACTCTTCGCCAGACCTTCTTCATAACGGGTTTCCGCAAGCTCGGACCGATACTGGATGTCCACCTCTTCCGATCCGTTTGAAAGCTGGCGATAATGTTCCAAAAACATCGGGCGAATATCCTCAATAAATTGCCGCCGACGCTGATAAAGCAAATCGCCATCTTCAACAAGCTGCAAATCAATCACCTGAAGCAACGAGAAATCCGCATGACCTGTCTCTTGCTGCTGGCGAAGCACGGCATTACGCTGCAACAGCAATTTCTTGTAGTGGATAAGATGCTGGAGGTAGATTTTATCGAACTGGGAGATGATTTTGTCAAAGAATTTGCGCCGCACCTCATTCCCGTCGTTGATGATGTCGCTGTCGTATGGAGAAACCATCACCACTGGAAACAGCCCGACGTGGTCACTCAGCCGATCATATTCCTTCTTGTTGGCTTTCAACGATTTGGTTCCGTTCTTATAGACACAGCTCACCTGCGTGGTATTTCCGGACTCCTCATCCGCAAAATCGCCGTGCAATGCGAAAAACTCCGTCCCCAACCGTACCGAACTCACGTCCTTCGCCGAAAAGCAGCTCTTCCCGAACGACAGGTAATGGATGGCGTCCAGCAGGTTGGTCTTGCCGCTGCCATTTGCCCCCACGATGCCGTTCACGTTGTCGTTGAACGAGAATGAGGCTTCGGTGTAATTCTTGAAGTTCGTGAGTTGAAGTGTCTTTAAGTACATTTTGCGATTTGCGATTTACGGTTTACGGTTTATGATTTGCGATCATGGAAAAACGTAGAGACGCGCCATGGCACGTCTCTACATTCTACATTCTTCATTCTACATTCTACATTATTTCAGTCCTAAGACATCCAACCCTTGATTGAACCGGATGTCTCTCGGGATGCCCGACTTGTTGATGCGGTCGAGATCGGCTTGCAAATCAGACTTGATGGTGCCGTTGTCCTTGCTGTACTGCTGCGCGAACTCGAAGTTACCTTCCGCTTGGGTCTTGAGAATCAAGGCAATCCAGCCTTCCATGGCTTTGCGGGCCTTGTCATAGTTGATGTGGTAGGTGCCATTGCCGTTGCGGGTGAAGGCACCGTTCTCGAAGAGGTAGTTATAGCACATCATGTTGGCGATGCCATGAGCCTCCGTCGCGCCGAAACGCACGGAACGCAACAAACCGACGATGTAGGTCGTGATAGCATCCTCCGCGGAAATGTCAGTGATTTCACCCTTATCAATGAGGTTGAGCACGAGATTCAGACCTACGATGTCGGCCTTGGCCTCTTCCCAACTGGAATTTTCGGTCTGCATAGCATTATCCACAGAACCCTTGCCGTTGATGGTCTGCTTCACACCCAAACCGTGCGCCACCTCATGGAAAGTCACATTCCAGAAGAAAGCATCGAAGGTGATGTGGTTCTGTTCAGACGGCTCGATGATGATCTCGCCGATGGGTTTCATAATCTTGTCGAACTTGGCCTGCATGGCGTTGCGGAGTTGGAAGCGGCGTGACCCCTTCTTGGCCTGCACATTATCGTCGTTGGGCAGGTTGATGGCGATGGTTTTGCCTGCAGCATTGCAGTCGCCGCCGTAGAACACCACATCGTAGAGGTTCATGTCGCAGGTGGTGCCGGGCACATACATCTTGTAGGCAGGGTCGCAGGGCAGTTCGCGTTGCAGCTGCGGGAGCATTTTCACGAACTTGTCGAGTTTGGTGCTCGCCTCCACATCCTTCACCAAAACAAAGGCTTCCCAAGAAGTTTTCACGGAATTCAAACCGTCGTCATAGTTCTCAATAGGACCGAAGACAAAGTCGAGGTTGGAGTCCTTCAGATCCATCCAAGCCATATCGCTGGGGTAGTAATCATTGGTTTGCAGGGATTTCTTGCGCTCAACGAGGTATTTCTTCAACGACGGATTGTCGGTAATCTCTATAGCTTTGTCCAGCAATTCGCACACGCGGTCGAGTTTCTCTTTATAAGCCTCATAATAGCCAACTGTTTTCAGTTTGCCATTCTCGTCACGGGTAAGGATGGTGTAGTGGGAAGACTTGAGCGGGTCTTCGAAAGCATCGAATTCCGCCTTTGTGATGTCCTGGGGATAGTAGTTAGCCATAATGGGACGCTCTCCGTAGCCGGGCACGAAGGGTTTTTCCGCATCAAGGCGATCCCACGGACCGTAATTAATCATCGCATAATCTTTCATCCACGGATCGGAGATGGTATCGAGGATGGATTTGTCTCCGAAAGTCTGTTCCCAGAAGAGGTCGTCCATAATCTGTCCGATCTCAAAGAAAATCGGGAGAAGTTGCTTTTCACTTTCTGTCAATTTGGAGAGGTCGGCGGTGAGGTCGAAGTAAGCATATTCCTCCACTTTCTGTTGGAGTTCGCTCTTCTGTTCCTCATTCGGGGTTTCCGTTTTCTTGTTTTTGCATGACACTAGCATGGCTGTGCAAGCTAAAATCAACATAACTGTGACAATTTTTTTCATATTCAAGATATTTAAGATTTATTCCTAAAAACACGAGGGCAAAGATACATTTTTTTTGTAAAAAAAAATAAGCGGTGCTCGTTACACACCGCTTATTTCATAAGATAATTATTACTAATGTGATATATAGAAAGGTTTATGCGTAGAGTTCTTCGAAGATTTTGCGAAGCTCGGGGCTTTCGCGCAGCTCTTGAAGGGTGAACTCAGCATGACCCTTGGTATATCCGTTACCCATGATCATGTTCACGTCGCTTCCGATACCCTCGGCACCGAGAGAAGCTTTGGTAAAGCTGGTGGCCATGGAGAAGAAATAGACGATACCATCGTCTTTGGTGCAGAGCACGGCGGTCATCTCCTGATCCGGAACATTGACGCAGTTGATGGTGACATCGGCCATCTTGCCATCGGTGAGCTTTTCGATGAGCTCATAAACCTGCACGGGGGTCATGCCGGCAGCGCTTTCCACGATGTCGCAGAAACCGAGGTCTTTGATACGTTGGGTGCTCTTCGGGCTGTTGGCGATGCCGATGACCTTACCGGTGACACCGACGCGCTTCTTGGCCTCATAGCAGCAGAGCATACCGCTCTTACCACCGGCGCCGAGGATAACGACAGTCTGGCCGTATTGACAGAGCTTAGCGGTCTGAGCAGGAGCACCAGCCACGTCGAGGGCACTCAAAGCGAGCTTCTCCGGCATGTCGGTCGGGATCTTAGCGTAGATACCGCTCTCGAAGAGGATAGCTTTACCCTTGATATCGACTTGGTCAACATCAGGACGGATTTCAAGGATTTCGTCGATGCGCAGCGGGGTGAGGCTGAGGCTGACGAGGGTGGCGATGCGATCGCCCTCCTTGAGGTCGATTTTGCCTTTGAGAGCGTCACCGATTTTCTCAACCTTGCCGAGCAACATACCGCCGGAACCGGTGCGACGGTTACGGTGCTTGCCCTGCAGTTCAACGTTCAACAACATCTCTTTCTTCACCTCTTCCATGATCTTCTCCTCGGAAGCACCAGGACCAGCCTGTTCCTTGGCATAATTGTGAATGTCGGTGAATGAAGCGGAGTCGATGTTCAGAGTTTGGACGTCAATGAGAATCTCATTGTCCCAAATCTCGTCCATGTTATTGTCGAGTTTGTTTGCGGGCTGCGGAAGAACGCCTTTGGGTTCAATCACGCGGTGCGTACCGTATTTGTTGCCTTTTTTCTGCATAATTTTAATGATTTATAGAGTGATACAAAACTTTTTTGCCTCAAAATTTGAGGGTGCAAAGATAATATTTTTTGCAATACCGCGACATCAATCTTGTTTTTTTCTGCAACTCATTGGCTAAAAATCATATCCCGCACTTATATAGAACCCCACCTTGTTGAACATGCTGTTCCAGTGCAGGTTGGCCAATAAGGGGCCGAACTTTGAATTGTACCCGAACTGGAGGCCGGCAGCGAAAACAGCATGCTGCAACTTCATGTCTTCCAGATCATTCCCGTCGTGCATAGCAGCGCCAATGGCAGACAAATAGCATTTCTTCGCAAATTTGAAACGAAGTTCAAGATCTGCCACAGTCAGCAGGTCTTTACGATCACTGACCGCATTATAGCCTATAAACGGAATTTGCTGCTCATAATATCGTCCTGGCAGGATACCGCCTACATAGTTGTTCATGTAGGAATTGCGGTCGGATTCTCCAAAAATGTAACGTCCGCTGGCGGAGGCGATAATGGAGAAAAATTTGCATACGGGAATCACGCCGTGGATACCTGCCGCCGCAAAGTGGGTGTTTAAGAAATCATAGTCGTAACTGGCTGTCACGCGCACACCGCGATCCGGGAAATAGCGGGTGTTTTCGTGATCGTATGTGAACCGCATATAGACATAATGGTGGTAATTTTTCCAGTTCCAAATGGTTCCACTGCTAACGTAATCAGGAGTTATGAGCATATAGTAGGGCATGTATTCAATCCGAACCCCCGCGAGCAGGTTCACTTGGCTCCATCGCGTGCTTGCAATGTAAACCCTCGCCTCATTCTGCCAGAGGCGTTCACAATACTGAAAATCAAATGAATGATCCACCGTGCCGATCACAGTACGATAGAGTGTCTTGGCGGAAACGCCAAACTTAAGTCCCTTTTTCGGCAGATAATACCAGTCCACCTTCAAATACGGTGACATGGAGAGCCGGAGGGTGACATCACAGAGGGAGCCGAAGATTTTGTTCCTTCCAAAACCACCGTTGATGATGGCTGCAAACCAGTCCTGAGAATCCATCCGCAACCCGATACCGATGGAGTTCTGAGGGCGCTTCTCACACTTGAACACTAACCGATAGCCGTCGTTGCCATCGGGTTCCAATCGGTAGGAGACCTGAGAAAAGGCCATCGTACCGTAAATGATGGCCTGTGACAATTCGAAATCGTGTTTGTCGTAATATTCGTTCAGTTTGAGACGCACTTTCCGGTCGATGTATTCCTGCTCCTTTTGTGACATCCCTTCATACACCACTGCAGTGATTTTGAGTTTCGTTCCTGCCGAGTTGACGGCTTTCTGATTATGCAGGACACGACCTCCCCTACCCACAATCCGCGCAATGCTGTCCAACTCTCGTTCGTGTTTGGCGGCTTCCTGGTAACCACGGCTTATCAGCGTGGCAATCTCCTCGGTCCCGAAAGTCAGCATCCCGAAACCCGAAATGTCAGGCGTGATATAGACAGTCGTGTTTTTGACATTGCGATTGTGCGCCTCCAGGCCACCGGAATATTGGGCGGTTTGCATCAGAACATCCGCCATATTGTTCACTTTCTGGTAATCCCTCGGCATGGTCATTTCCACCCCGATGATGATGTCCGCGCCGGCAGCCACCGCAACGTCCGTAGGAAAATTGTTTTTGGTGCCACCGTCGGAGAGAATCATGGAATCCACGCGCACGGGCATGAAATACCCCGGAATGGACATGGTGGACCGCATGGCATCCACCATTGAGCCCTCCGTCCAGTGCTTCTCCTTTTGCGAAACGATCTCCGTGGCCACACAACAATACGGCGTGGGAAGATCCAAAAAACTCATCTTCTGCTGATACCCGACCGAAAGGGCACTCAACATGTTGTAAACATTCAATCCGTATAGAATTCCAGACGGGAGACTTTTCTTAAAATCCAACTTTGTGAAAGGGATGTCCAACACATACGTCCCTTTGTACATTTTTCTGGTATAAGTGTAAAAATCCATGGGGATATTGTCGCTCATCATCACATTCCAGTCAATGGAGCGCACGATGGAGTCAATTTCCGTGGCGGAATAGCCCATGGCATACAGACCGCCCATGAGTCCGCCCATACTGGTGCCTGCCACAAAATCCACCGGAATCCCCTTTTCTTCGAGATATTTCAGCACACCAATATGCGCGGCCCCCTTTGCACCGCCACCCGCCAACACCAATGCCACTGTAGGACGCGATTTCCGTATCTTCGCCATTTTCTTCTGCATCTCGGCAAAGAAAACAGAATCGCTTGTCGGATCATAGCTGATGTTAACCAGCTCGTATTTGTTTTGAGCGAACAATGAAGTCGAAGAAAAGGTCAACACTACACACAACAGCAACAACGTCAACCCACGTTGCCATCTTCGCGATTGGTTTATAGTTCCTTTATTCTTCATAAAACTCTTTAACTATGACTATAACTGACTATAACTATGACTATAACTATGACTATAACTATGACTATAACTATGACTTAGACTGTGACTTAGACTTAAACTTAAACAAATGACCATTTCATCTTTTTTCAAATCACTATTCACTAATCACAAACCACTATTCATCACACGTCATACGTCACACGTCAATAAGAATTCGCAAAAATAATTTTTTTTTCACGAATGCCAATTATATTAAAAAAAATGTATTTTTGTCGTGATATTAAAATGATATTATTTCAATTTCAATTTTAAACCTTAAAGTTATGAATAACAAAGAGTTCAACAAACAATTAACCGCAGGAAATAACGGATTCCTGCATCTGCTCATCAATCTTGCCCTGTTCGTTCTTTCCATTTGGATTGTGGTAAGATTGGCCAAACTTGACTGCATGTTGAATGCGGATGGGGAGGTAACCCCATGGATTCTGCTACCCATCTGCGTCGGTTTCCTGCTGTTCATCGTTTGGGTGCTTCACTTGTGCGGTTTCATGGTCGTGCAGCCCAACGAGTCGCGGGTGCTGACCTTCTTCGGAAAGTACTCTGGCACCGTGAAAGCGAATGGCTTTTTCTGGGTCAACCCCTTCTATAGCAAGGAAAAACTCTCATTGCGCGCCAAAAACATGGACGTTGAACCTATCAAGGTGAACGACAAAAACGGCAACCCCATCATGATCGGTTTGGTTTTGGTGTGGAAGATCAGCGACACCTACAAAGCCTGTTTCGAGGTGGATTCCGACGTGCGCAGCACCATCACCGAAAACTCGATGAAGTCCGTCAAGAGTTTTGACTCGTTCGTGCGGGTGCAGAGCGATGCCGCGCTGCGCAAACTCGCAGGCTTATACGCCTATGACAACATGGAACGCGATGACGAGGAAATCACGCTGCGTTCTGGCGGCGAGGAGGTAAATGAGCGTTTGGAAGCCGAATTGCGCAAACATCTGGAAATCGCAGGCATAGAGGTTGTGGAAGCCCGCATCAACTACTTGGCCTACGCTGCAGAAATCGCCAGCGTGATGCTGCGCCGCCAGCAAGCCGACGCCATCATCTCCGCCCGTGAGAAAATCGTGGAGGGTGCCGTAAGCATGGTTGATTTGGCCCTCAAGAAACTCTCCGCCGACAAGATTGTGGAGCTTG
>JAEEGK010007427.1_pt1 | contig 26140 bp, 20 predicted proteins | sample 8958771 | NCBI WGS metagenome assembly JAEEGK01 (sample SAMN16246547, study PRJNA631951) | gut metagenome | biome: gut microbiome; feature: rumen; material: SC-attached | host: Bos | place: Iran: Karaj | collected 2018-10 | reverse complement strand
AAAACTCATCAAATGCCTTGATTAATTCATCTGACATCAAAAGAAAGTCGTTATACACCTTTTGGCATGATGTAAAGTAGCTGTTTAATTGCCCTGCATCCCACTCTATTTCTGTTCCAGCTCCATATGTGCTGCTTGAATCCGCTGTTGCCATAATTGTTCTCCCTTTTCACACTGCTATTTATTGGTATATGTTGGCGTAGAAGCACTTGCTGTATCATCTACGCTAATATAATTCTCACGTATAGTTCTCATTGTAGTTACAACTTGAAGTATCTGCTTTTTCAAATCTTTTAACATATCCACAACATCGTGATCTGCATCTACAAAAGTAGGCACAGTACTATTGTTTTTTGTCTTTTCATCAATATCTGTATATGCCTGACTTGAGTCAATTATTAATTTTCTCTGCGCGTCAATATTATCAACAATCTCCTTGTAGACGTCTGTGTCCATTTGGATAGTACTTCCCGAACTAGAAGAAGCAGAAGAAGATGTATTGCTTCCATTTGTTCTACGAGGAGCATATTTGGGTTGATTACCTTTTATCTCGGATGGTCGTGATCCATATAATGGTTCGCTCATATTTCCCCCTTTTCTAATAAAGCAAGTTATAAAGTTCTTGAATTTTTCTCTCTAATGATGCTCGACGGCTATACAGTCTAGCTAAAGTCATATTAACCGATTCAAGCGCTTTTAGAATCTTTGAATGCAAGTCATCAACTTCTGTTTTATAATCACTTTCCTTATTTTTAATGAAAGTGATTTCCTGGCTTGCTACAGTGGAACGGACTCCTGCCCAAGCAGTTCCTCCTTTAACATCATAAGAATCTATAACTTCATTAACACTCGAATTTAACGTGCTAATATATGTATTAACAGATGACTCACCCTTTTGAAGTTCATCACGTATCTTTTCATACTTGGCAATTTCAGAATTTACTCCAGAAAGCTCATTTTTCTTGTCACGTATTTCACTTTCTATTCGTTCACGCCAATCATCCTTTTCTGTATTTGACATAAATTATTCTCACCTCCTGAAATAATATTCATGCAGCGGTATACACCGCCACATGAATACATATATAAAATCTAACCCATGGTAAATGTTGGTGCAGAACTTGCAGCCAGTCTATCTACCTCATCAAAATCATCTGCTTTAGACTGTAAACTATTGCCATACACCTCTAACTCTTCAACATAAGTCTTAAGTTTCGCATCCAAATCTTGATAGCTATCAAACAAAGTAGTTGATGCAACACCTTTAGTAGCTTCAACAATTGTGTTTACACTGTCTCGAATAGTAGTAAGATGACCATCTAGATCTGAACTAAAAGTAAGTAACTTATTACTAGTATTCGACATTTCATCGGTTTGACCATAAATAATATCTGCCATAGTTATTCTCCCTTCTTTTTAGTAGGCACTTTTGCCGTCATTTGCAACTTCTTCATAATTCTTCTTAACTACAACTGTCCAGTCATGAATTGCCATAATAGTCTCTGACATTGATCTCATGTTCTGGCCTAATTGAGCAAGATACTCGATATTTTCGCTAGCGTTTCCACCCTTCCAAGCTGACTCCAATGGCTCAGCTAAAGCGAATACTGAGTCTGCAATAATATCTAACTCGCCAGACTCGTTCAATAATGTACCTAACGCTGTTGAAACTACCTCAGTTTCCATACCTGTTGCTGCCATGTCTTATTCCTCCTTATTATTTATTATTTATTAAAAATCATATTTAAAAAATATGGTTAATAATACAAACTTTATAAAGACTCATCCGAAGAAACGACCATAACCTCTTCTTCGATTTTAAACCCTGTGTCTTTCTCATCTAACAAAACTGTTTCATTATTCAACAATACTGTCGCTTCAGAATCATCTAATAACATCGTATTTTGCTCTTCTACTTTGTTTTTTAGTATTTCAGATGTAGTCCAACTCAATACCGCATCGCTTTTTCTCGGACTATTAATAGTAGTATTTTTGTAAATATCTTTATGGCTACCTATCTTTGTAAGCACCTGAATTGAATGTGGTATCTTACACACAAACCATATAACTACCGCGATTATAAAAAAAAGTATAGCCACCACTATCAGAGCAATAGTTGTAGTTTCTAAAAGTTCTCTTCTTTGTAATACATCTGTCATTTATGCGTACTCTCCTGCTCAGCAAGTGAAATCACTTCCCTAGCCTTTTCTATGTTATTATTTAACTCTGTCTCTAATTCAAGTATTCTGTCATTTTCTTCAACTTTAGCTTCTTTGATATCCTTTTTTACGTGATCCTCAATATGAGTCAACGCCAATTCCATCTCGCCATAAGAAATACCATCCTTGTTAAACTTAGTAGCATTCATTGCAATCTGCGAGGCCAATTCTTTATATATAACTAATGCAGTATTAGCATTATCATGCTCGACAATATTACCATCTGATACAGCCAATAAATCCTCCCAATAATCTTTATAAGAAATCTCATTATCTCCAGCCTTATCAACCATACCAAGGGAGATGTAATAATCAGCTATAGCACCTAAACGCATGGCTCTCTCAGTCTGAGCATCAGTTAAGTCTCCAGACGCAGCCTGCTTAAACCAATATGATGAAAGCGGCTTGTTGCCTTCTCCTTCATAACTATAGAAATATGCAAGACCCAATTTATATGAAAACAATGAGTATGCACTTTCATCATTTTTAAGTATTTGTTCAAAAGTCTGCTTATTTTGTGGAGTCAAGAGAATCTCTCTCATTTCCTCAGCTTCATCCTCAGAAAATACACCATCCTCAAGGTAAACCTTTTCTAGCAAATTAATGTATGCGTCAGCCCTTGAAGGATCCACATTTATACTATTTTTGTAATTATCAGTTACATCGCCTATATCTTGAACCTTTGTAGCATTATTCAAATATTCGTCATACACATTTAATTGAATAGCTTTTGCCGACGAATGACATATAATAGCTCCAATAGCCGATAAAATAGAAAGTGAACATGCCACAATGAAACTTGCAAGCTTAGTTTTTTCTCTTCTTCTATAATTAGAATCAAGTTCTGTGTAATGCTGTAAATCGTATATTAAATCAGAACATTTCTGGTACCTCATTTCAGGATCAGCCTGAACACACTTAAGAATTATTTGTTCCAAACCTTGTGAAAAAGAAGGATCCCAATATCTAATCGGATACATCTCAAAAGGAGGTTCACTAGGATTTTTCCCAGTCACCAGATGATACATTGTAGTACCTAAACAATAAATATCTGTCCGAGCATCTGTCTGTCCAAAACCCCCAAACTGCTCTGGTGCTGCGTATCCCCTTGTTCCAAGACAAGTCGTATCCTCGTTATTTTCTTCTTTATATTTTCTAGCTGTGCCAAAATCGATAAGTACAATAGTTCCATCCGGTTTCAGCATAATATTACTTGGTTTTAAATCTCTATAAATAATAGGTGGATTCTGCGAATGTAAATATCCCAACACATCTGCCAACTGCTTTGCCCACTCAATCACATATTCCTGTGGCTGAGCACCATATTCATCCAAAGCTTTCTTTAATGTATTGCCTTCTATATAATCCATTACTACGAGAATACTTCCCTCGTAGTCAATGATATCAACTATGCTAGGTAAATTCGGATGTGAAAGATTTTTAAGTAACTCAGTTTCAGTTCTTATGCTTTCATATACTACATCTGAATCAGGAAACTTTTCCTTCCTAATCTCTTTAATAGCCCACTGCTTATTAGCACGTTCATTCATTACAAGATAAACCGTGCTCATTCCACCGTGGCCAATTTCATTCAATATTTTGTATTTGTTGTCAATTACAGTTCCTATTTTTAACATATTACATTGATATTAAGAGACTAGATATATTATCCGTTTCTCCTCTTTCCATAACTATTTTTGTAAGATTTTCCAAACCTTTGTTTTGCACTGCTATGCCTTTTATTTCCTCTGTTGTCAGATGTCTCCATAAACCGTCCGAACACAAAAGAAAATTCAGGCCTTCCTTGCACTTACCAAAATAAAACTCTGGTTCAACAATTTCAGAAGCACCTATACATTGCAATAAAACACTTTTCTTATCACTTGCCAACGCTTCTTCATTGGTCATTCTCCCCATATCTATCTGTTGTTGCACATAACTATGATCATGCGAAATCAACTCAATCTCACTAGAATCAAATCTATACGCCCTGGAATCCCCAACATTCATCGCTATATATTCATCATTCATAATCAAAATAGCTATTACTGTTGTACCAAGTCTAATGCCTTGTGAATCACCATATCTTTGAATTCTCAAATTCATCTGTTGAACAATATGCTCCCAGTGAACTTTGACTGCATCTAGATTCACGCATCTGTCTGCCTGTAACTTGTTTAGCTCTTCAGTGCATCCTTCTTCAGACAGTAGAGAGGGTAGTTCTGTATTAAACCACTCATCCATTCTTTTAATAAATGATGAACTTGCTACCTCTCCCTGCGATAATCCGCCCATTCCATCACATAAACAAGCAAAGCATATCGTTTTATCTTTTTGAATACTTGCCTGTTTAAGAAGTAGTGCATCTTGATTAACACTCTTTTTTGTTCCTATATCGCTATATGCGTCCGTCTTAAATTTCATACTTAAACTCTTCATTAGAAATTTTAATCATATCACCGTTAGATAATTTTTTCCTGCTTCCTTTATCTAACTTTTCATTATTTAACCATGTGCCATTTGTAGAATTGCAATCTTCCAAGTAAACACCATCTTTTGTACGTCGAATAGCTGCATGTTGTCTACTAATGGTTCCATTATCTTTTATTGAATAATCTACATGCAGGCTATCTTTTCCGATAGAAAAATACATCTTATTTATTTGGATTTTTTCACCGGTTTTATTTCTAATAAGCTTTCCATTGTTTATTTGCCCAGTAGTTGTAGCCGGTGTCCCCAATATGCTAGTTTCACCACCGGCACCTCCAAGCACCATAGTATCTACTGTAATATTTAGATTTTCTGGTTTTCTAACATCATTGTTTACTTTCGAACGATCTACAAATTTTTGTAGGACTGCTTCTTCTTCAAGTCTTAGTTCTTTCTTGCTTTTTTTATCTGATTTTTCTCTGTGCGTCACAAGCACTATAACCAATGCAACAATAGTTGAAAGTAATAAAACTCCTCCCACTATCGCGCCAATCAAGAAAGGTAATGGTATAACTGGCTTTTGAACCACTTCTGGCAGCTTTTCTTCCTCATCCTTAGGATTCTCATAAACCTTGTCATACTCCAGACCCAAACCATCAATAACCTTGGCTATCTTTGTTGAATCCAGTGCACAGTTATACATACCATCTTTTTGTAATAGATTCATACCTACTACATAGCCATATTCATTTACGAGAGGTCCTCCACAATTGTTTGTATTGACCCCCGCATCATGTTCGACCATCTGAACATTATTTATGCTAAGAAGGTTAGCAATGCTTCCTTCAGTCATAACTATCTGTTCATTTGAAAAATACTGTACTCCCGAATCAAAATTGATTCCATCTGGATATCCTAATGCATAGACCGAGTCAACCACTTTGTATGGTAACTTATCCGGGTCAGTGCTCTTGCCGGTCAATAATGTGAGTGGCTTTCTAGTATAAATTGGTTGAGCAAGCTGCAAAACAGCCAAATCCAACTCCGGACTGCTAGTAACCAACGATGCATTTATCACAACGTCTCCCTCCACTACCACTTCTGCTGATAGTGAAATTTTGCTCCAAGCATCATCTTCATTTGGTATCTGATAAAACTCGAAGCCAGCATATTTATACTCATCAGCGGGATTAATCATGTGATTGCAGGTAATAACGTACTCTGTTTTCTCCGGATCACCAATCAGAATACCTGCGCCTCCGCATAGAACATGTTTGGCCCCATTGGCATCAGAAAAAACTGTATTAATCTGAACCACACCAGCTTTTGCATCCTCTTTAGTTGTTTTTTTAGCTTTGGCAAACACTTGGATTTGCAATGACATAAATGTCATTGCAAAAACCACCGCTAGGATGAAAAGCTTTTTTAATCCCTTCATTTTTAACTCTCCTACTGATTTACTTAAATTTTCTACGGTAGATATTTACTCCACCTGCACCGGCAGCGCCCAAGCCACCAACACCGGCAATTGCACCGACTACTTTGAGAATCTTCTTCTGTCTTTCGCTAGTTGTAATAGCACTTCCACCCTCAGTTTCATCAGCCTTGTATTCAATGTCAATCTGCTCTGCTTTAAGCGAAACAACGACATTGTATGCTAATCTAGTCTCATTGCCTGCCACATCGTGACTAACAACCACTACCTCTTGTGTTGAATCTTTAGAGTCAAGAGTGATAATCTCTGTACCACCTTTGCTCTCAAGCTGGTCATGGTTAAGTGATACAACTTCTTTACCATCAACAGATACCTTCAAATCAGAAACACCAATTGTGTCGGTAGCGTTTACCGCGAAATCATGACTATCTTCAACGTATTTTCCGCCATCCTCTATACCAGAAACAACAATGCTTGGTGCAGTTGCATCTACGAGGAACTTAATATCCGCTTCTCTAGTCTGACTGCTCTGTCTGTTAGTTGCCTCATCCTCAGTTCTAACATCTACGGAATAAAGGCCATCATTGTTAAAGTTGTTAGCAAAAATAGTATAGCTATTTAAGTGCCATCCATTAGCATTAATATCTTCTGAAGCCGAGTAATCTCTGCCTGCTTTGAGGGCCTTGTAGCTTCCGTCGAAGGCTACTGATACTTCTCTGTTAGCAATCTTATCAACGTTGATTTCTTCGATAACAACATTTTGAGGCTTTCTTACATAGTAACCATCTACCAGTTCTTTTGTTCCACCAGCCAAAACAAATACAGAACCAAATCTATTAACTGAATAGTCGATTACGTTTTCTTTTTCGTTGCCCGCTTTATCAACAGTCTTTACTGTTAATTTATAAAGGTCATCGAATTTCTTTTCATGAGGGATATCAGCAATCGAGAATGTAAAGCCATCTGTTATTGCTGATTCCTGCAATGTTGCTGGATAATTGCCACCATTTGAACCTGTTAAGGTAATTGTAATGTCATCTCTGTTAATGTTTTTATCTGTAGTCTTTATAACAGGAGTAACTGCTCCGTTATTTGCAGACTTGTTTGCGACACCTGTGATTTCAATTTCAGGAGCCTGAGTATCAATATAGAATGTTCCACTTGAGTACTCACTAGACTCATTGCCCGCCAAGTCTGTACACTTGATTACGAAACCATACTTGCCATCAGCTTCAAAGTTAATTGTCGCGTCATGTGAATCCTCTGACCCTGTAAAGCCACTAACACTTGGTAAGCCTGTGATTTCTCCATCGCTCATCTTGGTAATTGATACTAACGAATCCGAGAAGCTACTTTCCTTTACAGTAATTGTGGCTTTACGTGCTGACTTATAATAGTTCTCATTGCTTGCAGCATTATTATCAAATGAAACTTCAAACTCAGGAGCCTTCTTATCAATTACAAACTCCGCAATCGTCTGCTTTTCAGAAGAGTTGCCTGCCTTATCCTTGACAGTAAGTGTAAAGCTATAAGTACCGTCCTGATCAAATGTAATCTTCTTTACGTACTTATCTCCTCCAGCATTCTCCCAACCTGAAGCATTTGCCTTGCCAGTCTTTTCTGTAAGAGCTAAATCTGTGAATTTATCATCAGTTCCGAAGTTCTCGTCTGTAACTGTGATTGTCGCTGTTCTGTCAGCTTTATAATACCTCTCGTTTAATACCTGATCATTATCGAATGTGATTTCCACCTTTGGCACTTCCTTGTCGATAGTGAACTGTTCCTCGTTCACTTCCGCACATCTGTTGCCTGCCAAATCTTTTATAAATCCCTTTACCTGATACTTGCCATTGGAAGCTGCAGTGGCAGTAAATGTATATACCTTCTTGCCATCCTCATCCTTTGTATGACTTTTTTCTGTAAAGTTGATTTTTGTGTTGCTTGTTAAATCATAAAGATAAAGATTCTCCAACTGCTCCTCATTAATAAGGTTACTTTCTGTAACAGTTGCAACAACTTCAACCTGATTATTGTAGAAACCCGGTTCCGCACCTGCAGAGCCATTTGGCTTACCTGCGCCATTATATGTAAGGTTTAAAACTGGATCTGTGTTGTCAGTGTATACATCAAACTGAAATACATCATCAACGTTGCGCCAACGACCCGAAATCTTTAGTTCGCTAGTATATTTATATGTATGCTTACCTTCCTTGTTTGCCGGTAAAATAAATGTTCTACCATACCCAAACTCGTCTCTATTGCACATAAAGAATCCATGTGTTTTGTTCAACGCCTCAAATTCCTTATGAGTAAGTTTACCTTCCCATGCGTGCTCGTTTTGGTACGCTTTAGCATTTACACCATTTAAAACACTTTCTTCTACAAGCGGTAATTCGATATTTTTACCATTCTCATCAAAAAAAGTAAGACGTACATCCTCATATTTTTGTTCAGATGAACCAGTTATATTTACAAAAAGAGCATCTCCGTGCACCTTAGATGAATACCATTTATTGTCCCTGTCATCTGCGTCCGTAGTCCAGCCGTCAGCTGTTACCACACGTGCACTTGACTTATAGGTATTATCACTGTCCAAACAATTAATAACAGAATGGTCTATGTTGGCACCTATATATTCGTTTTCTCCTTTAGACCATTTATCATTGATTGCTATAGCGCCAATTACATTGTAGTAAGAACCCCTCTCACCAACATTGCAAGTATATATGGCATTTTCTATACCCTTAATTTCGGTATCTGAACTGTCATTTGTGTTGCCAGTGCCATCGCTTGAAGCGCCTTCGCCAGCATCCAAATCCGATTCATCTTCTTCAGGCTTGCATGTAGCCTCGAACATTTTTGTCTTTTCTCCAAAAGGATCCGAAAAATCATATGCTAAAATGTATACTTTTATGTCCTCTGGACTATCTACGGATTCACAGCTAACCTCAACCTCGTATTCAACAGGATCAAAGTAATGGAAGTACTCATGATTCCTTCTGACTTCTTTGCCATCTATATGAGTAACATAAACATCGGGAATTAAACTCTTTTTTCCTCTTTCATATGTATGGTCGCAAACAGGACAATATTCTTTCAAATAATCTCCATCAACCTTATATTCAATACTGCATTCCTCTGTATCTCTTTCGTACTCGACATCCGAATGACCATCTGCATAAGTAGTAGTTACTTTAACTATCTTTTCATGCTTCTTCTCTCCATGTATGTGTCGGTACTCTGGCTCATCCCGTTCCACTGATACTACAACTTCCGAATCATCCGGGTCATCCGGGTCATCTGGGTCATTTAGGTTATCTGGGTCATCCGGATCACTTGGGTCACTTGGGTTATCTGGGTCATCCGGATCACTTGGGTCATCTGGATTCCCCTGATTGTCTCCGCCGTTTTGATTGTCATCACCATTCTGATTGTTAACGTCATCGCCATTCTGGTTATTGTTGTCGTTAGCGTTCTGGTTATTGTTGTCATTAGCATTCTGGTTGTTAGCGTTATCACCATTCTGGTTGTTAGCGTCATCACCATTCTGCTTATTGGAATCATCGCCATTTTGCTTGTCGGAATCATCACCATTCTGGCTATCATCGCCGCTACCATTCTGATTATGACTATCACTATTTATTTGATTATTTCCACTATTTGAGTTTGTTGTGACACCACTCGACGCAGTTGAACTTGCAGGAGAAGTATCTCCTCCTGTATTAGCAGGCTCATCTGCAAAGACATTAATTGTGCTACCGCACAGAAGTAAACTTAATAGCAAAAGTGCTACTAAGCGCTTATAACGTCGCTTCATAATATTATCTCCCTTTCTATATTATATCTACGTATTTATATATGTATTAATTTTATGCGTTCACATTTAACACATATTTAACATTATCTTACAAAACAGTCAACTTCTCAACACTTTAGTTATATGTCGATAATTTTAGTGCATAATGTACAACCACTCACCTGACTGATTGTCGAATATTACTGATTGCCTCCAAAACTTTTTTGCCAAAATCGCTACGTTTTTGCCAATACTATTGCGGGCTCGTCCCATGAATAAAGCGTTATTCCTCAGCTGTCGTCAAACTCTGCAAGTGGCATTTTCATAATTCGCTTTTTTTCTTGTCATTCTTACTCTATTTTTCTTTTAGTAGTATATCACTACCATTAATCTCAGATGTCAATACAATAACCATATTATTTATTAACCTAAAAGCATTTTAATTTTTAGTTTCAAAGGTATAAAAAATGGCAGCCTCAAAGGCTGCCATTTACACTGACTTTTATTACTGTCACAATGTAGCTATAATAAGCACATATCAACTCATTTTTTAGATTATATAGGCTCATTAGTTATAGGGTCTAAAGTAATTGGTCCACGTCCCCAATAAGGTGAAACATCCTCTGTGTCTATATCTTTATACTCAACTAACTGAGCATAGTTTAGTTCTTCATTATAAACACCAAATGTCATATCTACATATCTTCCGTCTTTTTCCTTAATATCTACACCTACATTATATAAATATGAATCATTGGAAAATATTTCTTCAGGGAGTTCCGCGAAATAAGCAGCGCCTGACATACCCTTAACATCTATAGCCATAGATGTAGCCTCTTGAGTGCCTTCATATAGATAAGGTGTGTGTGTTCGTGTATGTCCATTACCATATTCATACTCTAAGCTTCCGGCATAAATACCCATAAAGCGTTTTAATACCGAATCTCTTTCATCTATCTCGCTTGAAGCAATATCAATTGCATCTGCACAAACATAGCCCATATCAGGCTCATCCAAAGGAGTCGTTTCATCGCTAAGACTTAAATATGTGCATAAGCGAGAACCTCTCCCCATAGTAATATCACCAATATGCATAGGTGGAGTACCCAGTGTATCATTGCCGTCAGTAGAGTATAATACTGGCGCATCAGCGTCAGTTGATTCAGTAATAGCAACACCTGTTGATGTTTTGTTAAAAATATAATAAGCTCCATCAAAAGAGGTAAAAGATCCGATAAGTGTAAGATTCTTACACTTGTCCATTGTCGAAATAGTAGGAGCTGCAACAACAAACTCTGTTGGCTCGCCACCGTTTGGATCTGGAACTTGAACAATTACTGGCTCTTTTGTTTCTGCTGCAACAGCAACGGCCTGAGCAACAGCTTTATAATCAGTTGTTCCCATCAAGCTTGCAGCATTATATATATTCATATCAAGGAACTTATACTCGCCAAACAATGACTCAACCTTGATTCCATTAGCCTCACAAAGCTCAACTGTTGTAAGATATCTACCTTCAGCTACACCAACTGTAAAGTAATCCTCATAATATTTAGCAATATCCTTACCATATGCTTCTTTTAAATTATATGCACTAGCATATGCAGAAACATCAAACTCAGGCCAACCATGACGGCCTTCCCAAATACCGCAATCGCAGAAATGCTTAAGCAAAGCTTCTCTATCATTTCCTACCGCCTGAACAACATCGAAGTACTGTGATGCATAGTACTCAGCATTAAAATACTTAGCAACCATCTCCTTCTGACTGTCAGTAAGTGTTCCATAAGTCACCTGTGATGCATCCTGGGCGCAAGTAATTGTCTTAGCCTCTGCATCAATTGTGTTTACTGCCCCTACGCCAATAGCTGTTGCAGCGCAAAGCGCAAACACTAATAGATTTCTTTTCTTCATCAAAGAATCCTCCCTTTCATATTTTTTTGTTATTTATTAAGAAAAGCATGTAATTATGCCCATCTTTCACCGCAACGAGTATATTTTCTCACACTTTAAATAATTACACAATATAATTTTTCGAATATTTGATAATTAAAGTAAAGGCATCTGTTATATCATATTTTATTTAAAAAATACCGAGATTTCATATACAAAAAGAAAATGCACAGATGAAACCTGTGCATAATCAAAAATTGTAACAAGGTCGCATACATAATAGTTATATGGCGACTATTTTAGAAATGTAAAAAACTATCTACCAACTAGAAAGTAGTCCGTAATATTGTAATCACAATAACAGCCTTTCCTACCGCAGTGTCGGTAGCATCATCTCCCTTTCAAGTATTACTATAATACTTTTAAAGTTTTATGTCAACACTTTTTTTGATATTTATTTTAAAAACTCGCGCAGTGTGAAACTAATACATATTCTCCACATATATGCTGATATATTTTTCTATAATAGAAGATTTCAAAGAATTTTCCAAATAAAAAAGGGGACCCCCTCAGGAATCCCCTTACAAATCACTACCTAACTAATTCTCATCCACATACTTTTGGATGTTGCTAGCGTTTGCATATCTCTTTACTTCGTCTCCATTTACAACAACAAGTGTTGGTGCCTGCATGACTCCGTACTTTCTGGTCATCTCTTCCTGCTCCTCAGCATCGATAAGGATGTACTCCTCGTCCTCGAGTATTTCCTTCGCTCTAGCGCAGTTTGGACATGTCTTTGTTGTAAACAGGTACTTTACGCCTGTAACTGGCTCCTCTGAGACAATCTCAAGATTAACCTTTGGTCTCTCAGCCTCAACTCTTTCGGTATAGGCTTCACCTGCACGCTTGCATACAGAGCCTGCTATATCGTAGAGCTTACGATTCTTGAACTCCTGGGTCTTACCTTCGTTCCAGTTTTGAACTGGACGATAGTAACCAGTGATACGGCTATAAACCTCAGCTGTCTTGCCGCAGTGTGGGCATGTGTAGTGCTCACCGGCAATGTAGCCGTGCTCCTTACATACTGAATATGTAGGAGAAAGTGTATAGTAAGGTAATCTGTAATTCTCAGCAATCTTGCGAACAAGGTTTGCTGCAGACTCCCATGTAGGGAGCTTCTCGCCGATGAAGGCATGGAATACAGTACCTGATGTATAAAGTGTCTGAAGCTCATCCTGAACCTCAAGTGCATCAAAGATATCTGATGTAAACTCTACTGGCATGTGTGAGCTGTTGGTATAGAATGGTGTATCGCCTTCCTTACCAGCTGTGATGATATCTGGGAACTGCTCTCTGTCATGCTTTGCAAAGCGGTATGTTGTTGACTCTGCAGGAGTAGCCTCGAGGTTGTAAAGGTCACCATACATCTCCTGATAGTCAGACAAACGCTCACGCATGTGGTTAAGAACATCCTTAGAGAACTGCTGCACTCTCTTGTCTGTCATGTCTGCACGAAGCCACTTGGCATTAAGACCAACCTCGTTCATACCGATAAGACCGATTGTAGAGAAGTGGTTGTTGAATGTTCCAAGATATCTCTTGGTGTAAGGATACAAGCCCTCATCAAGAAGCTTTGTTATTACACCACGCTTAATCTTAAGTGAACGAGCAGATATATCCATAAGCTTGTCTAAACGTGCATAGAAATCTGCCTCATCAACGGCCTGGTATGCGATACGTGGCATGTTGATAGTAACAACTCCAACAGAACCTGTGCTCTCGCCTGAACCAAAGAATCCACCTGACTTCTTGCGAAGCTCACGCAAATCAAGACGAAGACGGCAGCACATAGAACGAACATCGCTTGGCTCCATATCTGAGTTGATATAGTTGCTGAAGTACGGTGTGCCATACTTTGCAGTCATCTCGAATAATAATCTGTTGTTTTCTGTGTCAGACCAATCAAAATCACGTGTAATAGAATATGTAGGAATAGGATACTGGAATCCACGGCCGTTGGCATCGCCCTCGATCATAATCTCAAGGAATGCCTTGTTGACCATGTCCATTTCCTTCTTGCAATCCTTGTACTTGAAATCCATCTCTTTGCCACCAACGATAGCTGGAAGCTCAGCCAAATCATTTGGAACTGTCCAGTCTAATGTGATGTTAGAAAATGGAGCCTGAGTACCCCAACGCGAAGGTGTGTTGACACCATATATAAATGCCTCAAGGCACTTCTTAACTTCGTCGTATGTAAGATTATCAGTCTTAACAAATGGCGCAAGATAAGTATCAAATGATGAAAATGCCTGAGCACCAGCCCATTCATTTTGCATGATACCGAGGAAGTTAACCATCTGATTGCAAAGTACTGACAAATGCTTTGCAGGAGCAGAAGTAATCTTGCCTGTGATTCCACCAAGGCCCTCCTGGATAAGCTGCTTTAAAGACCAGCCGGCGCAGTATCCTGTGAGCATTGAAAGATCATGGATGTGGATGTCTGCTCTGCGATGTGCGTTTGCAATCTCCTCATCATAAATCTCTGAAAGCCAATAGTTGGCTGTAATAGCACCAGAGTTGGAAAGAATAAGACCACCAACAGAGTATGTAACTGTAGAGTTCTCCTTAACTCTCCAATCCTCTACCTTTACATAGCTGTCCACTACGTTCTTGTAGTCCAAAACTGTAGACTTCATGTTGCGCATCTTTTCGCGTTGCTTCCTATATAAGATGTATGCTTTTGCAACATCTGTATAGCCAGTCTGCTCCAAAACGTTTTCAACTGAATCCTGGATGTCCTCTACAGTAATTTTGTCTTCTTTAATCTTTGACTGAAAATCGGCAGATACTCTCAGAGACAATAACCCAATGATATCGTCATTAAATGCCTTTCCAGTAGCCTCGAATGCCTTTGCAATAGCGTCGTTTATCTTCCCCAAATTAAACTCAGCTATCTCCCCATCTCTCTTTACTACATCAAACAATTCTACTCACCAATTTTCCTTTCTCTAGTATGTCAAAAAAGGACTCCCCCTCGAATATTGTTACTGCTTATTCTAAGGTAGTTTCGACTTGCTTTTATATTATCAAAATATTGGCATTGGTTCAATGTAGAATCACTATATATTGTGTTTTTCGTCATTATTACCTAAAAAGTGATTTCATATTTGATTATTTTCTAGGTAGAATCACGTTTCAACATATACCATATGTGGTGTGAGGCTCAAAATTCCACATACTATATATAGTGGGCATACTTTCATATTTTTCTATTATTTGACCCTCAAATTTTCATTTCATCTGAGAGTTCTACCACCAGTTTTTATGTTAAAAAAAGAACATCTGAATTAAATTCAAATGTTCTTTGCTCTGTCTTTATTATCTTGTCTGAAGGAAAATTAATTCCTTTTGTGCTGCCTCATCATTAGGGTAGGTTTCTATATATTGTGCCAAAGCCTCCCTTGCTTCACCGAATCGATTGAGCTTTTCAAAGGCCGCCACCTGTCCTCGCATAAGGTCTGGCATATTGTCTATTGATTCAAGACTCAACCCAGCCTGATAAAAGCCTAATGCCTTCTCATAATTGCCATTGGTCATCTCAATATCACCCAATGTGGCCAATGCTTCGCTTGATACATCCTCTGAGGAAGCGTACTTTTCCAGCAGCTTCTGGGCACTATCGTAATCGCCCTTATCCTGATATATCTTGGCAAGATAAAGTCTGGCCTCCACTATATCCTTATCAACCGCTTCCTTAAGAAGCTTTTCAGCCTCATCAGTCTGACCTAGCAGATAAAAAATCCTGCCCTTATAATATTTGGAATTGGCTGATTTGTCTGCAACCTCCAAGGCATTTTTGAGATATACCAGCCCGTTGTCTGTATGCCCCAGAGCATCTAAGTTTTCATATATTTCTATATATAATAGGTAGTTCTTTTCATCTACTGCCACAGCTGCATCATAGTCTGTGATTGCCTGACCGACCTCTCCCTCCTTGGCATAGATACTGCCTCTAAGGAAGTATGGCTTGTAATTGTCCTCGTCATACTTGATAAGGGCACTGTAGGTATTGACTGCATCATCAAACAATCCCGCATTGTACTGGGCGGCACCCTTGTAATAATTGATATCTATCTCCAAATCAGAAACCTTTCCGATGGAACAGTCCAGCGCCTTATTGAAATAGCCAATGGCCTTATCATAGTCTCCGGCATCCATAGCCTCGATACCCTGGTCTCTTAATGCAATTTCCTGCTCGTTATATTTGCCACAACCAGCAAGAGACATTGACATATATAAAGTTAAAACCGCAAATAAAATCTTTTTTCTCATAGAATTCATTTTAACAAAGTCCATTTACTTTGGGTAGGATAATTATTTACCAATTTTAAATTTTTAGTGCCTATAGCGGTGATTATGCTATAATTATCTTTGATTAAACTTAAAATAAAAAAGGAGTTGCTAATTGGACCAATCGACAATTATTAAACTAATAATATTATTAATTCTTTTGGCGCTATCTGCTTTCTTTTCATCTGCAGAGACAGCTCTTACAACAGTAAACAAGATTAAGCTTAAAACAATGGCAGATGAAGGGGACAAAAAAGCAGCAAAGGTTCTCAAGGTGGTAGGCCGACCAAAGAAAATGTTGTCAGCAATACTAATAGGAAACAACATTGTCAACTTGTCAGCATCATCCCTTGCTACAACCCTTGCCATTCATATATTTGGCAATGTTGGAGCAGGAATCGCCACAGGTATTCTTACATTATTAATATTGATATTTGGTGAAATTACTCCAAAATCTTTGGCCAATAACTATTCCACCAGCATGTCATTAAAGTTTGCCCCAATAATCGGTGCACTTATGTGGCTGCTCACTCCAGTTATTGTCATTGTAAATTTTATCTCAGGTCTTTTTATAAGAATGTTTGGCATTGACCCCGATTTCAAAGATGACACCATCACTGAGGAAGAAATCCGTACAATGGTTGATGTAAGTCACGAAAATGGAGCCATCGAAGGCGATGAACGCACAATGATTCACAAGGTGTTTGATTTTTCTGATGCCTGCGCCAAAGAAGTAATGATTCCTCGAATCGATATGACTATGGTGGATGCAGATATTAGCTATCAGGAGCTTATCTCGGTTTTCAAGGAAGACATGTTTACAAGACTTCCGGTTTGCGAGCCTGATACCGACAAGGTCATCGGTATTGTAAATATGAAGGATTTCCTTGGTTTAAATTCACCTGAGGATTTTTCGGTTCGCAACTATCTAAGAGACGCATACTTCACCTATGAAATGAAAAACGTCTCTGATTTGTTTGATGAGATGCGTGAAGAATCTGCAACACTTTCTATTGTACTTGATGAATACGGAGATCTTTCCGGAATGATTACACTTGAGGATCTCTTAGAAGAAATCGTTGGAGAAATCCGCGATGAATATGACGAGGACGAGGAGGACCCTGTTGTTCGCATAAGCGACAGAGAATACCAGGTACTTGGCTCCATGAATCTGGAGGATTTGTGCGATATCATCCCTCTTGGCTTCTCCAGTGATGATTACGATACAATCGGCGGCTACATAGTGGGTGTATTCGACCACTTCCCTACAGTTGGCGAAACCTACGTTTCAGAGGATGGCACAATTATTCGAGTTTTGGCCGTAGACAAAAAGCGTATTACCAAGCTTAGAATAAAGCTTCCTGCACCAGCCACAGATTCACAACAATAGTAATGTTTATTATAAGGCCCAGGCCGGCAATCAACTGATATAGACTTCTTATCAGCTTGGTTTTGGCCATGGCCTTTTTTGTTTGCCTAATTTCCTCTGCAGGATTTCTTGCACGCTTTTTTGAATCTACAATGTAACAATCATAATCCAGAACTATAAACATAATTAGCCCTATTGTGTTCACAATTACAAAAGTCAGCAGACTAATCTCACCATTTACCTTTAAATATATAAATAGGTTCGCAAATAAAATTATGCTCTTTTCCACCAGGCCTTTTAGTCTTTGCCTTGCTTTTTCTTTAAGAAGGCAATCCATCTCAAGCTGCCAGTCTTCTATCCATTCAGCAAAATCCTGACTAAATATCGCTGCACAAACATCTACATAGCCACCCTCCTTCCTTTCCATATTTGAAAGGGCTGTATGTATCTTGTACATTGGGCTGCAGCCTAGCTTTCTTTCAATAAATTTTAATCCAGCAGGCAATTCGCATATACGAATTTCTCTCTCCTGCTTTTTGATAGCCTTACGCAATATCTTTTTTAGCTTTTTATCATTTACAGTGTAATAAATCTCCTGCAAAAAATTTACAGTATTCCTGCAATCAGGCAGAACCATTATCAGTCTCTTTAAATACTGCTTTTTTCTTTCAAACTGCTTTTTGCCTTTTTGCCTGTGTATAACTGCAACTATTATTGAGCATAGTTCGACACCAAGCCACAGCACAAAGCAGAGTATTAGCTTGTTAAATTGAATATTCATGGGATTAATTTAGAAATAAACGAAAAAACGACACGCAAAACGCGTGCCGTAATATTATCACAAATTTACAGGTTGTTCAAGTAACCCTCTTTAGGTGATTGATTTATGCCTTTTAGCATTTCTCTGGCTCTGGATAATCAACTCCAAATGTATCAACTGTAACCTTTGCCATCATCTGCTCCTCTACTGGACGATCAGACCAGTCTGTAGCTGTCTCAGCGATTTTGTTGACAACGTCCATTCCCTCTATAACCTTACCAAAGGCTGCGTAATCCCCATCAAGATGTGGGCTTGTCTGGTGCATGATAAAGAACTGGCTGCCTGCTGAGTTTGGCATCATTGTACGTGCCATTGAAAGCACACCAGGCTCATGCTTAAGGTCATTCTTAAAGCCGTTGCTAGAGAACTCACCCTTGATAGAATAGCCTGGGCCGCCCATTCCTGTACCGTCTGGATCTCCACCCTGAAGCATAAAGCCCTTGATGACTCTATGGAAGATAACGCCATCATAGAAGTTGTGATTGATAAGACTAATAAAGTTGTTTACTGTGTTTGGTGCGATTTCTGGATAAAGCTCAGCTTTCATAATATCGCCATTTTTCATTTCGATTGTAACTACTGGATTCTGTGCCATGTTAATTCTCCTTCTTTAATAATTTTAATCCGCATGTTACGGTCTCAAGCCTGAGATATTGTCTCCGTGAACTAAAACGTTCACTTCCGACAACACTCAGAGCTTGATACCTACATGCTCACTTCAATATGTTAAATAATAATTTATATACCCTATTTGTTTCTCAGTCTAGAATATCAGAAATTGTAATTAAGAAAAACAAAATCAAAAACTAATCTTAATATCTATGTTTCTCTAAATTTAATCTTAATCGATAGAATTATAATCTTTATCCCTAGATTCTTATATATTAATTCTATATTTAATTATTTAATATTTTCCAAAATACCCTTAGCCTCTGAAAGATACGAATTTTCAATATCAAAAATGCGGCCAGCATCTGCTGCGGTAGCAAAGCTTCTATCCATAGGCATCTTGCCAAGCACTGGAACGTTAAGTTCCTTCGCAACCTCATCAATGTGACTCTCGCCAAAGATTTGAATTTCTTTGCCGCAATCAGGACACTTAATGTATGAATAGTTTTCAACAAGACCAAGCACTGGAATGTGCATCATATCAGCCATGTTGTAAGCCTTTTTAACAATCATTTGAACAATCTCCTGAGGGCTTGAAACAATAACTACGCCATCAACTGGAAGTGACTGGAAGCATGTAAGAGGAACATCGCCTGTTCCCGGTGGCATATCTACAAATAAATAATCTATATCGCCCCATGCTACGTCAGTCCAAAACTGCTTTACCACACCTGCAATAACAGGACCTCTCCAGATAACCGGTGCTTCCTCGTCATCAAGAATAAGGTTGATTGACATAACCTTTGTGCCATCCTCTGCAACCTCTGGCAACATAACTCCCTCTGCATTTGCTGCAGCCGGACCATGTACACCAAACATCTTTGGAATAGATGGACCAGTGATGTCCGCATCTAAAATACCAACCTTGTAGCCCTGACGTGCCATAACGCCAGCAAGTGATGATGTAACAAGGGATTTACCAACGCCACCCTTTCCAGATACTACACCGATAACGTGCTTTATATTTGAATCCTTGTTAGGTGCCTCAATGAACGATGTGTTTCTGACACCCTGTTTAGCTGCCGCTGCTGATGGACATCCCTCACAGGAACCTCTTGAGCATGAGCTAGCTGAAGAACATGAACTATTCTCTGCCATTATTATTAGACCTCCTAAATATCTCTTATTAACTATCTAAATTTACTCGCCAACTGATTATAACATAATTAATATAATGTGAAGGTTTATTTCTAAGTACTTTTTGCGTTTTATTCCTTTTTTCTTGTGTTTACAGGGCTCCATTTGTAGTTGTAATATATTTCAACCTATCCACAGACTTATCCACAATATCCACATTCATGTTTTTAAAGTTGAGGATAACTTCACTTATCCTTTTTATCCACAATCTTATCTACAACAAATAAAAACTCCAAACCCTTTATTATCAAGGGCTTGGAGCCATTTTTAGTCAAGTGATTCAGAAATCAACGAACAAACATTTCCCACAATGTTATCCACAATAACGGAATAATCCACAATTCACCTAAAAAATCTTTTGCACCTTTCGATCGTAGGTAATGAGACCGTTTAACTCATCTTCGATGTCAGTTGCCTGAGTGAAAACTGCACCGGACAATCCCTTTGCCTCAAGGGACATAATCTTTATCATCAGTGCATCAAAGGCATCCTGCAAATCCTTTGCCTGGTAGAACTTTTTATATCCGTATACCGCATCTCTTTTCACATGATTTCCCACTTTCAGGGAATATCCACCGTATTCAGAAATGACATATGGTCTGGATGATGGTTTAGCCTGCAATTCATTAAAATAAACATGTTCTGAGAACACATCTCCACAGTTCTCATGGAACCATCCTGAAGCAGAATCTATAGGCCTTGTAGCATCAATACTTTTGGCGTATTTACAGCACGCTCTTGCATCAAACTGTCCCCAGCCCTCGTTAAACAGGCACCACTGACCTATAGATGGCACATTGTACAGCTGATTCATCATCTCAGCGCACTCCTTGTACCAAATCTCTCTGGAACGCTCTGTGGTCCGCCCGGTGAACTTAAGGAAAAAGCTATTCTTATCCTTGGCATTGCCAAAGGGCCTGACTACCGTTGGAACATTGCATATCATGTTCATATCGTATTTTAATCCGCCATTTACTATATCCTGCCACACTATCATGCCAAGCCTGTCACAGTGGAAATACCAGCGCATAGGCTCCAGCTTGCAGTGCTTGCGAATCATATTAAAGCCAAGACCTTTAATGATTTCTATATCATAAATCATGGCATCATCACTTGGTGGAGTCATAAGGCTCTCAGGATAATATCCTTGATCTAGCACTCCATTCATAAAATATGGCTTATGATTTAACGTGAGCCTTGGAATGCCCTTCTCATCATTTTCCACACCAAAATGTCGCATTGCAAAATAAGTGGAAAATTTATCCTTGCCATAATCTATGTTTATAAAATATAGATTAGGTTCTTCTGGCGACCACAGCTTATACTGATTTAGCTTTACTTCCACTATAAGCTTGTCATCCCTTATCTCTTTTACCTGGTAATCTTTTATTAACTCCTGATTTGATGATGATATTTCCAAATGTCCCTTCATTTCAGAGACCTTTAGAACCATATCAAGCTTATTATTATCTATATCAGGAGTAAGCTTCAATGATGTCACATATGCTGCAGGCACCCACTCCATCCATACAGTCTGCCAGATTCCGCTTTGGGCACTGTACCACATTCCGTTTGGCTCAAGGCTCTGCTTTCCACGGGCATAACCAACAGTGTCCATATAATCACGAACCTTTACCTTTATTTCATTATCTCCGTCATGGATAAAATCAGATATGTCAAAAGAAAATGAAGTGTAACCACCCTCGTGAGTCCCTAAATTAATACCATTTATAAACACCTGTGCCACCTGGTCAACAGCGCCAAAATGTAAAATCAGGTGTTTAGATTTTTTGACCTTATCTAATGTAAAAATCTTGGTATATTCTAAGGTTTCCTCAGGCAATAGAACATGCCCCTCAGTGCCAGAGAGCCTGGCTTCAGGTGAGAATGGAACTTCTATAGGACCTGCACAGGTAACACGTCCCTGACCGCTAATAACCCTATAATTCCACTGTCCATTGAGATTGATATAAGACTTGCGTTGAAGCTGCGGACGTGGATATTCCTGCAGCCCGGTGTATTTAAAGTCAGTAGAAAGCTCGTAGGTGGCCGCATTCTTATCCGGCTTGCTAATAGCTGTAAATATGCCCTTCCAATCCATAATCTCCCTCCTCTACTATAGAGCTTAAAAAATCTAGATTTCTTTTCTCTTGAAAAAAGTCATAGATTATCGATTTATTGCTCTTTATAGTTTATGTAAATTATAAGATCCTATTATTTTAAAGTCATGAAAACCATTAAATCCGAACCTCAGATGACTTCTTCCTTACCCATGCCCTATAAACCATAATCAGACATATGGCGTGTACCGTGTTAGTCAAAAGCCAACTGCCTGGATATGAGAAAAACAAAACGCTTTGGGTATGGTTAACTCTGAAATATGTGGCAATCCATATAAGTCTGGTAACGCATGCTCCTCCCAGGGATACAAACATTGGCACAAGAGACTGTCCAAAGCCTCTCATAGCGCCAGATAGGACATCCATAACACCACAAAGGAAATATGGGCAGGCAACCCAGAATAAACGCAGGCTTCCGGCCACTATAGCGTCCTTACTGTCGGTATATATTCCAAGCAAATACTCTGAATTGAAGTAAGCCAGATTGCCCATCAAAAGCCCTACAAACATTACTATGCCAAGGGTTTCAAATATAACCCTTTTAACTCTTTTTTCATCTCCAGTACCATAGTTTTGGCCAACAAAGGTAACTGTGGTCTGTGACACAGAATTCATTGATATATATACGAAGCCTTCAATGCTTGCTGCAGCAGCAGAGCCTGCGACAACAGCTGTGCCGAAAGAATTAATCGCAGATTGAATAACTACATTGGATAGTGAAAATACTGTACCTTGCATACCTGCAGGCAAACCTATGCGTATTATCTTGCTTAGGATTCTTTTATCTATAGAAATGTTGGATAGCTCTAATCTAAGAGCATTGTTCTGCTTTTTAAAAAACGCAACCAGCAGGCCACAGGAAATAAGATTAGAAACTACTGTTGCAATAGCAACACCTGCAACACCCATGTTGAATCCTATTACTAAAACAAGATTTAACAAAACATTAACTACTCCTGCAATGGTTAAAAACAACAAAGGATGCGCTGTATCTCCAGATGCTCGTAAAATTGCAGCCAAAAAGTTGTACAACATAATTGCCGGCATAGCTAAAAAGTAGATTCGCACATATAAAGTTGCCAATGGAAGGACGTCACTAGGTGACCCCATCAACTCAAGCATAGGCTTGGCACCAAACAGTCCAACAAAAACAAGAATCAGTCCGCCTATCAAAGAAAAAGCTGTACTGGTATGTACAGTCTTTTGAACGTCCTCTTCGTGTCCCGCGCCATAAAATTGTGCTGCACATACATTTGCACCGATAGACATACCGATAAATAGATTTGTCATGAGATTTATAAGGGCTCCGGTGGAACCTACGGCAGCAATGGCTGTTTCACTGGCAAAACGCCCCACTACAATTACATCAGCTGCGTTAAAAAGAAGCTGCAACACACCTGATAGAATAATTGGAATTGTAAATATAATAAGTTTCCCAAATAATGGGCCATGTGTCATGTCTAATTTATCTGTCTTGCTCATAGCTAGATTTTAGCACTTACTATATTAAAAAACGAGAGAAATTAAGTTGAATTCAATAAAATTACACATCCGTTTTATGATTTTTTAAAAAGAAATATTGGATTTAAATAACTTAAGGGCCAGCCCACTGGACTAGCCCTTAAAAATTAAAGAAAGAAATTATAGGAAAATCTAATCTATTGAATAGATATTGCCTTTTACTTGTTTGCTAACTCTGCCTTGAGTGCCTCTGTAAGAGCTGGAACAATCTTGTTAAGATCTCCAACGATACCGTAATCAGCTACATCAAAGATAGGAGCTGTCTCATCCTTGTTGATAGCGATGATGATATCAGACTCTTCCATACCTGCTGTATGCTGGATAGCACCAGAAATACCGATAGCAAAGTATACGTTTGGACGTACAGTCTTACCTGTCTGACCTACCTGAAGATCCTTTGGCTTCCAGCCTGAATCTACAACGGCACGTGAGCAAGATACTGTACCATTAAGAACCTCAGCAAGATCCTCAAGGAGCTTGAAGTTCTCTGGAGAACCAACACCACGACCACCAGATACAAGGATCTTAGCATCCATGATATCTACTGTAGATGTTACGTTCTTTACGATGTTAAGGATTTCAACAAATCTGTTGTTCTCCTTGATTTCTGGGTTAAACTTGATAACCTCAGCTTTTCTACCAGCCTCTTTTGGAAGCTTCTGCATAACACCAGGACGAACTGTAGCCATCTGTGGACGGTTGTCTGGGCATGCGATTGTAGCGATTGTGTTACCACCGAATGCTGGACGAGTCATAAGAAGCTGATTGTGCTTCTGCTCCTGACCTTCTCTAGCCTGAAGTGGGAAATCACCAATCTCAAGTGATGTACAGTCAGCTGTAAGACCTGTCTGAACTCTAGCTGAAACTGTAGGACCAAGATCACGACCGATTGCTGTTGCACCAACAAGCATGATCTCTGGCTTGTACTCATTAATATAAGCTGTAAGAGCCTGTGCATATGGCTCTGTACGATATGTCTCAAGTGCTGGATCATCGATAACAACAACCTTGTCTGCACCGTACTCACCAAGCTCATCTGCAAGGTTTGCGATACCCTTACCAAGTACTACTGCTGTTACGTCTGTTCCTAAATCTGCTGCAAGCTCGTGTGCCTTGCCGATAAGTTCGAAGGCAATTGAGCTAAGTTTATTATCAACCTGCTGAGCGAATATAGCTACGCCCTTGTATTCTTCTAATGACATTCTATTTGCCTCCTCTTATTAAATTACATGCTTTTCTTTAAGCTTGCTAACGATGTACTCTACTGACTCCTTAGGGTCAAGAGCTACCTTCTCGCCTGCGCCCTTACGTACCTTATCAGATGCCTTAGCAATCTTTGTTGGAGAACCAGCAAGACCGATGTTAGCATCATCAAGATCTGTAAGATCATCTCTACCCCAAACTGTTACTTCCTTATCGAATGCATCGAAAATTCCGCCTGGAGTCATGTAACGTGGCTCGTTGAGCTCTGCAAGAGCTGTAATAAGACAAGGCATCTGAGCCTTGATCTCATGATATCTATCCTCATACTGACGCTGAACGATAACGCTGTTACCCTCAACTTTGATAGCCTCAGCATAAGAGATTACAGGAAGGCCAAGGTGCTCAGCGATCTGAGGACCAACCTGTGCTGTATCACCATCGATAGCCTGACGACCTGTGATGATAAGATCGTAATCAAGCTTCTTAAGACCAGCTGCAATTGTAGAAGAAGTTGCCCATGTATCAGCACCACCAAGGCGTCTATCTGTGATAAGAACTGCCTCATCAGCACCCATAGCAAGAGCCTCACGAAGCATATCATCAGCCTTTGGAAGACCCATTGTTACAACTGTTACCTTTGCACCTGTCTCATCCTTAAGACGAAGAGCAGCCTCAAGACCTGCCTTGTCATCTGGATTCATAATTGCGAGCATTGAAGCTCTATCAAGAGTTCCATCTGGGTTAAACTTTACGCCGCCCTTTGTATCAGGAACCTGTTTAATACATACTACGATATTCATGTATTTAATCTCCTTTAACTAAAAAAGTGTTAATTACTTGAGCATTGCGCCAGAGATAACAAGTCTCTGAACCTCAGATGTTCCTTCGTAAATTTCTGTGATCTTAGCATCACGCATCATACGCTCAACATCGTACTCTCTTGTATAACCGTAACCACCGTGAAGCTGTACAGCCTTTGTAGTAACAGCCATAGCTGCCTCAGCTGCGAAAAGCTTAGCCTCAGCTGCCTCGATAGAGTAGCTTGTTCTGTGATCCTGTGTATAAATGTCCTTTGTGCATGCAGCATTGTATACAAGATACTTAGCAGCATCCATACGAGCCTTCATATCAGCAAGCTGGAATGCTGTGTTCTGGAATGCAGCGATTGGACGACC
>JAEEGK010007422.1_pt1 | contig 26149 bp, 22 predicted proteins | sample 8958771 | NCBI WGS metagenome assembly JAEEGK01 (sample SAMN16246547, study PRJNA631951) | gut metagenome | biome: gut microbiome; feature: rumen; material: SC-attached | host: Bos | place: Iran: Karaj | collected 2018-10 | reverse complement strand
CCAATTATCACTTTAATCATGATTAGGCATTGATAGCTTCGATTACTAAGCAAGTATATGGTTGACGATGACCAATGGTCTTGTGTTCGTTAGCCTTTGCTTTGTACTTGAAGACGCGGATTTTTTTACTTTTGCCTTGTTTTTCGACTTTAGCAGCAACGTTAGCACCTTTGATGTATGGGTTACCAACTTTGACAGCTTTGTCTCCGATTAAGAGAACTTTGTCGAGGGTGATTGTGGCACCGACTTCGGCATCGAGTTTTTCGACGTAGATTTTGCTACCAACTTCCACGCGAACTTGTTTTCCACCAGTTTCAATAATTGCGTACATAATGTCCCTCCTTTTGTTAATTCACTAAGTACTCGCTATTAAGGTACTTAATAAAGTTTAGGAAACCTTTTCTATGCGGTTGTAGCTAGTGAGGCGACAACGCATGTAATATAACATAAGTTATAAGAGCGTTCAACAATTAAATTAAGAAAATTATGTTTTTATCTTTACATCATTAATGTAATTTATTGTAATTCTTCATTTAGCTTGTCATGAAGAAAAGAGTAATAACCGTTTTTAGTGATAATTAGATGATCGAGTAACTTAACCCCAATCTTGTCAGTTTTAGCTTGGATTTTTATTGTGAAATCAATGTCCGCTTGGCTTGGTTCTGGACTATCGTTTGGATGATTATGAATGAGGTAATAATAGTAGCCATTATGTAGCAAAATTAGTCTCACAATATCGCGATGAGAAGTGATGATATGGTGGTCGTTTCCTTTGTATAAAGTCGTCTCATAGACAATTTGTTTATTCTTATTAAGAATAATAATGTTGAATAGTTCCTGCTCTTGGCCCATCAAAGAAAGGGAATAACGATGAAATAGCGCATCACTAGTCACCACCATTTTTTCTTCTTTGATGAGCTCTCTTTTTTCGTCAATTCTTCTAGCGATTTCCATGACGGAAGCAAGCTTTAAAGCATTGACTTTCTTTAACCCTTTAAACGTTTGAAAATATTGGTGAGGACGACCTAACAAACCATTTAAAGAGCCAGCTTCTTGAAGCAAGTCTTTGGCAATTTCTAAAGATGAATGCCCCACTGTTCCAACGTTAATAATTAACGCTAAGAGTTCGGCATCTGTCAGTTTTTCAATACCAAATCTTTCAGCTTTTTCTCTTGGTTTATCAAGAGTGGCTAAATCGTTGATTTTGCTCATTAGTTCCAAGAGAATTTCCAACCGCCAGGAATTGTGACGCCACCTTTACCACTTCTAAACAAGCGATAAATTACAACCGCAACAATGGCGACAGCAAGTATGGCCATTACTGCAGTGAGTGTGATTGCTTCACCAACATAGTGGTTTTGCATCTCTTCAGTAGTCATTAATTTGTATGTCATAAAAAAGACCCTCCTATTAATAAGTAGAGGGTCAAATTGAAATTTTTCCTAAAATTATGCAATTTTCTTTCTTTTTTCTAATAAAACTTGCAAATTTTCTTGATGCTTGGCTAATTTTTCTCTTTCAAGCGCCACTTTGGCTTCCGGTGCCTTACTTGTGAAGTTTGGATTATTAAGCATATTTTCACAGCGTTTGATTTCATTATTAAGCGCTTCAATATCTTTATCTAACTTCGCTAAGAGTTCGGCTTTATCCACACCACTAGCGATGTATAATTCTGCTTCGTTATAGATGTGTGATTCGCCTTCAACGTGTTGGTCTTTATTTAAGAGTTTTACTTCAGAGAAAGAGAATCTCTTTAAGTAAGCCATAAAGCCTTCGAACATTTCTTCTTTTAATAATAAGGATAAGTCAAGGTTAGCGTTAGGCGCTAATTTGTTTTCGATCTTGTAGTTTCTCACGTCCTTGATGAGGTTGAATAACAATTCAACTTGATAATCCTTAGAATCATCAAATAGCTTCTTATCATATTTTGGATATGTTTCAAGCATGATGGATTCTAAATGAGTTGGAAGTGAGCAATATAATTCTTCAGCAATGAATGGAGTATATGGATAGATAAGAAGAATTATATTCTTCAAGCACTTAAGTAACACCGCTTTTGTGGTATTTTTACTTTCTTCATTATCGCTATTAAGAGCGACTTTAGACATTTCTAAGTATTGAGAGCAGAAATCATCATAAACGAAGTTATAAAGGTGGTTACTAGCAGCGTTGAAGTCATATTTATCCATATTCATGGTGACATTCTTGATTGTGGTATTAAGTCTATTAATAATCCACTTATCAAGAGCGGACATCTTTTCTAAAGATAATGCGCTTTCTTGATAGTCATCACCTAAGATAGATAACACGTAACGCGCGCTATTCCATATTTTATTTAAATAATTAGAAGCGGCTTGCACCTTTTCATCGATATATCTCATATCTTGTCCAGGAGTACTGTTGGTGGTTAAGAAATATCTTAAGGCATCGGCGCCATAATCAGCGATGACTTTAATTGGGTCAACACCGTTACCTAATGTCTTTGACATTTTACGGCCTAATTCGTCTCTTACAAGACCATGAATAACCACTTCTTTAAATGGTCTCACGCCATTCATTTCTAAGCTTTGGAAAATCATTCTTGAAACCCAGAAGAAGATGATGTCATAACCAGTGACTAAAACATCAGTTGGGAAATATCTTTCTAATTCTGGAGTTTTATTTGGCCAGCCCATTGTGGAGAATGGCCACAAAGCACTAGAGAACCATGTATCGAGAACATCGCTTTCTTGTTCCCAGTTTTCCATATCTTTTGGTGGATCCATTAAGACTTTCACTTCACCAGTATGCTTATTATAATAAGCAGGAATACGATGGCCCCACCATAATTGACGGGAAATACACCAGTCTTCCGCTTTCTCCATCCATTGAATAAAGACTTTTTCGAATCTATCTGGAACAAAGGAAACTTTATCGCCTTTCTTCTTTTGATTAGCTAAAGCTTGGTCGGCAAGAGGACGCATCTTAATGAACCATTGTTTAGAAAGCATTGGTTCCACGACCGCGTTACTTCTTTCACTATGACCAACTGGGTGAATAATTTCTTCTTGTTTAACAAAGTTACCATCTTTCTTAATGTTTTCAATTAAGGCTTCACGGCAGACGAATCTATCCATGCCTTGATATTGACCACACTTTTCATTCATCGTGGCATCTTTATTAAAGATGATTGGCATTTCTAAGCCATATTTTTGACCAATGATAAAGTCATTTGGGTCATGGGCAGGTGTACATTTCATCGCCCCAGTACCAAATTCAATATCAACATATTCATCACAAATAATTGGAAGTTCATCGCCGTTCGCAGGATTGATAACCTTCATTCCGTGATATTTTGTATATCTTTTATCTTTAGGATTAACGACCACACAGACATCACCGAACATGGTTTCAGGTCTTGTAGTAGCGACTGTTAAGTATTCATTTGAACCAACGATTGGGTATTTGAAATAGTACATGTAACCCTTATCGTCTTGGTGAATAACTTCGACGTTAGAAAGGGCAGTCATTTGCACTGGGTCCCAGTTAATAATTCTTTCGCCTTGATAAATTAATCCTTTGTTATATAAGGTGACGAAGACTGTTCTAACAGCGTAATTTAAGCCTTCATCAAGAGTGAATCTTTCCTTGGTATAGTCTAACGCTAAACCCATTTGTGCCCATTGTTCATGGATGTGGCTAGCGTATTCATCTTTCCAAGACCAAGCCCACTGTAAAAACTCTTCACGTGTGATTTTTGTCACGTCTTTGCCCATGTTTCTGAGCTTTTCCATGACTTTAGCTTGGGTGGCAATACCAGCGTGATCCATGCCTGGAAGCCATAAAACATCATAGCCTTGCATCTTCTTATAGCGGACAATAATGTCTTGGATGGTTGTGTCCCAAGTATGACCAATATGTAACTTACCAGTAACGTTTGGAGGAGGGATGACAATACTAAATGGTTTCTTAGAAATATCACCACTTGTGAAGTATCCTTTTTCTTTCCAGTTCTGGTATTTATCTTTCTCTACTTGTAAGTGATCGTAACGTTTATCTAACATAAACTTACCTCCATAAAAATAAAAACGCCCTATCTAAGGACGCTTACGCGTGGTACCACCTTAGTTCGTAGACATTTGGCCTACGCACTTCATTAACCTATTTTCGCTAGGTAACTATTCCTCCAAAGCGACCTTCATCTAAGCCTGCTGTCGAGCTTCCACCATCCTCGACTCTCTATGAGCGGTAATTAGATTACTCCTCTTCTTCAACGGACGTTAATTATTATACTAAACTAAAGGTTTTTCTCAATCCCTTTTTTCAAAAGGCCTAAGGTGTTGGCTTTTAAAGCGGATGTGTAATAAACCTGTTCGTTAGTTAGTTCCATTTCTTTGAGATGCTTATTAAGCGCGGCTTTCTCTTTTTGATTAACCTTATCGCACTTAGTGATGACGACGGCAAATGGAATATTGTTTTCCTTCACGTAGTCAATAATTTCAATGTCGTCAACGTTAAGTTCTCTTCTAGCATCTAAAAGAATTAAAACGAGTTTTAAATCTTGGTTATCCGCGAAGTATGATTCCATCATCTCCGCAAATAACTTATCTAAATCAATACCACCTTTAGCGTAGCCATATCCAGGAGCGTCCACTAAGTAGAACTTACCATCTATATCATAATAATTTAATAGACGTGTATGGCCTGGTTTAGAACTAGTAAAGGCTAATTTCTTTCTTTGGGTTAAAGCATTGATTAAAGATGACTTTCCGACATTAGAACGCCCGACGATTAAAACCTCAGGTTTTTGCGCCTGAGGTCTTTCGTCTCTATTTGGGCAAGATTTGATAAATGTCGCGTTTAAAAAGTTGATCATCTCACAAAGCTTTCTTTAATTGCGTCTTCCACAGAAGACATATAGACGATTTGAAGTGTGTCTTTAACTTCCTTTGGAAGTTCATCGACATCTTTCTTATTGTCTTTTGGAACGACAATTTTCTTAATACCACTTCTTAAGGCGGCTAAAGATTTTTCTCTTAAACCACCGATTGGTAAGGATTGTCCTCTTAAGGTCACTTCACCAGTCATCGCCACATCTGGAGAAACTGGACGTTTACTTAAGCAGGAAATAATTGCACATGTCATGGCCACGCCAGCGCTTGGACCATCTTTTGGAACTGCGCCTTCTGGAACGTGGATATGGATATCATTATTAGCGAAGAGTTCAGGATCGATTTTGAATTCTTCAGCGTTACTCTTGACATAGTCAAGGGCAATAGAAGCGCTCTCCTTCATTACATCGCCTAAATGACCAGTTAAGATGAGAGCACCTTTACCTTTGAAGTAGTTAACTTCGATTGGTAAGATGTCACCACCGTATTCTGTATAAGCTAAGCCAGTAACCACACCGACTTGGGCTTCTTTTTCTTTTTGTGTGTCTTCGAAATATGGGACACCAAGATATTCTCTAACTTTTTCAGGAGTGACGAGTGTATGTTCGATACTTGGATCTTTGACATACGCTACAGCGACCTTTCTTAAGCAAGAAGCAATCTTTCTTTCGAGTTCACGGACACCCGCTTCACGTGTGTAAGAGCGGATGATGAATCTTAAGGCGTCATCTTCGAAGGACACTTGTTCTTCTTTTAAACCGTTAAGAGCAATTTGTTTTTTCACTAAATGTTCTTTAGCAATATGCATCTTCTCAATTTCGGTATAAGAAGATAATTGAATGAGTTCAAGACGATCTCTTAATGGACCAGGAATGTTGTCTAAATAGTTCGCGGTGCAAATGAATAAGACATCGCTTAAATCATATGGTTCTTCAACGTAGTTATCGTTGAATTGGTTATTTTGTTCTGGGTCTAAGACTTCTAAAAGGGCGCTAGCAGGGTCACCTTTGTAGCTAGAAGCGAGTTTATCGACTTCGTCGAGTAAAAACACAGGGTTAGTCACTCCGGCCTTTCTCATACCTTGAATGATACGGCCTGGAAGAGAGCCAACATATGTTCTTCTATGACCACGGATTTCCGCTTCATCAGAAATACCACCTAATGAGCACTTAAAGAATTTTCTTCCTAATGCTCTAGCGATGGACTTACCTAAGGAAGTCTTACCTGTGCCTGGAGGACCATAGAAGCAAAGAATTGGGGATTTGAGATTACCAGTTAATTTCTTAATGGCTAAGTATTCAACAATTCTCTTCTTTGGATTCTCAAGGCCATAATGGTCTTCATCAAGAATTTGTTCGACGTGTTTTAAGTCTTCATCGTCTTCAGTCTTTTCCCACCATGGGATGTTCATAAGAACATCTAAGTAGGATTGGATTAACGCTGCTTCTAATGAGCCTTGTGGCATCATATCGAATTTAGCGAGTTCCGCTTTGACTTTCTTTTTGATGTTTTCTGGATATGGGTTGTTCTCGAGTTTCTCTAAAATGGATTCTGGAGAATTACCATCGTTAGTGACTTCGCCTAACTCTTTCTTAATAGCTTTTAATTTTTCTCTAAGGAAATACTCTTTTTGACTCTTTTCTGTGGATTCACGCACACTATTGGCGATGTTTTCGTCAATTTGTGCTTTGGTTTGTTCACCAGAAATAAGTCTTAAGACTTTTTCCATGAGTTCGTTAATGTTGTTACATTCAAGCATAGCTTGCTTTTCTTCGGTAGAAGATTGAAGGTTGCTAGCAAGAATATAGCATAAACTAGCGGCGTCTCTCACTTTGTTCACTTGGTTTAAAGTGGACTTGTTTAAAAGAGACAACACGTTTGGTAAGTTGTTTAATTTATCAACAATCGCACGAATAATGGATTCGTTTGTCACGTCATCCATCTTTGGAACGTTATCAATTGTCGCTTTAGCGACATAGTAACCATTGACTTGATCAAATGTTACTTCATCTAAAACGATTCTTTCCACAACGTCCACTCTTACGCGGACTAAGTCACCTTTTTCCACAATGGAAACAATGCGGCATAAAGAACCGACATGGTAGATATTATCGAAATCAATGATTTCATCATTAGGATTTCTTTGGCATGCCACAAAAAGCAATGAGTCTGCTTGTAAGTGGGCAGCATGAATCGCGTTAATAGAGAACGTTCTTCCGGCTTCAATTGGTTGAATTGTGCTTGGGAAGAGCACGAAACTGCGTGTTGGTAATAATGGCAAGGTTAATGTTTGTGGTTTATCACTCATATAAACATGACCTCCTTTTTTAATTTAATAAATTAAATTATTTGTTGTTTTCAAATAAGAATTGTTCGACTTTTTGCATGAACATATTGTGTTTGAAGTTAGGTAATTGTTGACCTAAAGCTTGTTTCACTTGTTCAGCAGTCATCTTGTAGGCTTCACCCATTTTGGCAAGTTCAGCGTCAACTTCTTCATTGGAAAGTTGGATCTTTTCTTGTTCGCCGACTGTTTCCATAACGAGGAAGGATTCTAAACCGACTCTAGCTTCTTCAGATAATTGTTTATTTAAAGCTTCATCAGTTGTCTTGGTTAAGACCTTGTATTGTTCAAGATCGATACCGTTTTGTTGTAATCTTTGTTCAAATTGTTTCTTACGATTTTCGGTTTCTTCCGCAAGAATTTCTTCTGGAACATCGAATGTAGAAACTTTCTTAATTTCATCCACTAACTTATTGAGATAATTTTGTCTAGCAGCGTTTTCTTTGTTCTTTAAGAGAGCGTCTTTACGATTAGCTCTTAATTGTTCAACGTTAGCGACTTCTGGGATGTTTAAGTCTTTGATGAATTCTTCATCTAATTCTGGTAAGATTTTTTGTTTCACTTCGTGAATCTTGCATTTGAAGATAGCATCTTTACCAGAGATTTCATCTGGACCATAGTTTTCTGGGAATTTGACTTTGACTTCCACTTCGATACCAGCAGAGGCACCGACTAATTGATCTTCAAAGCCTGGAATGAATTGACCACTACCTAATTCTAATTCGTGGTTTTCAGCCTTACCGCCATCGAATGGCACACCATCGACAAAGCCTTCAAAGTCCATGACAACTGTGTCACCCTTTTCAGCTTGACCTTCTTTTGGTGCGATTGTGGCGTTTTGTTTTCTTAATTGTTCAATTGCGGCATCGATTTCTTCGTCTTTGACTTCAGCGGTTTCTTTGCCTAATTCGTAACCGGTATATTTACCGAGTTTAACTTCTGGACGTGTCACGACTGTGACTTTAATTTCTAATTCGTCTTCGCTTAATTTTGTGACATCAAAGGCTGGTCTAGCCATTGGTTGAAGGTTTTCGCCTTTTAAGACATCTTCATAAACTGGTTGTAAGACTTCATTAATTGCTTCGTTGAAGACCTTCATTTGATCAACACGGCCTTTTAACATGTTTTCTGGAGCTTTACCTTTACGGAAGCCTGGAACTGTGATGTTAGCGGCGATTTTCTTGAAAGCCTTATTTTGGGCTTTTTTCCACAAGTCTTTATCGACGTTAACAGTTACTTCTGTGTGGCAGTGTTCTAATTTTTTAACTTTTCTTTCCATGATATGTAATTTTATCCTTTCAAGTTGTGCGTGTATAAATATATCACGTGTGTAAAATAAAAAACAAGCAAAAGCGCTTGTATTTTTCTTTATAAGAAGAGTTGGTTTTTAGAAATCGTCGAGATGGGCTTTAATTTTATTAACTTCTAGTCTAGTTTCTTCAATGTCTAAACCATACTCATCACACATTTCTTCAAGGTTATTGCCTCTGACTTTCAATAAGTCTTTTGCTAAATAACCAAAGATGACGAGAACCTGTTCTCTTGTGTATGTAGGCTTATTTGGGAATGTATAAATAAGATAGGAAGATAAGATATTAACAGCGTTTTGGCTTAAGGATGGATCATGAAAAACATTTTGGAAAATGCTGGAAATATCTTCCATATTACCAATATTTGGTAAAACGAATGGTTCTTCTAATTCTGAAGGCACTACTTCAATGAGTTTATCAAAGTATAAATACGAGACTTTCTTATCGTATTTTTTAGCCACTAAAAGGAGGAGAGCAAACGCTCTAACCATTTGACGTGGATATTTGCTCAAAATACTAAAAATAGGAAGAAGAAAACTATCAAGAGGCATACTTCTAACTGCATCAAGAGCGCTTAACACATCAGCGTCGTTCTTGCTTAATAGTTTTTGTCTTAGTTCATCTTGACCTACTTCTTTATGTCTATAGACTTTAATTTCTTCCTCTCTAATGTATTTTGGAAGATAGTTTAAAATCTCTTCAGTTTCTTGATTTTCATAAGGTAATTCTTGATAGTAACGAAGTTCACTATAGGCTTCATCAAATCGCCCTAATAAACAAAGAATTTCAATATGGATTTTCATTAAGATTCCTGGTTTAGTTAAAAGGATTTGTCTTTTTTCTTTAATGAGAGATAAAGCCTCTTCACTTTTACCAGTTGCAAGCATCGCACTTAAGCGATAAAACAAAGCTAAAGAATCTTGACTATTTTCTGTTAGTTTCAAGACTAAGTCGTATTGTTTTTTGTCCATTAATGTTTTTAAAGAATCCATAATTATTTGCGTTTTTTCTTGATTTTATCCCAGTATTCTTTAAACGATTGCTCGTTTTTATTATCTTGTGGGATATAGTATTTTCTCTTTTTGAGATCGTCTGGTAAGTATTGTTGTTCCACATAATGATTTGGGTAATCATGTGGGTAAATATAGTTTTGTCCTTTGACCTTAGCGTCCTCTCCATCAAAGTGGGTATTTTGTAAGTTTCTTGGTACGGTAGCACCCTTACCTTGGTCAATATCGCTCATTGCCGTGTCGACCGCTAAATAAGCGGAGTTACTCTTTGGTGCTGTAGCGATTAAGATTGCCGCATTAGCAAGTGGTAATCTGGCCTCAGGCATACCAAGTTGTAGCGCACTATCAACGCACGCTTTGACAATTGGTATTAACTGTGGATAGGCTAAACCTACATCTTCACTTACTGAGCAGAGTAATCTTCTACTTGCAGCGATGATATCTCCACCTTTTAATAGCTTTGCTAAATAGAAGATTGCCGCGTCAGGATCGCTACCTCTAAGTGACTTCATAAAAGCACTTAATGTATCAAAGTGTTTATCTTCACCTCTATCATAGGCAATATTAGCTTTATCAATGAGTTGCTTAACGATATCTAAATGGATTTCGTTAGTCTTGTTGAGCGCTCCATAGATAAAATCTAAGTTATTGAGGGCTTTACGCATATCCCCGTTAGAAGCAAGCGCGAGTGTTTCTAAAGCATCCTCATCAATTTTTAAACCTAACTTAGCGCAGGCTTTTAATAAGCCTTCTTTGATGTCGTCCACTTTTAAAGCTTTAAACTCAAAAACTGTGCAACGACTAATCAAGGCAGGATAGATGTAAAAATATGGGTTTTCTGTTGTGGAGGCAATTAAGGTGATGTTACCTGATTCCACAAACTCTAATAGAGATTGCTGTTGTTTCTTATTTAAGTATTGGATTTCATCCAAGTACAACAAAACACCCTCATTGTTTAAGAAACTATCAGATTCTTTAATAACGTTTTTAATGTCATCAATTGATGCATTAGTGCCGTTTAATTTATATAAAGATAAGTGAGAGTTCTTCGCAATGATATTAGCGAGTGTGGTCTTACCAACACCAGGAGGGCCATAGAAAACCATGTTAGTAATGTGGTTACTATCAATGCTTTTTCTAAAGACCGTTCCTTTGTCTAAAAGATGGTGTTGACCCACCATGTCCTCAAGAGATTCAGGACGTAAAAAATCCGCTAAAGGTTTTTGCATAGTTACATGATACCTTGTAACGGATTAAAAATAAAATAAAACAAATCTTATTGAGCAGTTTTTTGTTCTCTTTTTAAGAGAATCATACCAACTGTTGGAGATACGATTGCTGTTGTGACCACTTCAATTAAGAAGTTAAAACCAATCACACCGAAGATTAAGAACGCTCCAGCGTTAGGGAATCTTTCACTAATGCCACTATTTAAGAAATCTTGGAAGAAGATCACACTACCTAAAGCGAATAAGCCAGTATTTATGACAGGTACAGCAATGCTAGCTAAAATTAGAGCAACGAGTTGGTTCTTTTTTTGTAGGAGTCTGAAGATGTACGCTGAGCCTATGCCTGCTAGAGTGCACTTGAGTAAGCAGACAAGCACGGTCCCGAATGGGTGTAAAGGCATAAACACCGCGAGCGTAGATGGTGATAGTAACGCCATCAAGCCATTAAAAAAGCCCAATATCCCACCTGATATAGGCCCGCATAAGACGGCCGCTAAAACTACTGGTACAAGTGACAAGTTAATATTAGCTGGTCCGATTTGTAAATAATTGCCAATTGTTTGTAAAACAATTTCTAAGGCAAGGAGCAATCCTGTAATGACGATTGCCTTTGTGTCAAATTTTCTTTTCATAAATCCCCCTATAGGCCTGTATTAGGTCCCATGGTTACGAAAGATATTATACTAGAAAGTCTTCTAAAGAAGAATTAAATTCATTTTACATTTTTGAAAAAGTGTTTAATAATTATTAAATCGTTGTTATAATGAAATAGCAAAGGCAGTACATAGTATATATCAAATGAAATTTAAACAGTTTTTTAATAAAGCAACGGATGGTCTTTTAAATGACGATTTCCGTCAATCATTCTTAGTAGCGGTCTTGTCTGCAATTTTAGCAGTCATTTCTGCGGTTGCGGCAGTCACTCACTTTTTAAAAGACCCACAAAAGATGTTCGCTATCTTAATGACAGCAGCTTTCGTATTTGCCGTTCTTATTTTTCTTTTAACTGTTTTTGTTAATAAATACCATCTCATATGGCGTCGTCTTTTCATGGGATTAATCATTCTTTACTTTGGTTATCTCTGCTATGACGGTGGCCCAGATGGTTTCTTACATTTATGGGTTTTGTTAATTCCAGCCTTCTCTTTTATTACCTTTGGTTTAAAAGAAGGTTTCGTTACCGCTGTTCCAGTCTTTTTAACAATGATTGCTTTCTTCTGGTGGCCATTAGCCGACTTTAGAAAATACGCTGCCCAGCAAGCGGTATTCGATATGGTTGATAACCAAGTCGCTACTTTCTCAGTCAATATGCGCTTACGTATAACTTTGTTATACTTTGTCAGCATGTTCTTAGGCTATTTCGCTGAACTCGTGCGTCATGTAGCGGCCAAACGTTTAAGAAGTTTCACAGAAAGTTTCAAATACGCTTCTATGCACGACTCTTTGACTGGTTTAGCTAATCAAAACTACTTAGCAAAATTCTTAGATGAAACATATCAAAATAGAAATTTAAACACTACTTTAGGCTGTTTGTTCGTTGACGTTGACTGCTTTAAAAATGTTAACGATACATATGGACACTTATTCGGTAACGTCGTGTTAATGCGCATCGGTGAATTATTATCACAACAAGAAGGCGCTTTTGTCTGTCGTTGGGGTGGCGATGAATTCGTTGTTTGTTTGACTGATGTTAAAGAAGAAAAGTTAATGGAAATGGGTGAAAAGATTCGTGCCTCTGTGAGTGCATGTACATTCAAAGATTATCCAAAATTCCACATTACTGTTTCTGTAGGTGCGGTTGTCTTACCGGTTGACGAAACATTCAACTTCGACCACGTGCTAGACTTAGCGGACTACGCTAATAGGATGGCGAAGAACAACGGTAAAGATAACGTTTCCTTAGCAAAAAAGATTCCTCATTAACGATGGAATCTTTTCTTTAACTTTTCTAAATAATTATCAGCGGCTTGGCGATTTTTAATGATATGGACTTTAACATTTGGATACTCTTTTAAGAGTGCTTCCTCATCCGCTTTAGTGCGGGCTTCGTAGTCAATCGTCCATTCAATGAGTTCAACAGCGTCCTTTTTTGTTTCTACCCAAGGGATATCATCTCTTGGTTGATCAATTCTTTCTAAAATACCTTCAATACATTGCTCTCTTGGCATTTTTAAAAAGAAGACATCAGTTGCGTACTCTAAACGTAGTTTCAATGTGTCGTGGTAATTTCCATCCACAATCCATTCCTCGTTTTGTAAATACGGCAAAAGCTTTTTATTTAATTCATCAAAACTGATTGATGTTTTATCTTCATTCCAATAAAGATTATCCATATGGACAACTGGTAAACCCATAATCTCTTTAAGTTTTTTAGAAAAATAAGTCTTTCCAGCACCTGGACAACCAATGACTAATATGCGTTTCATGCTTAATATATTAATGACTTATTTTAAAAAATTAAAGCATAAGCAGTGTGTGATAAGTAAAAATGCGTTATATTTTACATATGGAATTATTAATCGAACAAGTTAAAGCCATTATTGATAAAGACTTACCACTTATAAGTAATCTCTCAAATGCTTCTGCGGTATTAAACCAATTAGATAACATTAATTGGTGTGGCTTTTATATTAAACAGGGTGATGAATTATATTTAGGACCTTTCCAAGGCGATGTAGCCTGCACCAGAATTCCTTTAAGTAAAGGTGTATGCGGAGCGGCGGCAAGAGAAGGGAAAACTCTTATTGTTCCTAACGTTAATGAGTTCCCTGGTCATATTGCTTGTTCAAGCTTATCGAAAAGCGAAATCGTTACCCCAATTATTAAAGATAACGAGGTCAAAGGGGTCATTGATATCGACGCACCAATCTTTAATCGCTTTGATGAAAACGATCAAAAGCTTTTAGAGGAAATAGCAAAAATCCTTTCTCCACTATTTTAGTTCTATTTGTAATAGAAAATATTAACTCTACTCCAAAATATTTATCTAGAGAGAATAGATAAATGATAAGTAGAGTTTTTTATTTATCAGTTCACTGACCTTTACTAGACAATCTTCTAAGATTATGTCGAAGAGGAGAGAGGCTATGAACTATAAAGAAAATATCGCTGAAGTAAAAATTCCAAATTACACTAAAAAACAAGAGGTCTTCAATACCGTTTCGCATATACTAGGTATTCCTCTAGCGATTATTATTTTAGTCATTGGCTTAATTGCGTTAGCCTCTCACACTTTTAACGCTTCTTATTTTCTTGGCATCTTAATCTTTGTCATTACGATTATCGATGTTTACTTTGTTAGTAGTCTTTATCATAGTACCCCATTAGATAGTTTTAATAAGAAACTATTTAGGGTTTTAGATCACTGCACAATTTATTTACTTATCGCTGGAACATACACCCCTATTTGTGTCGTTTTAATGAGCGAACACATTATCGGTTTAATTATGCTTGTTGTTGAATGGGCACTAGCGGCGTTAGGAATTTTATTAAATGCTTTATTCTTCAAAAGCAAAGTTGTGCAAATTATTTCTTTAGTTTTATATTTAGCGATGGGCTGGCTAGTCTTATTCTGTGGTGGCTTTATTTATATGACCGCGTTTAGCTTTGGTTTTGTCCTTGCTGGTGGCATTATCTATTCGATCGGTTCAATCCTTTATAGCGTTGGTAAAAAGAACCTTTGGTTTCACTGTATTTTTCACATCTTTGTTTTAGTGAGCACTATTGTTCAGGCAATAGGGGTTATGTCACTATTTTTCTAAGAGAAAAAGAGGAATCAATCCTCTTTTACTTTGAATCCATTTCTTCTTCCGTTTTCTTGAAAGCTTTTTTCACTCTTCCGACAACGGTATTTTTCTTTTTACCTACCTTGATTGGTTCTAAGCCACGCAACTTTCTTTGTTCTTGTAAAGCGAGAGTGACTTCTTCTTTACTAGCTTTTGGTCGATCTTTGTTATCTTCAGGATTAACAGTAACTTGGGTATATGGGATTTGGACATCATTGCGTTTGAATAACAAATAGAATTCACGCTTCATATCTCTAGTCACTTGGAATCTATTGCTTTCTTCAGTAAAAGCGATGACTAAGAAATCAATACTTGAAGCGGTAATGTTATCAATACCTTTATACCATGGACCTTCAATGATGTTTGGGACTTTTTCTTTTAAGGCTTCAACTTCTTGAATAATGAGCGCTTCCACTCTTTCGACATCCTCGTTATAAGAGACAGATAAAGTGACTGAAGCCACGCTTCTCATACGAGACATGTTAACGACAGTAACGATTGAACTATTGGTGATGGATTTGATGTTGCCACCGAAATCTTGTAACTTAGTGGTCTTTAGACCAACATCGACGATTGTGCCTCTAAAGCCATCGATAATAACGGTATCACCGACCGCGAAATAATCATCAAAAACGATAAATAAACCAGATATGACATCTTGGATAAGTGATTGACAACCTAAGCCAACGATTAAGGTGATAATACCAACGCCCATGATGATGCCAAAGACATCAACACCCCAGACCACAAGAATCACACAAATTAAAGCGATAATTGTGACGTATTTGATGATTGATCTCACTAATGAAGAAACGGTTTTTGCTTTGCGGGATTTGCTATCAAATAAGTGTGTCACAAAGGTAGCGATAAAGATTAAAGTAATCGCCATGAATAAGAAAACGATACTCACAAACCATTTAGCTGAACCTTCAGCGAGTATCTTACCTAAAGCAATCCAACCATTAGCGACACCTTCACCATAGAAAGAGTCACATATTTCTTTACTAACAAACGCTCTAGCGTTCATTAGGAGAACGAAACCCACTAATGAAATGACAAATATAATGGCTGCGAACACAAAACTGGTTTTTTGTTCTTTGGTTTTTCTTTGCCACCAATTACCTTTTTTAATTTCTTGCATATTTTATTCCTCCACTACAAATGTATGGTTTTCAATTGTTTGTTTATAGTCGACTTTATTAGTAAATTCGACATAGAAACGACCTGCATCTTTAACATTTAACTTATCATAATTAACGGTGTATTCTTTTTCCTCTGTACACTCACCACTTAACACTTCTATATCATTGATATAAAGATAATAGTTAGTCATATAACCTCTTGGATTAGAGACACTAAATGTGGCGGTAAATTTATGATCTTTAATGACATAATTAACATCATTTAAAGAAGGCGGATTAAGAACATAGGCATTAGCAATTAAGGTGCCTGTTTTAATCGCTGCGGCGGTGAGGATTAAAGAAATACCCGTAAAGTTAAAAGCACGTAATACCGCTTTACTCTTAGAATAGGCAGTGCCCATCTTATCTTGATATAAAGGAGCAGCAGTTAACTCATCACTAGTTTCAACATTGTTTGTTGTACCAGTGAATGTTATTTTTGTGTTTTCATAAGTTAACGTATTGATTTCGTTTTCCATAAGAAAAGTATGACTGAAAATAATATTCTAATCAAGACAAGCGCTGATTAGATATTATTGCGGATGTACTCGATATAGCGAGAGATGATATCAATATCAGTGGCTTGATAGACCATCCTAGAACCAACAGGATCTTCGATTTCAATAATCTTGTAGCCGTCTTTAGTCAGTAAAAAATCCACACCAATAAAGTCAGCGTTTAATAAGTTAGCAATCTTAAGCGCAGCCTCTTTCATCTCTTTATTTGGCTCATATATAGAAACACTTCCACCTAAAGAAAAGTTATTGCGGTAATCTTGCTTATTTTCTCTTTTTATTGATGTAATCACACTTTTATTTAATATATATAAACGGACATCACCGTCATTTGCTAAATAATCTTGGTAGATAAACTCTAATGAAGGATACTTATTCAAAATATCTTGTCTTTGCTCCTCACTATTGATGAGAAAGACTTCTTGACCACCATGGCCTGAAACACTTTTCATGATACATGGATAAGTTTTTGGTTTATCAAATGTCTCAATATAAGGTAGATTGTTATCCTTAAGCATCTTATAGGTGAGATATTTATCGTTAGCGGTTTCGTTAACTAAAGAATTGTTAAATACTTTGATACCTTTTTGCTCAAGTAGCTCCACTAGTTTGTAGTTTCTAGCGCGGTAAATAACAAAATCAACATGATGGGTTTTGATGTAGTCATTAAGGAACTCTTCATCTAAAAATGACAAGGAAACCTCCTCATCATTTAACTTTTGTAAAAATTCATCAATGAACCATTGATTCTTTTTAGTGTCAACAGCGTTATAAACGATTAACCCACTTATCATATATGCTTTAAGACGTAGTCAGCGATCGCATCCGCTAAATTGACGCCAGTATATTTATAGGTAGAACCAAACTGTGGATTAGAGTTAAGTTCACAAATAATCGGTTCGCCATTAGGGCCAAACAAGACGTCAACACCAGCGAAATCAACACCAATGGCCTTCGCTGCTTTGATGGCTAAATCGGTAAACTTTTTACCTGGATTAAACTTCTTACCGCTACCACCATGAGAGATGTTGCTTCTGAAATCATTTTCGTTTTCTCTAAGCATGCTGACAACGGCTTTACCACCGACAACATTAACTCTCACATCTCTGCCTTTAGAGGAGGCGATATATTCTTGCATCAAGAAGTCTTTTGCGCCAAATTTATCAACGAGTTCATTAGCTTCTTCAATTGTGTGAACTAAGTAAACTTGTTCACCAAATGAACCATAAGCTTCTTTAATTACCATAGGTAAACCAAGTTCTTTTGCAGCGGTAGCAATAAATTCACGTCTATTATATTCAAAGCCCTCAAATGTTTTAGGAGCGGCAAATGTACGAGGAATTCTAATACCTTTCATCGCGAGGATTTCATACATCAAAATTTTATTATCACAGGCAATGATAGTCATGCCGTTATTGAATAACTTAATGCCTTGTCCTTCAAGGCGTTGAGCAAGGTAGCAATCTTTATCCCAAAAGATCACGAAATCAGGTTTATTTTTAATCTTTCCACCGATCTCTAAAGTAATATCTTCCGCACGTTTAATCTTAAGTTCAACATTACGAATCTTGAATGCTGTTGAAAGCATATCATAAAGAGTCATAAATTTGACGGAATGAATAAATGTGTTGATAACTAGCCATGCTTTTTTCATATTAACCTCTCCTTGCTTAATTATTAGACGAAAAAATCAATAATGATGTTGGGGGTTAATTTTCAATAACCATAAGTATAATACACTAGATTTTATTTTTTATAAACTAAAAATAACGGCATTTTTATCGATGTGTTAAGATAGATGTATGCAAGTTTTAGATTACTTAAATAAATATCAAAAAGTCGAGTTTAAAGAACTGCCATTTAACGAAGTGGACGCTCTTCTTTTAGCGATGGTTTCTTACTTCCCTTTTGATGAGTTAAATAATCAAAAAACTATTTATTCTAGCGAAGATTTATTAAAAAGAATTAATGAATATAAGCCACCACACAAAACCACTGAAAGAAAGCTTAAATATATTGAGATGACAAAGAATATTTGCCTAGCAAATAGATTTAAGGGCATCAAATTTGCGTGGTTTAAAAAGGTCCATGATAAAGATGCAGAAAAGCAGTTCCAAGCCATCACTTTAATTCTTCATGATTTTGCCTATATTTCTTTCTGTGGTACTGACTCCACGACTTTAGGCTGGAAAGAAGATTTCAATATGGCCTATCTAGAGATGGTTCCAAGTGAAGTTGAGGCTGTTAATTATCTTAATGAAGTCGCCTACTTTTTCTTCTTCAAGAAGTTTTATGTGGGTGGCCACTCCAAAGGCGGACGTTTAGCCATCAGCGCGGCTAAGTCTTTAAAAAAGAAAAATAAGTTGTTAGGTATCTATTCCTTTGACGCTCCTAACTTTCCACCCGCGGGATATGACGAAAACTATAAAAGTATCGATCCATTAATCCATGATTACACACCAGACGAATCAATTATTGGACGTTTAATGCACGAATATCGTCATAAAAAGATTGTCGCTTCCTCTAATGCTTTATTAATGCAACACGATGCTTTCTCTTGGGAGTTATATGACCATTCTTTTATTTATAAAAGCACTTATACGGAAAGAAGCACACATATTGTCGACACGATTAATTACGCTTTATATAACTATGATGAGGAACGCAAGAAAGACTTTATTGATACAATCTTTGATTTCTTAGCGAGACTTGATGTTGAAAAGCTTCCTGGTGAGAAGGAATTATTACCTTTCTTTGTCTCTAAATTTGGCAGTATCAGAGAAGAATGGAAAAATACATCGAAAGAAAAAAGAGCAGTCGTTAAGAAGATGCTCTTTGATATTACTAAAGATTATTTATTAAAGAAAAAGAACTAATCGAGAATAGTATCTTCTTTTTCGACCTTTTTAATCTTTAAGAAATCTGGTTTTTTCTTACGGATAATTAATAAGACCCCATAAAGGACTCCAACAAGGCCAAAAACAAAGAGGATGATATAGAAAACAGTAATACCTGGTTTTCCTTGTCCAACGGTTAAAATAAAGCCTAATAGACCAAGGAGAAAGGCGATAGCCCCAACGATTGGAAGTAAAAATCTTAAAAGCTTGTTTTCTCTTTCCACTGCTTTTTGTTCTTTAATTTCTTTTTCACTAAGTTCTTGTTTATTAGTTTTTTCACTCATATACATAAGTGTAACACGTACAAAGAAAAAGGCAAGCCACGTGGACTTGCCTATTTTTTAAAAGTTGCTAACTATGCTTGCCAACCTTTATTGACTCTTTCGTTTTCGGTTAATTTGCCTTCAGCATAACCTGGAAGCATAATACCACGAATCTTTTCGAGAGTTTCAAGTTTAACACCCATGGCGACGAGTAAGTTATCAGCGTTTTGTCTTAATGTCTTTTCAGCATCGAATGTGTATTGGAATTTTTCGCCGTTTCTTTCAAATTCATAACTACTTGTGAAGATCTTTAAGAATTTTGGGAAGTGAGCGTTTGAAGAGTTATGCATATGGCATCTCTTATTGTTTGTTAAGGTTGTTAATTCGAAGTCGATAATGGAATCAGTGTAACTGACACCACAGATAGCGTTGAGTAAGAAGCCACTAACACCAGTTCTATCAGCACCGCCCCAGCAGTGGAAATAGACGTGTTGTTTATCAGCGTTAGAGAAGTAATTAAAGATTTCTCCGACGACGTCTCTATCAGCGTTTTCGCTTTCATTCTTTCTGTTTTGATCAGTAATGAAGGAATCGTAAGAGTTGATAGCGCATCTGACGTATTGAGCTTTGCCATCAGTGTTACCAAGTTCTGTAACTTGTTGTAAATTTGGGTTCTTATTTTCTTGTTGCCATTCGCCAGCCCAATTTAATTCGGATTTGGTGGAGTTATTAGAACCTGATTTAGTTCTTAAGTCTAATTCAAGGCCGATTTTCATAACTTCTTCTTGGACTTTTTGACCGGCTTCGGCATCTTTGCCTGTCCAGTTAGCACCGTGTTGGCCACCTTCGTTGAAGGCTTTAGGTGTAATTTCACCACCACGGAAGATTAAGCCTTGGTTTGTGGTAACACCATAAGATGTTGTATGACCACCGATATCACGGACGTTAGAAATCTTGCCCATGGTAATCATTCTAGAATAGTCACCTGTGACGAAGTCACACATTTGGGAAGCTTCTTCACCGTTAACGACTTGATAGTAGTAAGCGGTGTTAATCATAAGGTTTTCTAATTTAGCAACAGCTTTTTCACCACTGGCGTCAACTGCGGCTTCGCGTTTATCGCTCTTATCGACTTTTGTCCAGAAGACAACTTTGGCTTCAGAGAAGTCTTTATCGCCTTTTTCCCATTTGAGTTCAACTGGTTTATTCTCATAGCTTTGGCTGCGGCTTAACATTTCACAAACGTCAACGCCACCTTTTTGAGAAGTACTATATGTCGCATTGTCACCCTTTTCACCAAGAGCAGCGGCTTGTTCCCAAGTCATGTTACAGAATAAGGAGTCAACACGATCTGGATAAGTAATTCTTGTTTCTTGCTCTTTCATTGCATCGATGTATTCTTTGACGTAAGAAGGAACACAGGCGGTATCCTCTTCAGTAAGATCATCGAATTTAAGCTCCATTGTTGGGTTAACATCAGGAGTTTGCTTTTGTTGCTCACTGGTTTTGCCACCATTATCTTTTCCTCTACAAGCGCATAGAGAAAGGGCTAAAACAGCAGAAAGCATAAAGATTGTTTTGCTTTTCATAATAAAATTCCTTTTCTTCGTTAGTTCTATTCTATAGAAGCGAAGTAGCATTTTCAACATTATCTAATAAAAATCCCCAAGGCCAAGACCTTGAGGACATATTTTATAACGCTCTAATCGATTCGACTGGAGGTTTCTTAGATGAGTGTAAGACTGGAATAATTGTCGCTATCACCGCAATCACTAACGAGACCGCAATTACTAGACCAACAGTCGCCAAACTGAACTGCATGATCGAGATACCAATCTCGCTTACAAAGTACCTATCTAAGAAGAACTCAGCGGTAAGTGTAAAGATTAATGATAAGACACTACAGACTGTGGCAATGAACAATGATTCCGCAAAGAAAATCTTAAAGACATCACTCTTTCTTGCACCGATAGCACGTAAGATACCAATGTCTTTTTGTTTAGAAGCAATGGAGACTGTAATGAAGTTAAGCATCATGAGAGCAGCAAAGACACCAAACGCTACACCAGTCCATAAGAAGATATTTTTCAAAGTGTTAATCATTTCAACAATGAAGGACACGCTTTGGTAACGATTGCTATTTAAGCGATATTCCGCGTTAGCGTACTCGCACTTTAGCATTTGTCTAATTTGTTCTTCAGAGAAATTACTTTTGACCATGACATAACCATAACGTTCGTCCGCTGGTTTTTGATATTTTGTCACGAATTCACTATGCCAAGTGCTACCATGGTTATAATCATCTTCTAAAGATAGAGAATCAATGAATGCTTTATTTAAGAAGAAACTCCAATTATTATTTCTATCGCTTTCATAGAAACCTGCTATTGTGATTTCTCCAGATTCTCCTGAATAAGTTTTGTAATACATCTTAGCGTTATTATCCACTTTGAAAACGCTTTCTGGGGTTGGTTCATAATCCTTGAAAGTATAGCCTTTAAGTTTTGTTTGCCAGTCTCCGTTTAACGATAATCCGTCTTGGCAGTGTTCATTTAAATAATTGATGACTAATGTCACCTCACTATCGCTCCAATTATGATAGTCTTTATTGCGAAGAACGTGGATATCAGAATGATTAGACATAATATCGTCACGGATTTCTTCTATGTAGGTGTATACCGTATTGAGATATAAAGACGGTAAATAGTTTTTACAAGCATCAGCTTTATCAAAATTAGTGTCGAGGATTTGATAAACAGCGTCGATTTCTTCGCTAGTTAACACCCCATTATTAGAGCCTAGTGCTTTGTTGAATAGCTGTTTATCTTCTTGTGCTAGATTATTGTAGTTTTCACTTGAACAATATTCATGGATAAATAGTTCGATTTTACAGGCTTTATTGAATTCTTCTTTGTATGAATTGAAGAAATCGATACATTCATCAACTTCCCCGTTCCATAAGCCCATTCTAATTCGATCAACCATTTCTTCATTGCCACTACAGAATGCTTGGTATGTTGGCATGTAGCGAATCATATTAGATCCACCATAAGGTAAATCAAAGAAGAAGTTTAATAATGAAGTTCTGGTGCGGAACGCTACTTCGTTAGCGTACATATAGGAAAGATAAGCTTCTCCACTATTAATGGTCACGTTTTCAATTGGGTTACCATTTAAATCAAAGAACTTAAAGTATTTACCTTCTGTTTTAAGTGTTTCATCGGTAAAACAGCCAGATGTTTCTTCAGTTGACACTTCGTATTCGGTCACATATTTTTCACCGATTCTAATGCCACGACGATAATATGAATTAACAGAATGGCCATTGTTGTTACCAGTGTCATAAATACCGATGGTTTTTTCATAGCATTCTTTATTAACAAAAGCGACAGAGTTAAAAGAGTTTGTAAAATAGTCATTTAAATCTTCTTTAAGATTATTAATCTCTTGTTGATTTAAGTTTGTAGTTTCATTACAAATTTCAAAGTATTTAGTGTCAACTTCGCCTGCATCATAGAAACCAGAAATAAGCATATCATTGCTGAGCTTAGAAATATTAAAGGAGATTTGTTGACCAATAAGTTCTAGATAATTGTTCATAGAGAAATAACCAGAATCCACTAACATTTCGCCGAATACCTTTGGTAAAAGAACCTCATCTTTATTAACGGGGAATTTACCGTCTAGGTGATATTCTAATTTGTTAAAATCTTCTTCACTTGCATCAGAGAGGTATTTAATACGGTAATATGTGCCATAGAAATTCGCTTTATTTTTCATCTTAGCGGTTTGGAAACCAGCGGGACTACCTAACTCACCAATTGGAATATAAACTAAACCAGCTTTGTTATTGTTGAGCTTTTTAATTTCCTCAACACCAAAAGGTGTTTGCTCTGTGGTTTGATAAGAACTTTCATAAGTCATATTGCCGTTTTCATCAAAAGATTGATCGATTTGTTTACCTTTGGCGTGCTTACTTAATCTCTCACTTGTGTAATCAGTAGTTTTTAAAGCTTCACTATAAGTGTGACTTGGGCTATAAAGCATTAAAGCAGAAGCCACACCAAACATCGTGAAAGAAATAACGCTTAGGAACATGGTAAACACTAAACGCACTGGTTTAGTTTTAAGTGAACTTAAGCCCATCTTTGTGGACTTAGAAATTGGCATTTTGGAACGGATGAATGTTGTTTGTGAAGGATCGTATTGTTTTACTTCAATGTCCCCTGTTTCTTTAAATTCATCGCTTTGACCGTCTTCAGAGATACGGGCCACTTTCATAGATTTATCAGCGTTTTCACCACTGCTGATGAAGACTTTGCCATCACTGTTTTTGATGGATTCGTATAGTTGATCAAAATCTTTCTTAGTTAACTTTTTAGCATCGTTAATCTTAATAGCGTGGTCATTGATAATAGTGACGTTGTCACTAATTGGGGTGGATTCCACCATATGTTTAGTTTGGTCAGCCAGGATCTTACCGTCTTTAAGTTCGATGATACGATCGCCAAATCTTTCCGCGAAATCGCGGTCATGAGAGACGACAATGACTAATTTATCAGCGGATAACTTCTTTAATGTTTCAAAGACTTGTTCACCAGTCTTACTATCAAGAGCGCCGGTAGGTTCATCCGCCATAATGATATTTGGTTCTTTAATAAGAGCTCTGGCTATAGCAATTCTTTGTTTTTGACCACCAGAAAGAGTGTTTGGTTTTCTTTTAGCGAAGCCGTTTAAATCCACTTGATCTAAAAGATTATCCACTGCTTCTTTGGTCACTTTCTTACCTTGTAGTTCAATGGCTAGAGCAATGTTTTGTTCAACGTTAAATTCATTAAGAATGTTGTATTCTTGGAAGATGAAGCCAATGTATGTATTACGATAACTATCAAAATCAGATTGAGAGAAGTCTTTACTACTTCTTCCTTTAAGAATAATTTCACCATCAGTTGGGAAATCAAGACCACCGATAAGGTTTAATAAGGTTGATTTACCACTACCGGATTTACCTAAAAGGAACACCATACCTTTTTCTGGGAATTCAATGTTTACTTTGTCTAAAGCAACAGTGTCATTACCACCTTTAATCTTATATATTTTAGTTAAGTTTCTAATTGATAGCATATAGGCCTCCTAACAGATGCGTATTAATACGATTAGTACACTACGAAAAACATTATATGACGATTGATATTAACATGTCTATAAATACTTTATAAAAAGATAATATTTTGAATTAATCGTTAAAAAGTGACGAAAAATCAGCGTCTGAAATTATTTCAAAAACATAGCGAGCGTCCATGTCAATAAACTTCTTTTTATCAACGATATAGTAAATGTTCCCTCTAATTTCAAATTTATAGGTTGCTTCATAGTGTTCATTTGAACCAATGACTTTCTTGGTGAAGAGGAAATCTTCTGTATGATTAATTCTCGTTGTGTCTTCTCCCGTTAGAGCGTGTACCTCTAAATACCTAACGCGTTCATCAAAGAAGTATGACTTAGAATCCGCTTTGTTAGTGTCAACATTACTGATGACATCTTGGGCAGTATAATACCTATAGTTTTTGTATAAATATTTGCCCACTATTTCAAAGGAATAATCACCTTTATCAGTCTTTAAGATATAGGTATAACGTCGAGTAGATTCAAATAAGAAACTACTAGGATCTATTTCTGCATAATAGTTATCAAAACCATATGTCACTGTAGATAAATAATCTTCATTAGTAAAAGCATATAAAGTGCCGATACCATAACTACTATCAGGAGCATCACTCCCTGGCACTTCTTCTTTGATGTTTAATTCTTTAATCACGGGTTCATTTTCTGTTGGCCAACCGATTAGTTCTCTAAGAGTGTGTTGTTCGTATGGCAAAGCATTGTCTTCTAAAAGATTGAAAACCAACGTCTTTTCAAAGCCTGAGAACTCTAGTTTCAAAGTGAAATTATTGAGGTATCCCATAAAACTGAACATATATAAAAATGGATTTTTTGATTTTTCCATTTGTACGCTTGCGTTAGGGGCAGAAAAGCTCACAGGAGTGCGTAAAGAATCTGGATAAACTGTTTGTAATGTTTCCTCAACATCAACATGTAGTAAGTATTTGGATATTTTATCCACATTATAAATGTACTTATCGCCTTGCTTATTGACCGCGACTGGTGTGTTACTAGGATCCGCAAAAGTCAGTTTGACATCCATATTAGCGATATTAAAATAGTTGTCCCATTTGATATCAACTACACCATTTTTATATTCGAGTTGACCTTCGCCATAATGATCATCGTTATAACGTTTATTAGTTTTAAAAACTCTTAATTCTTTATCTTTTATTTCAAAATAGAGACCATCAACATTGATATAAGCTCGCTCGTTGTTAAATATCTCTTTTTTATTTTTATAATCAAAAACTCTTAGATATGTCCGTGTAGAGAGAGTATTGGTTCGCTCAGTAAAGCAAAAATCACGATAACCATCATCGTTAGCGTCGTAAAGATAAAGCGCCATTCCTATGTCAGCGAAAGCGTTTCCTGCTGGATCGATTATCTTGCCGTCGTCCACTTTAAAATAACCGCTGCTGAATTCCTTAACAGTGAAGTTTAATGTTTCAGGATAGCCATCATCTAAATAAGCATCATAAACTTTAGTGGCTTCGATTTTTTCAATAGGATCAAATGAAGGTGTATAAGAGGATGTTGGTGTGGGCTTGTAGTAAGTTTGTGAACCTTTAGAACACCCAA
>JAEEGK010007421.1_pt1 | contig 26150 bp, 10 predicted proteins | sample 8958771 | NCBI WGS metagenome assembly JAEEGK01 (sample SAMN16246547, study PRJNA631951) | gut metagenome | biome: gut microbiome; feature: rumen; material: SC-attached | host: Bos | place: Iran: Karaj | collected 2018-10 | reverse complement strand
TCAATTCTTTCTTTAATAAATAACTACTTTTTATCGATTCTTTAATATTATTAAAACTTAGCTTATAACTTTCTTTTATATCATTTGAATAATTTTGGGGATTGTTATAAATAATTGAATCATTTGCTTTAATTTTTGATAAATTATCATTAGTTGAAAGGAAGAGTTCTTCTATATTTTTTCCTGTAAAAGGGAATTTTAAACCTGAAATAAATTTAATTTCATTTTTATTTTTTAATTTAAATCTAAGATTCATGTTCCAAGTTAAATTGAAAATTTTAAAAAATAATTCATCATCATAAAAAAAGGATTCAAAAATTCCATAATTTTCAAATACAATAACTAAATCTCTTAAGATTGGATATGTAATTTCATAAACATATAATTCAATGATTTCTTTTAATTCTTTAAAAACAAAATTTTGATTTTTTCCTATTAAGAATTCTTTCCATTCATCTTTATCTCTATTTCCAATTAATTGTAAAGTTTTTCCATTTAAAAAATTAAAAAGTTTAGAATTCTCTTCTGATAAACAATTAATAAAATTAGAAATATGATTTGAAATTTGGTATTTTAATAAAGGATTTTTTTTATCAAATTTAAAATTAATTTCAAATAAAATTTTATGAATTGTTTTAACAAAGAATTTTTGACTATAATAATTTTTAAAAACTTCATTTGATGTAGAATTAATTAGATTGTTTATATTTTCAAATGTATTTCCATTTAATTTTTCTATTACAATTTGATTCCAATTAGTTAGAAATTGAATATTTACATTACTTTGACCTGGTTTTAAGTAATTAATTAAGTAAATATACTTATCTAATTTTTCAAATCTCTTTTTTTTACAAATTTCATTTATTTTTATTTGTAAATATTCATTATTATTATTTTCATTATTATATTCTACTTTTATTATCATTAAAGGATTCTCTTTATTTTCTAAAAATGTTTCTATTAAATATAAAAACTCTTTTTCACTTGTTATAGTGTTTAAATTAATTTCTACTATCTTCATTTCATTTCCTTGGATATCTTCAATTTTAATATTTTCTAAAATATTAGAATATGTATAAATAATAGTTAATTTTTTATTTTTTTGTTCCCTATAAAAATCATCTATTGAAAAATGATTTTGTTTATTATATAAATCAATACATTCTTCAAATTCTTTTCTATTTTCTTCCATACAATTTTCTCGAGAAATAACCATTGTAATTAAGAAATTTATATTTGAAACAGATAATAATAATTCTTTAAACTTTTGTTCTTTATTTTCATATTTTGAACATTCTAAAGCTAAACTATATAAAAAATCAACTTGATTATATCCAAGAAAACAAACTTCACATAAATTAAGATTATTTATAATTTTTGATTCTTTTATTTTTGCAGTGTTAAAAATTTTCAAAAACCATTTATGAGTTAAATTAATAAAAGAAAAATTCTCTTCTACTAAAATATTATTGAAATTTAATTCATGTTTTTCAAATCTATTTAAAAAAGGAGGAGGTAAATCACTTGGATTTTGATCAGAAATAACAATACATCTAAATTTATCATTTACATAACACATTGGATTATTTGTTCCTCCTAAGGCGATTCTACAATTTTTTCTATCACCAATTGAAAAAAAATTTTGGTTAAATAAATCATATAAAGCTCCATATATATAATCTAAATTTTTTAAAACTATTCTAAAGCCTTTTTCCATTGAAAAAATTATATCTTTTAATATTGAAAATTTATAATCATCTTTTTCTAAATCTTGCTTAAATGGACTTCCATAAAAATATTTGAAAGGATTATTTTTTTCATTGTTCATAAAATGATCTAAAACAAATATTGAGTTGAAATTTTTTTTAATTAAAAATAATAAATATCTAGTAACATAAGAAGGAAGAATAGGGAAATGTTCATTTAAATTTGATTTTACTAAATCAATTACTCTTAAATTTTCTCTTTTTTGATTTTTAATTTCATAATTATCTTTAATTAATTGGAAAGAAAATTTATTTAAAACTTCATTGAATTTATCAATCATTTTTTCAGTTTTTCCTGATAAACCTCCGAAATTTCTATAAATTGATAAATATAAATTTCCACTTAAAATATATAATTTAATTAAAGCATAATAATCTCTTGTTCCATAAAAATTTTCATAATTGGGAATATTATTCATTTCATTTTGAAATTCATAATAACTTTTAGTCAAAGCATTAATTATATGATCAGAAATATAATTATTATTATCATTATTTAATGAATTAGAATTTATTATTGAATTAAATGATGAAAATAAAGTTAATCCAATCAAGTTTAAATCTTCTAAATCTGGTTCTGGTCTTGCTAAATATAAAACTCTACTTAATTTACTTGCATCTAAAGCCCAATTTGAAATTCCTATAAATCCCATTTGAGAATTTAAATCATAATCAAATAATGAATGTAATATTTTTAAAGGATTATTTTGAGAAATTTCAGCTAAACCAATTTCATCAAAAACTATTAATGGTAATATTGCTTTTTCTCCTTTTTTCATAAATATATTTTTTGCTTTTTCAAATACCTTTTTGATACCTTCTGAAGTACTTGTTTCACTTCCTTGATAATATATTGGAATTAATTTGGGATAATTTTTTAAGAAAGGTTTTTTTGAATCATCACCTTTTAAATTTTCAGTTATTAATTGAACACTTAATGATTTACTATTCCCTGGTTTACCACAAATAATTAATGGAATTTTCATTATAATTGACATAAAAATACAAAATATATTTTCATCTAAAGCTGTATTTTTTGCATAAAAATTTGGGATATTTAAATTATTAATTATTGTATTGATTGTGTCAATTAAAAAGTCTTCTAATTGATCTTCTAAATCTAAATTAGAATTTATTTGTTCTAAATATTTCTTTCTTAAATTATTTGATGATAATTTTATATAATAATTCATATAAAGAGAAAGAATAATACTTTTAGTTTTTATCAAAGAATTATCATATCCGAAATTAATAAAAAAATCTTGGAAAAATACATAAATTTGTTTAAATCGATGAATATCTCTCAAACTTATTTTATATTCTGGTTGATTTTTTGTAATAAATTTATGAGATTGAAAAACTAAATTTGTAATTTTTTCTAAATTCAAATTTTGTTCATCAACAAAATTAACATTCTTAAGCATACACCAAATATACTTTAATGCTTCAACATCTGATAATTCTCCATATTCCCAAATATATTTATCTAACCTTTTTGGTAATTGATTAACTTGATATACTAAGTTTCTTTTTGAATAAATTTTTCTAGAATATAATCCAACTTTAATTATTGCATCATCATTATTTGTTTTATAAGGATTACATGCTCCTATAAATAATAAATTTTCAGGAAGAGTTTCTCCTTTCATTTTATGTTCACAAATAATTTCACTTAAAAGATCTAAATAATCACAAGTATTTATTTCATCAAAAAACACCCAAATTCTTTTATCATTTTTTTCCAATAATTCTTGTTTTGCATTATAAATAAATTTAGTAATATCTTTATCAGTTATTCCAGAATGAATATTTAAAATCCTTAATTTTTCCTTTTTAATATGTTCAATTAAATATCTTATCATTGAAGTTTTTCCACAACCTGTTTCTCCTATTAAAATTATAGGTACATGGGCTCTCATTCTTTGAATTAATAATATTATCTTTAAAAAGTTATCAGGAGTTAAAATATAATTTTTACCAATATCTGATTTATTTTCATCAATTATTTTATCAGTTGATATTTCATCTTTATTTTTTTTTGCTCCATCATACTTTATTAAAAATTCTTCTAATTCTAATGGACTTTTATCATTATATTGAAACAATCTTTTTTCATCTGTTTTTTGATGATAGGATAAAAATAAATCTGGGATTACATCTTTATTTTCATAAATTGTTGTTAATGGTAGTTTTTTATTAAATAATTGAAAGAATTTATAACTCATATTTTTCCAAGAAATTATATCTTTACTCATACTAAATTGTTCACAAGAAATTAAAATTGCTTCAAAAGATGTACTTCTAAAATTTGGATTAAAATTAATTTGTTTTAAAGATGAAACTTTTAAATCATTATTTTTGGTAAAGTCAATTAATCTACTTCCCATTATATTTATATAAATCCATAATTTTCTAAAAGTAATTGTTTTATTGAAATCATATTTAATTATATTATTGTGTAAAAGATTTATTACTTCTTCATTTGAAAAATCAATCTTCCAATGAACATTATTTGGAATTACATCTTCTTCATTTAAAATATTTTCTGCTTGATAATTTAAATAATTCATCAAATAAATTAAATGTTTATATTTTAAGTTATTTGTTTCTTTTGGTATAATAAATAAATTCTCATTGAATTCACATTGAATTTCTTCATTTATAAATTGCAAAAGTAAAAGTTTTGAAGTATCTATTTCATTTGATATTTCTATAAAAATTAAATCTTTAGATATATCATTAGTACAATTATAAATACTATCTTCTAAAAGGATATTATTCATAAATAAATAATAAAATAAAAGTTTATTTAGATTCTTAAAATCTTTAATTCCTCTATGAATATCTAAATGAATTTTATATTTAATATTATAATCTAAATTTTGATTTATTGAATAAAGCTTTTTAATAATATCATCTATATCAAGATTATCTTGAATAGGGACATTAATATAACAATATTCATCTTTTTTATATTCAATTATATTGTAAGTTTTTCCATTTCCTTCTTTATCACTAAAAACTTTTATTGAATTTAATAATTTATTATTCTTTATTATTTTATTAATTGAATTTATATCTAAAATTTCAATAGATCGAATTTTATACACATTATCTTTTTCTGATAATTTATTAAAAATATATGAATATTTTTCTATTGAAATGAAACAAAGTGAATATGGAAATTTAAATTCATTTAAAAACTCAAGTAAATAATTTTGTAAAGAAAAAGAAAGTAATTCAACTTCAATTAAAGTAAATAAAATATTTTGGTTTTTTAATAATAAAGCTCGATAAAGAAATGTACTTAAAATATGCAAATTTACTTTTTCACTACAAAATAAAATTTGTTGTCTTTTTGGAAAAGAATTTTGAAATGTTAAATAAATTGAAATAATATATTGATATAAATTATCATTTTCTTCAACAGAAGCTAAAATAATTTTTTGATTATGTTTTATTAAAGGAAAAATATTTTTATGTAAATTAATTGGAATTTCATTAGGATCAATTTTTTGTTTTGTTTCAAAAATATCAATTATATTATTTTGTATAGTAGAATTTAAAACTTTTCCTAACTCAATTAATCTTTCTTCTGCGCTATTTGAAATAGAATATTTTATATTATTTACTTTTTGAAAAACAGAAAATAAATTAAAACCAATATCATAATAATCTGGATTTGTAAAATATTTTTCTAATTCCCAAACTTGTTTTCCATAAAATAATGTTAAAGGATAATAATTTAAATATAATTTTTTTATAGTTTCTTTCCATTCTTTATTTAGTTGTTTCACATAATCTAAAAAATTATCTAAATTTATTGTTTCATTATTTTCAATTGTTAATTCTTTATCATTAAAATTTTCAGGATATCCATTTTCTTTTAAAGAATTTATTTCTTTCCAAATTTCATTTATTATATTTAAAATATTAACGAAAGAAGTATTTATAATTTTTTCATTTTCTTTTTGTTCTGAAGTTGAAATAAATAATTGAACTCTTGCTTTCAATTCATTTAATTCTTCTAATCTAATTAATACATTTTTATTATATTTAATGAAAATATCATTTTCTTTAATTAGGACTATTGAATAATTCACAATATTTTTTATTTTTATTATACTTGAACCTTCTTTATCAAAAATTTGAAGATGTAAACTTTTTATTTCTTGAAAAACTTCTCCACATTGTTTTATTAATTTCCCAGTTTTATATATATTACCTGGTAAAATATTAGTAAATTTATTAATAAACTTTTGTAATTTTTCATTTTCATTTATCTTATTGTTAAATTTAATACTATTTAAAAAAGATTTTATCTCAATTAAATTTAATATTATCTGAATATTTACAACATTATCATTACTATCATCAATTAAATCTAACATTGATGTAATTTCATCTTCATTTGTTTTTGTTATAAAATCTATTAAATCTTTATTTTCTAAAAAAATAAAAAAAAAATCACTTATATTTTCATTGAATAAATTATGAAACATCGATTCTAAATTATTTTCAATTTTAGTTATTAAAGGAAATAAAATACTAGTAGCTACTTCTTGATTAGTTTCAATACTTAAAAATTCTTTGAAATCTTTTAAATTCGCTGATTCTAAATGATAATGATTTATTAAAGAAATTAAGAAGTTCACAAATCTTTTTATAAGATTATATTTTTGTATAAGATTAAAAAGATTTGTTATATTAATTGAGTTATTAAAAGAATAATTATTATAAATTTGATTAACAAGTACTCGTTCTTTATTTATATTTCTTAAATTTTCATAAATTTTTAAAAAATAAACATCAATTTTACAATTCATTCCATTTAAATGTATTTTTGTATAATTTTTATCCATTGTTTTATACATTGAAGATAAAGTTTGAAAAACTTTTTTTAAAGTTAAATTATTATTTCCTGAAATTTGATTAATTCTAATTTTGAAATTTTCCATAAAACAATCTGATTTTTTCCAATTATTAAATTTTTCAATATCATCTAAATTGTTTTTTATTTCATTAGGAATTTCTAAAGAATTTAAATTAGATGATTTAAATAATTCTTTTCTAACATTTTCTTCCACTTTATTTAATAGTTTTATACTTTCGTTATCAAATAAATTTCCAAAATAATTTTTTAATGTTATACAAAATAAAATACCAGTTTCGATTTTTTTATAATAATTTATTGAATGAATTATATTTTTTTTAATTTGTTCAGTTAAGGGTTTTACCAAAAAAAAATTTCTATTTTTTGAAGATTCTTCAAAATAATTAATTAATATTTGTAAATTTTCATTATTGTTTTTTTCCATTTCATAAATTTTTTCTATATCACAATATTTTATTTGTAGAGATTCAATTTTTTGATATAACTTATAAATTTCTTCAGCTAATTTCTTAATATATTCTATTTTTTTTATATTATAATTTCCTTGTTTTGAAGTTAAAATTAAATACCAAAAATCTTTACTGTTTATATTTTCAATTAATTTATTTTTTACATTTTCTTCATTAACTTCATAATATTTAGAATATAAACTAATATAATTAGTAAGAAATTTTTCCATGAAAGGATTATTACAATCTATTTTATTAATATTCTTATCAATAAATTCAGTAATTAAAGATTCTATCTTTTTTTCTTTTAAATTTTGAATATAATCTATTCCTTCTTGAAGATAATATTTTTCCTTTAATTCTTGATTTTTTTTAAAAAGAATATTACTTATTTGACAAAAATAAATATTTTTAAGAGAAATATTGAAAATATTTTTCCATAAATTTTGTTCAAAATCTTGTTTAACTTCATTAAATTTTATATTTAAATTTTTAATTTTAAAATAAATCTTATTTATTAAATTTGAAAAACCTTCAAAATTCTTTTCATTAATTTCTTTGTCTTTAAGTAATATTTTTTCAACATTTTTCAAATTCAATTTTACTTCTTCAACATTTTGATTTTCTTCAATGGAAGGTAAAATTAATATTTTAAAGATAAAAATAAAATCTTCATCTGAAAATTCCAAAAATCTTTGTTCTAAATAATAATTCAATAACTCATTTTTATTTATTAAACAACTATTGAAGAAAATATCTAAATCTTTATTTTTTTTAAGAGGAACTTCAATTTGTTTTAAACAATCTGTTGCTTTTTGACTAAAATTTCTTTGAATAAAAAATGTAATTTTTTCTTGAATTGTTTTTCTTTTATTTTCAAAGTCATAAATATCATTTAAAGTAAACGTTTTCTTTTTTTTTTCAAAATTTTCATAAAATTCTTCTGGTAAATGAAATTCATTTTTTTGAGAAATAAAAAGGAAAAAAGCAAAAGAATTGACACACATTAAAATTAAATAAATATGATTATTATTTTCAAAAAGACTTAATATATTAAAATAATATTTATCAAAAGTTTTATCTTCTGGATTTTCCCATTTTAAATTTTGAAATTTTGTATAAATACTTTTTTGAAAATTTGGATCTTGAAGAATATCAGAATTAACTCTGATAATTTCAATTACATCTTCAATACAAGAAGATAAAATTAATTCACTCTTTAATATTAAAAAATGATGTTCTTGTCCTAATTTTTGTAAACAATTTGCATAATTATGAAAATCATTACTTGTTTTTTGATTTAAATTATATTTAGGAATTATCTTTGAACATAATTCATATAAAAAATATTTATAATCATAAAAGCATTTTGTAGCTTCATAATATTTATAAATTGAATCAAAATAAACTATCATTTCTGATTTTTGAAGATTAATTTCAAGGATATAAAAACTAATCATGAAATTTTTTAAAAAAAATTTAAAATTACCAAAAATATTTAAAGAAGGAACACTTTTTTGTGAGAAAGAAAAATTTAATAATAAAATTCTAAATTGGATTAATCTATTTATTTTTTTCTTTGCATTTTCATTTTTATATTTTAACCAATCATCCATTATTTTTTGAAAATCGACATAATTACCTAAAATAAGCATTAATGACATTATAATATTAGGTAAATTCTCTTTTATTTTTTCTAAATTTTTAGATTTTCCAATATTAAATGATGATTTATTTGAATCTTTTTTATGGACAAAATTATCTAAGTCTGTTCTAAAATAAAAATCTATTATATTTGAAAAATAATAAAAGAAAGTTTCAATATCCATATTATATTTATTTCTGAATTCTTCAAATAAATCATTTAGATATATGCAAAATTTATTTTTATTATCATATTTCTGATACGATACCACTAAATAAGAAAAAAAATTAGTTGAATTTAAATCTAGAAAATAAAAATAATTTACAGTAAAAAATTCACTAAATTCATTAAAATTTTGTTTTGTACATATTTGAAATTGTCCATAATCATTATTTTCAATAATTGGAACTTTAAAATCATAAACAAAAACATTTTGAATTGGGTCATTATAAAAAAATTGATATTGATATTTATAATTACGATACATTAATACAATTCCTTTTGGTTCAATATAATTTTTTGTGGAATATAAAATATGTTTAGGAGTTCCTTTTTGAAACATAAACATTTTTTTTTAAAAAAATTTATTATACACAATTATATTTTATTCTATTAAATAAAAATTATAAAAAAGAATAATTTAAAAATAAATTAATTAAAATTTATTTGATTAAATTTTCTTATTGAAACATTTAATCATCTCCTTTTAATTCAATTTCTTTATCTTTTTCAGAATTATAATCTTCATCATAATAATTATAATATCCAAAATATAAACAAAAAGAAAAAATCAAAGGAAATAACATAAAAAAACCAGCACATAATAAAGTACTTCCAAAACCATTTATTATTTTAGTTAACCATGAAGTTAAAAGTTTCATACATCCTCTATTTTTAACTATTCCTCCATCAATATTACTAAATAAATATTTAGCAACAATCCTTTCTTCGTTATTTATATCTAAATATTTATTATTACACCATCCTGTACATTTAAATTTTTCTTCTATTCTTTTCCAATAACCATAAAAATTATTTATTTCAAAAACATCAGTGTTATTTTTTGATATTATTTCATCAATAAAATAACTTTTAGCTAATGCTTGAATATCTTCGCTGCATTGAGAAAAAGAATATGCTCTTGTTTTATCTCCTTTTTTATTATATATTACATAATCTTTCATATATTCCCATTGATCAGAAACTATTTTAGGTTCTGGATTTGCTATATTTATAGTAGAAAATTCTTGATAAGCACTTTTATTTGAAAAAACACATTCACAATCTTCAGAACATAAAAAATTATCAACTATATGAAAATAATCATCTAAAACAAGAAATTGAGAAAAAAATCCGCTTAATTGTTCTTCACATAAATCAGTTTTTTCATTTCTATATCTTTGAGCTCCAACTAAAGCAAAAATAGAAACAAATAAAACATAAATTGAAGCAGCAAGTTCAGTAATACAATAAATTAATAATATTATTTTTTTTTCTATAAATAATATAAAAGTAATTATTGATAAAATACAAAATACAAATAGAACACTTACTGCACTAATACCTAATCCACCTAAATGTCTCCAAGAACCTTTATTCATCCAATGTAATCTTGTATAAGGAAATTGAATAATTGAAAGTACTAAAGATGATATTCCAATACAACCAAAAAATATACTCCAAAAAATACCACAATTTGTTATTTGTCTTTTATCTAATGATTTACACATTTTTTATATTTTTTATAATTTGTTATTCTTCAAAAAATTAAAATTAAATTTAATTTTATTAAAATATTCAAATAATATAATTAGTTATTTATATTTATTATTAAAGTAAAAATGCAAAAAAAATATGAGGTACTAGGAATTGTAGGTGAAGGAGCTTATGGAATAGTATATAAATGTAGAAATAAATTAACAAATGAATTTGTAGCAATAAAAAAATTTAAAGAAACAGAAGATGAAATAGTACAAAAAACAATGAAAAGAGAATTAAATATGTTAAAAATGTTAAAACATGAAAATATAGTAGAATTCAAAGAAGCATTCACACATAAAGGAAATTTATTTTTAGTATTTGAATACGTTGAAAAAAATTTATTAGAACTTCTTCAAGAAACACCAAATGGTTTAGATCCTCAATTAATAAAGACAATAATATATCAATTATGTAAAGCAACATCATATCTTCATAACAATAATATAATTCACAGAGATATAAAGCCTGAAAATTTATTAATAGATAATGAAATGAAGTTAAAATTATGTGATTTTGGTTTTGCAAGAAAAATAATATTAAATGAAGATAATAATAATATAGATGCAATGACAGATTATGTAGCAACAAGATGGTACAGAGCACCTGAATTACTTTTAAGTTCAGGTATTTATGGTCCTGAAGTTGATTATTGGGCTATTGGTTGTATTATGGGTGAATTAGCTGATGGAAATCCTCTTTTTCCAGGAGAAAATGAAATTGATCAATTAGATTGTATTATTAAAGTTCTTGGTAATTTACCTGAAGATTTAATTAATATGTTTTATGAAAATCCTATTTATAATGGAAAAGAATTATTATTTGTTAGTAAATGTGAAGATCTTGAAAATAGATATTTGGGGAAATTAGATAAAATTGATATTGATTTTATGAAAAAATTATTGGAGTTAGATCCTAAAAAAAGATTGTCTGGGGATAATGTTTTTTTAGATAAGTATTTTGATAGTTTGAGTAATGATACTTTTGATGAAGACTTTAAAAGAAATTATGATGATGAAAATGATGATATTATTAATTATAAAGGAGAAGATAGTTTTTTTAATAAAAATAATAGTAAGAATGAAAAAAAGGATAATGAGGATATTCAGAATTTAATTAAGAAAAATGAAAAAGAAGAGGAGAGTTTAAAAGAAATTGAATGTAATAATGATATAATAAAAGAAAAAGAATCTTCAAATAATATAGTCAAAGAAATTAAAAATGAAACTCCAAAAATTAAAGAAAATGAAAAAGAAAAAGAAATAGAAATTAAAAAGGAAACAGAATATAAAAATGAAAATGAAACAGTAAAAAATAATGAAAAAGAAAATATAATAGAAAAGAAACCAATTGAAAAAATAGTAAATAATACAACAAATATTAATATTATAAATTATAATACATATAATAATAATAATACTAAAGTAGAAGAAATTAAAAAAGAAATACCTCCTTTAAAAAATAAGAATAATGATATAATAAATAGTTTATTTCCAAATACTCAAAGAAATAATAATCAAATGATAAATTTTCCATCTAATGAAATAAATATACCTATACATAAAAATTTCAAAAGTCATTCACCAGATGTAAATTTAAAAACTAAACAAAGTGAATTTCCAAGTATAAAAAATGGGAAAACTAAATTATCTAAAATAGGAAATAAAAGTAATACACAAGTAAATTTTGCATTATTAAATCATTATTATAATGAAAATAGTCAATTAGGAAATATAAATCCTAACTTTGTTTCAATTCTTCCAAATGGACATTTAGCAGGATATAAAACTTATTTTGGTCAAAGTATTAATGATAAATATAATTATGGAATTAATACTAATTTCAAAAAAGAAAAAATTTCTAATATTAAAGCAATAAATAATAATACTATTAAAGAAGAAAATGAAGAAAATAATATTTTAACTCAAAAAAATAAAAATATTAAAAAATATGAAAATCAAATTCAAAAATTATCAATGTTATATTTTGGAGGAATGGATAAAAATCAAATTAATAATAATAATAATAATTATAATTTGAATTTTAACAAAAAAAATTTTTATGGAGCTTATCATAATCCTCATAAACATAAAAGAAGTAATTATAGTAATAATAGTAATAATATTCAATTACCACAATTATTTAAAATTTATGGTAATTATTATTCTAATGGAAATAAAAAAGAAAATAATTTTTCTAATAATCAAAAGAATAAATATTATTAATAAATATTTTCAATTTTTTTACTTATGTATATAAAAATAAAAAATATTAAAATATCATCTAATTTTAAATTAATATTAATGTATTAATTTATACACATAAGTCTATATTAAATAATTCTTTTAAAGATCTCATATCACTGTTATCAGGTTTAATATATTTCTTTTCATTTTTATATTTTTCAATTTCTTCATTTGAGATTTCTCCATGCTTTATTTTTTCATATTTATTATTTTCATTTTGATTAACTAATTCTATTAAAATTTGAAACTTTTCTTCTTTTAATAAATAATTCAAATCACAATCTTTCATATTAATAATATCTAAAATCAATATTCTAAATTTAATAATTACATCAATAATTTTATCTTGAGCTAAATTTAATAATAAATCAAAAATAAAAATTTCAAAAATTTTTTTTGATTTTAAAACAATATAACATAAATTAATAAATTGATTTCTTAATTTATAAGTTTCACTAAAGCAAAAAGCTTTTAAAATAATTTGAATTTCAGAAAGAGCAACTTTTTTTTCATTTAAATATAATATAATTGTTCCTAAAGTATTTGCAGATTCTTTTCTAACTAAATCAACATTATCACAACAAAATAAGATTATAACTGGTATAATTTTTCTTATTATTGTTTCATCATCATAAGCATCAAAAAAATTTGTTAAATTATTTAAACATTCTATTTTTTGTCTATAAGAAGTAAATATAAGTTTATTTTCTGAATCATATGGAATTTCATCTCTACTTTCAACATCAATATAAAGGTAACTTCCTATAAATTTTATAAATTTTTTTCTTGTTTCTTGTCCTGATATTTTTAATATATTTTTAAATTCTAAAATTGCTTGAGTTTGAATTGATTCAAATTTTGAATAAATAAATTTTTTTTGATAAAGTTCAATCATTTCTTTTCTGTTTGAATCTTTTGATAAGAGTTGATAAATTTCTTTAAATTTAAATAATAAACTTCTTTGAACTATTTCTTTATTATAATTACATAATTTAATTAATACTTCTTTTAAATTAAAACCTGAGTCAAAATTTTTTTCTCCTAATCTATAAATTAAAGTAGGTAAAATTAATGTTGCATAATAAATTATATCTTCATTAACATTTGAATATGATATATCTTTATAAAAATAAAATTGATCAATATTATTTTTAAAAAAATCAATTAATTTTTTAGCTTTTTTATCTATATCATCCATATTAAATAAATAAATAACATCTCCTAAAATTTGAAAAGCAGAATGTCTTACTTTTTTATCATTATCAAAAATTAATTTCGAATAAATATCAATGTAAAAAGTATTTTCTTCAGAAAAATTACTTTTTTCTAAATTATCTTTCATAATTTTTGGTAAAATTTTAACTGATTGTAATCTTACTTCAGGATTTTCATCAACTGATAAAAGAGAAAATAAAGTTCTTAATTCATTAATATGAGTATTTATATTTATATAATTTGATAATTCAGGTAAAATAATTCCTACTGATTCTCTTATTTTAGGATTTTTATCAATATATAATACTTTAATTAAAGGCAAAATAAATTTAATACAAAATTCTTCTTTATTATTCATTTCACTTTCCAAAAGAAGAATAATTAATTTTCCTACTAACATAAAATTTTCTCCTCTTATTGTAGATATTAAACCATCTGAATTTGTATTTTTCACAATATTATTTAAGATATTTAAAGATATTGTATCTTCATGAGTATTAATACATAGATAAATTACTAAATTATATAATTTATCTTTTATTATTGAATTTTCTAAAAATGAACTTTTAAAAAGATGAGTAAAAATTAAATTTGTAACATCATCTTTTAAAATTTCTATTTTTTTTTCAATATTAAAATATTTTACAATTTCTTCTAATTTTTCTAAAAGAATTAAAATAAATTTAGTTTCTAAAGAATTTATATTTTCATTTAAATCTTGAAATAAATTCTTTATATCTTCATCATCTAATATTTTAACATAAACAGGTAAATTCCTAATAAAATATTCAACATATCTTTTATTTGGGACTTTAATTTCTTTATTAAAACCTGCAATTCTTTTTTTAATAATTTCAATTAATTCTTCTTTAGATAAATTAGTTTGTGTTATCATTGCTTTATCTTCTGTAATTGTTGAATTTTTTTCAAAAAGAAAAATTGTATCTGATAAATAAGGTAAATTATAGTTTTCATATGAAACTAAATTATTAAAAAAATCTAAACGTTCATAAATTCTTTTTGTATGAAAAAAAATTATATTTTCATCATATTCTTCTTCTATTTTAATATATTCATCTTTTATTTTTGGCATTAAAACAATTTTTAAATAATTTTTGTTTTCATCTACTTTTTTTATTTCATGTTTTTCATTTATTTTTTTTATATTTTCCTCATTTTTTTTTTCTTCTTCAAATATCTTTTCTTCATAATTTATATAATTTTCTTCTATTTCTTGATAATCCTTTTTCTCTTCTTCAAAATTTTCATTATTTTCAATGTCTATATTTTCTTTATTTTCATCTTCAACATTATTATTTTCCTCTTTTTCATTTTCATCATTTTTTTCATATTCTTCAAAATTATCTGACCAATTCCTTTTTATATAATTATTATTCTCATTTACATTCTCTTCAGAATTAATATCTGTATTGATTTCTTCATCAATATTATTACTCATTATTTTAAGAAATAAAAATGAATTTATTTTAAAATGATAATAATTAATTAAAATATTGAATCATGATTTTCTATTTAAAAAAAAAATTATTTTTAAAAATAATATTTTTAATATTATTACTTAATTTATTTATTTGTTTTAACAGGAACAATATCTAATAATGCATCTGGATATAAAGTCATATCAAGAAATGTTTCATCTTTATCTGAATATTCAATAATTTTATTAGGATAAGGTTGAGAAAAATAAAATTTTTCTTGTTTTAATTCATTAAATATATCATCTCCTAAACTATAAACAAAATCAAACATTAATTCTATTTTATCATCTTTATTAAATTTTCTGATTGCTTTTTTTGATGATGGATATCTAAAAGTTATTGTTGTTACATCGTTATTATCTTCTGGTTCTTCAGGTAATCTTTCTTTTGCTTCTTTTACTAATTTTTCAGGAATTTTAAAATATGTATATCGTGAATTTTTATTTTGAAACATTTTATTGACACTCTGGTTTATATCAATATTATTAAAAATGTTTTTGTTATTACTATTATTATTATTGTAAATATTATTAAAATTATTTGCATTATTAATCATATTATAATAATTTATATTACTGTTATTATTATTATTTAAATTAATATTATTTTGAATATAATTATTTTCATGTTTATTTGGATTTTTGCTCATTGTTATTAAATCATCTTGAATTAATCCAATTGAACTGCTTTTGAAATCATTTAAATTATTATTTTGTGAGTCAGAAGGAAAATTATTATTCACATTTGATTGATTATTATATATAGATTGTTTTGAATTTGATATATAATTATTATTAAAATTAGATATATTTTCATTGCTTCTCAAATTTGATTGATTTTTATTTAAATTAGAGTAATCATACTCTTTGAGATAACTATTATCTTTTTTGTTGAGATAAGTATTATTTATATATAATTGGTTGTTATTTAAATTTTTTTTTTCAAATTGACGATTGTTATTCGTGTAAATTTGTTTATTTTGAATAAAATTATTTTCTTGTTTATTAGAAGGAATTTGATTTATTTTATGTAATTCTTCCTCATTCTCTTTTATAAAATAATCTACATATTTTCTAATTTCTTCTATATTCAGTTTACATTTAGTATTTTGATAAATATTTTTATTTTTATCTAATCTTATAAAATAAATTTTATTATCAATATCAATTTCATATTCAAGATATTTTTTATATTTAATTTCTTGATTTTTATTAGGGATCATAGTGGCAAAATTTTCTTTAATTTTTTGAAAAAGTTCTTTATCTTTTTTAATATCTTCTAATAATCTTTTCATATTTTTTATATTATCGTTGTCATAAATAAATATAATTCCAATCTTATAGTCTAAAGCATTTTCAAACTTTTGAGGAAAGTTTTCTTCTTTAAAGATATTTTTAATTTGAGTAAAATTACTTTCATCTTTTTCTGGTTGACATAACTTAAAAATATTCATTATTTGATTTTAATTTATATTAAAAGTAAATTTAATTTAAATAGGAATTTTTATTATTATTTTTTATTGAAATTTAAATGAGTGGATTTAAAGCTTTAATGAATATGAAAGAAAAACACAAAAATAGCACAAACAAAAATTCTCAAAATGATAATTTATCTGAATTATTGGAATTATATTCTTCATTTAATGTTTCTAAAGAATATTTAAATTGTTTTAAAAATATTTTGAGAATTTTGGAAAATTCAATTTTAAGTGGATTTATAACTAATGAATTATTAAAAATGAAAAAATTAAAGGTATCAATTCAAAAATTAAATAAAAATATTGCAACAAGAGAAAAATTAATTACCTTATTGAATAAATATGATAAATATTTAACTTTTCATATAACAGAACCAACTCACAATGACACAATTAAAGAATTAAAAGACGTTTTATCAGATATAAGAATTGTTTCAATTAATATTATTTTATCTTTTTTAAAAATTGAAAAATCAATTGCTTTAGGATGTTTAAAAGGTAAATTTTCTATTAATGATATTTTAACAAATGAAAGAGAATATTTGAGTAAAATGATAAATGATTTAGATTTTTTAAAAATGACTTCTATCGGAACAAAATTGAATATAAATGGAAATTTTGATACTTTTTTATCTAATTTAAAAATGGAAATTCCTTATGATGAAAATGTTGCTTCATTAATTAAGAAATGTCAATATTTTTTAATTAAAAAAAACATTGAAATTATTCTTGAAGAAAATAAAAAAGAAAAATTTGAAAATCTAAAGAAAAATGAATTAGATGTTATAGATGAAAAAAAAGATGAAAATGATTCAATTAATAAAAAAGAAAAAGAAATTGAAGAAAAAGAAAATATTAATATTCAAAAAGAAAATAATAATCAAAAAAAAGAAAATAAAGAAAATAATATTAAAGAAAAAAAAGAAGAAAAAACACCTTTAAAATATAAATATGAATATGTTATAGGTTCTTTAAAAGAAATAAATGAAATTTATTCAAAATATTATCAATCAATTCCAGAAGATTTAAAAAATTCTTTTAATATTTTAAATAATGCAAGTAATTATATTAAAGGAATTTTTCCTCATGTAATTTTAATAAAAGATAATTCAAATAAAATTAAAGGAATGTCATTTATAAACTTTACAGATTCTTATAAATTATTTATAAGCAATTTTTCAACAAATTCCCTTGAAAATTATAAAGACACTTTGATTAATTTCATTGATTTTTTAAAAAAGAATTATATATATCAAGAATTATTCTTAGATTTTTATTATAATCAAATAGATGGAAAATTTATTCAAAATAAAGATTTAGAAAAAATATTAACAAAAGAAATAAAATTTAAATGGGTTAATATGGAAAATGATGGAAAAATAAGAAAAATAAAATATAAACTTCCAAATCCAAATTTCAATGAAAAAAACATATCAGAAGGAGATTTAATAAAAATAAAAAATATGTCATATATTCAATTTAAAATATTACAAGGTGATAATGCAACAAATATGAATGATTCAGATTTAGATAAAACAAAAGGAATAATAAATTTAAATTCAATTATTAAAGAAGAAGAAGAAATTAATATTTTTCCTCTTTTTTCTTTATTTTGTGAAATGATGTATAATGGAGAATATGGAGTTGAAAGTCAATCAATGGAATATATGAATATGGAAGTTATGAAAGATATTTCTGAAGATTTAATTAAAAATTTTATTAAAACTAATAAAGAAGTATTTATTAATTTTATTAAAGAAAAATATTCAAATTTTAAAATAGAAAATGATATTATTGGAAGTAAACTTATTTCTGATAAAGACAATTTTAATTGTGGTTCTTTTTTAGATATGTCTATTTCTTTTGAAAATATTATTACTTCTAAAATAAATAATAAAATATATAATAAAATATGGTATAATGATATTAATTCTGGTGTTCAAAAACTGATTTTACAAGAAACTGAAGAAATATTTTATTTACTTCCAACAAAAAATGAAAAAGTTTCTGTTATGATTTATGAAGAAAATAAAGAAAATAAAAAATCAAATTTAAATTATTATTTTGATCCTAAAAAAGAAAATGAAATAACATTAATTCAATATATAAATAAAAATTATGAAGATATTATTCCAATTGAGAATGGAAATAAAAAAGGAATTTTTATTCCTCCTTTTTCAAAATATAATAAATTAAATTTTGAAAATCCAAAATCTTTAGATGAATTTACAGTTGATAATATGGAACAAAATAGTTATAGAATAGAAAATTTTTCTCAAATATCAGAATTAATTTTTGATAAAGATAATTCAAAACAATTTTTAGATATTGAATATAATGAAAAAGAAGATTATATTATAAAAAATAATTTCATTATTGCAATTATAAATTATGATGCTTTAAATGATTTAGAAATTCCTTCAATATTATCTTTCTTAGTTAAAATATAATATATTTTTTTTTATAAATATGAAAATAATAAAAATAATAAAAATTAAAATTAAAGATAAAAATATATAATTCATAAAAATATAAATCTAAATTATTCTAAAAAAGAACTTATTATTTTTAAAATAAATCTTTTAAACTTTTTGCTTTAGTATCAAAAGTAACAGTTACTTTTTCATGTAAATCAGCAGGTGCAATTTTTGGTTTTTCTTCTTCTTTCTTTTCTTCTTTTTTATTTTTTCTTCCTTTTTTTCCTTTTCTTTTATCATAATAATTTCTTTCTTCTTTTTTTTCATCATTATTCTTTTCTTCATTTTTTTCTTCATTTTCAGAATTTTCATTATTGTTTTCTTCTTTTTCTTCTTTTTCATTTTTTTCTTCATTTCCTTCTTCTTCTTTTTTTTCTTCATTTGTTTTTTTCATTTCTTTTTCATCATCTTTATAATAATTTTTTTTTTTATACCAATATTTTTTTTTTGGATAATAATTTCTTTTATCTTCTTTAGAACCAACAATTTCAAAACCATCAGAATCAACATCATTTGTAATTTCTTTTTTTTCATAATATTTTTTTTCTCTTACTTTTCTTTCTTTTTCTTTTTCTTTTTCATCATTATATTCATTTTTTATTTCAAAATTTTTACTTTCCATATTTTTTGCAAATAAATCTTCATTTTTATTTAATTCTACAAAATTTTCTTTTCCAATTTTTAAATTTTTAAATTCTGGTTTTGCAATTTCTTCTTCTTTATCTTCACTATATTTTTTTATATCTTCTTTTTCTAAATAATTTTTAGTAGGTTTAATTTTAGAATTTTCAATAGCAATATTATCAATTCCTTTAACATTATAATTTTTTTTTTGTTGATTTTCATTTCTTCTTTTGGCTTCTTTATCATGTTTTGCATTTATATTACCAGAATATTTAGAATTTAAAAATTTAGGTTTTTGATTTTTATTTTGAGGTTTATTATTTATTTTTTTACTTTGTTCTGTTTTTTCATTTGGAATTGGTTCTGAATCTAAAAGATCTTTTAAACTTTTTGGTTCATCTTTTTTTTGAACTGATTGTTCTTTTACTATTCCTGCTTTTGTTTCTTCTTCTTCATCACTTTTATCTGAGTATTCATCTATATTTTGATTTTCTTCTTTTTTCTTATTTTTCTCCTCATTTTGCTTTAATGCTGAAATTGTATCTTTTTTTACTCCTTTCTTTGGCATTCTATCTTAGAAATAAAAATAAAATTATTTAATTATTAAATATTTTTTTTTGGGTATTTTTTTTTTGCTTTTTATTTTATTTCATTTTATTAATGTACATTGTTTCTGATAATATTTTTTTTAAGTTATTTTCAATAAATTAATAATAAATGGAAACTTCTAATTCAAATTATAAAAAGTTAAAATTAGTTACAAAAGTAAAAATTATGAATTACCCTTCAAAAGATATGATAATTCATTTATTAAATAATTTTCTTTCAGAAAATAAATTACAAAAAGATTATGTAATTTTAGAACGTTCATTATTTCTATTAATAAAATTTAAAGATTCTGACACTGCTTTTTCCTTTGTAAAAAGATTAAATTATGAAAAATTAATAAATCATTATTATTCATCAATAGAAGTAACAATGAATATAGACATTGACAAAAAGAAGGAAAAAAATATAGGAAAAAGTGTTTCTTTACCTAGATTATTTAATAAAAATAGTAAAACAGAAAATACAAATCATACAATTGAAATATCAAAATATTATAAACCAAGCATTAAAAAGAAAACTAATCTTAATTTTGCGTTTACTTCAATTTTAGCATCAACACCTTATTTAGATCCTTATGAAGAACAAAAAAAGAAAAATAAAGAAAATAAATTTAGATGGATTTCTAAAAAAAATTTTAATGGATATTTTAGTAGAGCTACAAGTAATAAAAATATATTTTATCATGATTATATTAGTGAAGGTATGCCTGCTTTACCAATTTCTTTTCGTCCTGTTGAAAAAAATAAATGGATGTCTAAAAAAAATTTTCTTGTATGTTAAACAACATATTAATTATTAACTGTAATAATTCAGTATTATTTTTTTATGAGTAAATTTTAAATTTTTTTTAAATGTAATCATAATAAATAAATGACATTTAATTATTATATTGTTTTAATAATATAATCATAATCTTTTATTTTTTTGATTTAATAAAAAAAATTTATATCAATTTTTAGGTCAATTTATTTCAATTTGGTTATTATTAACTTGTTTTTATTCTAAAAACTCATCGACTCAAAAATAATATGAAGCATATTTTTCTTAAAAGTAATTTTCTTTGACATTATTCAATATTAATGTTATTTCCAGGATTTCTATTTTATATCAACTTTTAATTCATTATATCCTATAATTTCAATTATTTAAACATTATCACTGATTAATCAATAAAACACCTTCAGTTCGATTAAACTTGAAAAGAAAAGATTAATATACTATTCTTCTTCCTTTCAAATAATATTTAAAAATAAATATAAATTTAATTAATATAAAAATAAACAAAATTAATTATTTTTTTGGAATTAAGCATTATTAAGAGTTATAATAAATAATTACTCTTTCTTTTAATAGATTTACTTTTTTCAATTTCTTTAATTTAATCTTTTTAATTATTTTATTTTTTATTTGAAAAACACAACATTTATTTAGAAAAATAATTGTTTAAATACTTCTGCTATAGATTTATTAATTTTATTTTTAGTGAGATTTACCAGAATTTAAATATTATTTTTTAAAAAATAAAATAAAAAATGACAAATGAAATAAAAGAAATTAAAGAAATTGAAAAACTTTTACAAATACTTTCAAATAATATCTCATTCAATTTAGAAGAATTTGACAGGAATTTAAGTTTAGATGAAAAAAAACAAATTTTAGATGAAACAGATAAATTACTAATAAAATATGAATCAGCAAATAAAAAAATACAAGAAGAATTTTATATTTCTTCTCAATATGTAAAATCTCAATATAGATCCATAGTAAAGGAATTTAATCGAAAATTTTTAGATTTTTCAGGAGAATTAATTCAAAAAAAAAATTCGTATAGAACTTTAACAATGAGTAATTCTTTTATAGCTCCATCAATTTCAATAGATTTAGGAGAAGGAAATAAACATAGTTTAGATTATTCAAAAATAAAAACTGTTTTAAATAATGCAAAATATACATATAATAATATTGATAAATATATTTTTGATTTAGAAAAAGAAATTAAAGATAAACCTTTAATTGATCAAAATGATCCTGCATATCAAAGTTATATAAATTTTAAAACTAAGAAAAAAGAAATGAAAACTAAAAATAAACAAAATTTTTTAAAATGGATTTTACTTATATTAATTATTGTTCTAATTATTGTTATTTATTACTTCAAATAATTATAAATCTTTAATTAATGGAAGTTTTTTAATAAAGTATTTATTTAATATATGAAATTTATATAATTTTATATTATCTTCTTTCATTATTTTCAATTTTATCGTTGCTAATTCTTTATTGATTAATTTATCATTAATATTATAAATTTAATAGGTTTAATTTTATTTTTATTATATTTTAACTTCTTTCTTTCCAATTACTTCTTTTAAGTAAAAGAATAATTTTAGAAAAGTTATGAATAACAGATTTCCTTTTTTGTAATATATAATTTAAATAAGTCTTATATTGAAAAACATTATTAAATGAAAATAAAATGAAAAAATTTTAAAGATAAAATATAAAAACATCTCAGAAAACAAATCAAAATAGATAATGAATATGATAGATTAAAAAAAGAAAAATTAAATAAATGTAATACAATATAAAATTAAAAAATAAAACAAATATTGAAAAAATTTATTTAAGAAGTATAAATTTAATGAATTAAATGAAAAATTTAAGTTTAGGAATAAATATAGGAGGATCAAAAAAAGTATATTCAAGTTTCTCAATAGAAAACGGAAAATTCACAACTAAAGTTGTTTTAATAAATGGAACTTCAAGAATAATTCGTTTAATTATATGTTATTCTAAAACTCATAATTTTTGTGGTGAAAATAGTAAATCTTAAGATTTAGAAATAATTTTTTCAAGAGAAAAATTTGAAAAATTATTCAGAAATTTAGTAAAAAAAATAAAAAAATTTTAATAACTTAATTAAAAAAAATAATAAAATAAAAAGTAGAAATTGCAGGAGAATTAATGAGAACTCCAATATTACAAAATTTAATTAAAAACAATATAATTTAACAATTTATAAAACTATTTTAATTGATGAATGTATGAGTGTTGGTTCATCTCTTCTTGATTATTTTTTTAGAAATAAAGAAAATTTCCCTATTGTAAAATTAAATCGTTTTATTGAATTTACAAATGATAAAAAAGATAAATCTCAAAACATTAATTTTAATTCTTTATCAAATAAAATTAAGGAACATATTTCTAAATTTAATAAATTAGATGATATTTATTATAAATTTATTAATTTTAAAAATGACAACTTGAAAATTTTATATTTTTTAAAAGATTATTTTCGTAATAATGATGATATTAAAAAACAAATTAATGAAATAGAAAAGAATATTAAAGGAAATAATGGAAATTTGAAATCTTTAGAAATTGATGAAAAAAATATTAAAAAAATTGCTTTCTTTTTAATAGATGAATTAATTCAAAATTCAGAAATCAAAGAAAAAACAAAATCAATTTTACAAAATATGAAAAATGAAAAAAAATTTAATTTTAAGGAATTTAAAAAAATATATGAGCAATTAAATTTAAAATCATTTTAAAAATAATTTATTTAGTATTTTAAAATATAAATAAATAAAATAAATTTATTTTGAAAACTAAAAAATAATATAATTATTAGAATCTCCGATTATTGATGAGAGTTTATTTTGATAAAATTCACTTAATTCTTTATAAGGAAAATCATTTTTATTTTTCATTTCTTCTAATTTTTCAATTAAATCGTCACGGTTTTCTATTTTTAATTCTTGAATTAAGTCATTAATAATATTTAATCCACATTCTTTAATTTGTTTATTTATTTCTTCTAATTCATTCCTATCTTTTTCTTCTTTATATTCAATTTTTTGAAGTTTTCTCTGTAAATCTTTTATTTTTTTTGAATTTTCTGTACTCATTGAATTCACTTTTTTTAAACTATAAATGTAATCTTTATAATTATTCTTATTTTTAGTGAATTCATGATAAAAACTATCTAAATATTTTTGAATTTCAATGTGTTTTTGTATTTCTTTAATTAATGAATTATCTGGTTTATATTCAAATTTATCTTCTGTTACTTTATTTTCAAATTTTTTTAAAGTTTTTAAAGGAAAATCTCCTTCATAAAAACTTCCTAATAAAGCTGCTCCAACACTTGCACATTCATCAATTAAAATTGTATTAGATAAATTATTTTTTTTATCTTCTTCTTCTAATTTAAAATCTTTAAAACCTTTTTTTTTGAATATTTCTTGAAAGGTTGGGATTCTAAATATTTCACCTGCTATTTCCAATGAATTTACTTCAATTTGTTTGTCTTTAATATATTTTAATGTTTCATCAAATTCTTTTTCAATTTTTTCAATTATTTCTTTTATTACATCTTCAAATTTGTCTTTTTTAATAATAATATTTAAATCTAGACCATTATAGTATTCATCAACTAATATTTGAATTTCTTCACTAATTATAAAATTTTTTTTCTTTTTATTTATTTCCTCAATTACTCTAAATTTCATTCTATCTGTTATATCATTTTCATTTAAATCAACATATTTTTTAAATTCATTAATACAATATTCATATAATAATAAATCAATATTTCTTCCTCCAATATCTTTAATTAATTTAATGTGTTCAACTTCAAAAAGATCATATTCAAACTTAGATAAAATAAACGAAGTTTTAGAATGTCCTATATCTATAAATAATATATATTTTGTAAGTGTTTTATTTACATTATTATTTTCATTTAAAAATAAATCTCTATATTTAGAATATCCATAATACATTGTTATTGCTGATGATTCATTATATATATTTATATCTTTCATTCCTATTGATTCACATATTAATCTTAATTCTTGTTTTTGATTTGGAGTATAAAAATCAGGAACACTTAAACAAGTAATATCATATTTTATTTTTTCTTTTTCAAAATAATATTCATTAATTAAACTTAAAAAATCTGCTATTATATTTTTATTTCCTATTTCTTTTATTTTTTCCATATTTCCTTCTTTATTATACATATATTTTAATTCTTCTTCATTTGAATTATCAAATCCTATTAATCTTGAAATATTATTAAATGATGTATTTAAATTTTGTTTTAAAAATGATTTTGAATTTTCACCAAAATCTCTGTGATTTGAATAACATATTATTGAAGGTATAATTCTTGAAGATTCATTCATTAAAAGAACTTGATAAATATATTTTTTGTTTTCATTTAATGAAAAAGTTGAATAAACAGTTTTAAAAGCTCCAATATTAATTCCCAAAAAAATATTATTTTCATTGTAGGTGATTGGAAATAAATTAGTTGTTACTTTTGGGGTTTCTCCTCTTTTTTCTTCTTTGTTGTTCTTTTTTTCTTCATTTGTATTGTGGTTTTTGACAGAAATACTTTCAAATTTGCCTCTTTTTTCTTTTTTTTCATTTTTAGATTTTTCACATCTCTTTTTTTTTTTTTTTTTTAACCTTTTTTTTTTCT
>JAEEGK010007420.1_pt1 | contig 26153 bp, 18 predicted proteins | sample 8958771 | NCBI WGS metagenome assembly JAEEGK01 (sample SAMN16246547, study PRJNA631951) | gut metagenome | biome: gut microbiome; feature: rumen; material: SC-attached | host: Bos | place: Iran: Karaj | collected 2018-10 | reverse complement strand
CATATTATTATCAATAAAGAAGATTTTGTAATTGATTCTTTTTATAATAGTTATAAAATGAATGAATGATTGAATGATTGAATGATTGAAAAAAAATAATTTATTTTATAAAAATTAAGAGTTTTTGAATTAAATATATAAAAAATCAATGTTTTTAAAAAAAGGGTAAACAACCTTTTCACAATATACTATATACAATAAAAATGAAAATTTTTTACCCTTTAAATCATTTATATAAAACAAAATATCTAAAAAATACATCAATGAAGTTAAACTTTTAAATAAAATTAAAGAGATGAATAAAATTTTTTAATAAAATGAACCAAAAGAATAAACTCAAAAGGCATTTAATCCCAATCAAAAAAAATTTATATAAAAATGAATAAAGATACTTCTTTTAATGATTTAGATAATTTAGATACAAAAGATATATATAATGTCTCTTCAAATCTTTCTAACGAAGAAACAAAAGATCAATCAAAACATTATTTTAAGTTATCAAATGAAGAATCAAAGGAAACAAATTTACTAAACAGAAAAGGAAGAAAAACAAAAAAAGAAAAAGATTGTGTTGATTTCAGTCATAGAAAAAGATATCATGGTAATTCAGATAAAGATAATGTAATTTTAAAAATCAAAACACATTTTAAAAATAAATTTTTAATAAGATTTCTGAATCATTTGATTTTTGAACAATTTAAAAGACAAAAAATGGTATTTAGATATTTTACTTATGATATAAAAAATAAAAAAAACATGAAAGCGTTTATGGAAAAAACAATATATGAAATTTGTCAACTTGAAATTTCTCAAAAATATAAAAATTATTCTGATGATCATAATTTAAAAACTTTAAATAAGATTCCAAATAAAGAAATAAAAAATTGGAAAATTAAAGATTTATATACTAAATATTATTTATGTGAGAATATAAATGATTTTATTCCTTCAAATAAGAATAAGAAAATAGAAACCTTATATGATTTTAGTCAAAAAGCAGAAAATGAAAAATTAAAAAAACAAATAGAAAAAATAGGAAAAACTTTAATTTCAGATTATATTAATTTGAAAAATACAATTAATATAAATGAAGAAAATCAAGAAAATAATAATTTGGAAAATGATAATACTTTAAATAATAATAATATTAATAATAAATCCCGACATTATTCAGAAAATCAAAATTCAAAAAGATTTAATGATATTCATCCTACATTAATAAAAAAAGTAGAAAATGAAGATTACCATCTCAATGATAATATTAAAAATGAAATAATTTTAAATAAGGAACAAAACAAAAAAAATTTGAATGATAATAACATCAAAAATGAAGAAATATTAAATACAGTTAATATTCTAAACACAAATAATATAAATACAAATTATAAAAGAAATGAACAAAATATAATTGATGACTCTTTTGAAAATGAAGAAAGATTAAATGATAGGGATATAGATATTGATTCATTGTATTTCTCAAATGAAAATTTCTGTTATTTTTAGATATTTAATTTAAATATTAAAATAATTAATAAAAAAATATATTTTATTAATCTTCTAAAATTTAAATAAAAAAAGAATAATCAAAAAATGTTACATAATAGAAAAACATATTTAAAAGGAAATTTAACACAGGGAAAACATCATAATGTCATTAATGGGTAAAAAATAAATTTTGAGAAAAATATAAAGCAACAATAATGACAGATTTTAATTATAAAATAAAAGAATATAAAGGTGAATATTATAAAGTCAAAATATGGTTATTGCAGGAATGGATAGAAATATAGGAACAACAAAACTTTTAACTTAAGAATGCTCATGGAGGTATTTTTTTTCAGATATTACTAATAAAAGAGCTTTAGATAAGAAAAAAAAAATTAATTTAATTATAGGGCAATTAAATGGAAAAATGCAATTGATGAAAAATCTAAATTTAAAGATGGAAGTAAATTACCTTGTTTATTAATTCAAAATAAAATTGAATTAGTTGATGAAAGTGAAATTAAAGATGATGCTTCTAATTATATAGTATAATCCTTTTCAATAATACTTATTGACATTGATTTTTTTAAATATTTAAAAATTCAAATAATTTTTATAAAGAAAACAATAAAGATAAACAATATTAAAAAGTTAATATTCATTAAAAGATGATAATGAAGAAATAATATCTAAAAATACAATGAATTAATCTTTTCATTAATATTTTATTTGAAATATTTAGAATAACTCCTTTTAATGCTTTAAAACATGATTGGATTATTAAAGATTTTCAAAAGGATATGTTAGAAATTCATAATTAATTAAAGATATTTTAAATAATAATGAAGAAATTTTTTTTGTTTGTAATATAAAATTTTTTATTATTATTTAATTAATTATAATGTAGGAAATAATATAAAAAATTGTAAGATAATAAGTTATAAAAATTAATATTAATAATAGTTATAACATTGTTTCTTTTATCTTTTTAAATTTTTAAGAAATATATTTGTTAAATATAAAAGTATGAATATTAATTGGTATGTCTTTTATTTATGATAAGACTTTTTTAGTTTATTAAATTCTTTTTTTGAAGAGGAAAAAACTTTGGTTTCTTATTTGTCGTTTTTTCTTTTAATTTTTATTTTATCTTTTTTCTGTTTTTAATGGTTATCAAAAATTTATTAAAATTTTTAATAATAATTGTTTATTTTATTTATTTTGTTAAACAAGTACAAATATAATAAAACATAAAATAAAAGAATATTATAATAATAAATATATTAATATTATTATCAAATCTACAAAAGAATAAAATATTTTTTTCTTTTATAAAATTAATTTTCACTTTTAAATCTTTATAAAAATATTATTAATTAAAAAGCATTAATTAAATATGAATCCATCAATGATTCAATCAATTTTTAAATTTAACCCTTTAAATGAACATAAATATCTAAAAATCAAATTAAATAAAAATATTCAAATCATAAAATTAAAAGGAAAAAATCATTTAAAAAATAATGCAAATTTTAATGGATTAAAAATATCTACTCATTATATGGGAGAAATAGATAAAAATAATTTTGGAGTTACAACATCAAAACTAAATTTAAATTTATTAAGAAATTTAAAAAAAGAAAAAACAATATTTAAAAAATTTTCAAATAAAGAAATATATCATAAATATTATTTAAATTGTTTTAAAACTCCTGAAAATTCTTTTAGAAATAATGAAAATTTATCTTTTAAATTTGATAAAATTGATATTCCACAATATAAAAGTTCTTCAGATTTATCTTTTGAAAATTTTAAAAATTCAATTATAAAGAATAAAAAATATAATTATTTTAATAATTCTTTATTAGATTCTTTATTACTAGAAAGAAAATTTAAAAAAGATAATTTATATTCAAGTTCTTTAATTAAAAACAAAAATTTTGAAAATAATTTTAATGATAATAGTGAAAATATTAATGATTCAAGAAATATAAATTTTCTTAATTCAACTTCACGTTCTAATTTTTATAAAGGTAATATTAAAATTATTTTAAGTAAAAAACCACAACATGATATTTATCCTTATGAATTAAAATATAGGAAAATACAATCAAACAATTTCTTTAATAATGATTCATTATTAGAAGATAATCAGAATAATTCTTTTAATAAAAATAATTTTAATTATAGAAAAATCTTTATTAACAGTAAAAAAAGATTTCCTATTTCAATAATAAAGACAAAAAAATAAAAATAGCCTTTTACATTATAAAATATAAATTAAAAAATATAAAAAAAAATTATTTTAATTTAACAAAAAATATTTAAAATGCAATCAGAGAATAATAAATCTAATAAAAAAAAATTAGATTCATTTACTTATTTAAAAAATGCATTTCCATCAGAACAATTAAATTTTAAAGAATATTATTGGGAAAAAGAAAAAGACCATGTAATAAAGAATTTATATATATTATATAAAAAAAAATTTAATTTAGTTATTTACAGAAGATAAAATTCAATTTGATTACAAAGAAAAAAATTTATTAAAATCTCTTTTATTAAAAGAAATACCTTCAGAATTAAGAAAAAGTGTAATAATAAATAAAAAAATAAATTTTTTAGTTATGGTTAATTTCAAGTGGAGCAAAAAAAGATATAATAAATAATCCAAATTATTATAAAAATTTAACAGATAATTTCCCAGATTATATTCCTAATCCTTATATAGAACAAATAGAATTAGATATTCCAAGGACTTTTCCAACTGAACCTTTTTTTAAAAATGAAAATAATTTAATGTCTATAAAAAGAATATTATTAGCTTTTAGTAGAAGAAATACTTCTATTGGTTATTGTCAAGGCTTTAATTATATTGTTGGAAAAATATATAAAATATGTCAAAATGAAGTATATTATATTATTTAATCATAGGAAGAAACTTTTTGGATTTTTACTGAAGTAATTGAAAATTATCTTCCAATTAATTATTTCACTGAATTAGCAGGTTTAGTTATTGATTCAAAAATAATTTTAAATATTTTTAAAGTTAATTTTCAAAAATTATTTTCACATTTAAAAACTTTTGGTGGTGATATTTTTATTACAAATTTATTAAATAGATTGTTAATAAGTTTATTTATGGATGGAATTGGAGAATCTTTTCAATTAATTATTTGGGATTTATTCCTATTAGAAGGTAATACTATTATATTTAAAGCTGCTTTTGCTCTAATGAAAATGTTAAATAAAGATCTTTCTTTAATTGAAAAATATGATGATATACAATATATAATAAATAATATTCTTCCTAATTATGAAAATACCGCAAAATTACTATATTATATTAGTATTAAAAAATATTCTTTTTTTACTCATCAAAAGATAAGACAATATAGATTAAAATTATTAAAATCTACTTATGATAATATAAGTAAATTAGGAGTCTTTCTTTATAAAAGTATTGTTGATGATGAAAAGTTAGAATGTGATTTAGATTGGCCTATTTGTGTAAATGATAAAACATATAAAAATGAAATTATTGATTTTTTAGCCTTTAGAACTTTATTACCACCGAAAATTACAGAAGATTATTTCTTTAAAGAAATCAATTCAAATAATATTATTAAAAAAGAAGAATTTAAAGATAAAGAATATTATTTTAGTGAATTATTAATTCAAAGAAGAATACATACATGTCATAGTAATATTCATACTGTTATAAATTTCATTAATGAAAAGAAAAATAATAAAAGTTTAGAAAGAGAAAATTTAAAAAATTTAATTTCTCAAAGAGAATTAATTTATTTTTCTGTTTGTGATTTTCAAATTAAAAAAGAAAAAGACGATAAAAATATTATTGAAATAATGAATAGTCTTCCAATTGATACTCAAAACTTAAAAATAAATCAAGATAAAGAAGATAAAATAATTGACAAAGAAGAAAATTAAAAATAAATAAATATTATAATTATATTCTTTAAAATTTTTTAAATAATAATACAAGTTTATGTATTTATTTACTTGATTTATAAGTAATTTTTTTATTTATTATACTGGACCTAAATATGAATCAAAGATTTTATTAATTTTATTATTTATTTTTTTTTCTATTTCTTCAAATATTTTATTCTCATTTTCTTCGAATTCTTTTTCAAAAGATTTATTTCTTTTATTAATAGAAAATGAACTTTCAATTATTCCATTTCCATAATTATTTAAAATAAAATAATCTTCTCCTTTGCGTAAATCATTATCGAATTTAACAACATTATTATCAATAGGAAGAATTGAACTCATTTCATTTTCATTTTTCTTTTTAACATTAAATTCATCTTCAATTTGTTTTTGAGTAAAATTTAATTTAAGAAATTGAAAATTGAAATTTTTCAAATTTAATATATGAGAATGAAGTAAAGTTAAATCTAAATAGTTATGAAAAATTGAATGAAAATTTTTTAATTGATTTTTAGAAGAATATTCAAATCCATTTATTAAAAGAAATAATATTTTACCAATATTATAAATAATTGCTTGTATAAATATTTCTTCTTTTTTGTTTGAGGCTAAAAATTTATCATTGTCATAATAATATTTTGTTCCACATAAATTTATTTCAGAAAATTTTACTTTTTCATCATCAAAATTTATATCATATTTATTTTCTCCTGTGATTGTTTTAACATAAATATATTCAGGAAAATTCAATTTTTTTGAAATTTCATGAATTTTTTCATTTTTATTTTTAGAAAGAATTTTCATAATTTTATCTATTAAACAATTTATTATATTTTGAATTTCCATATATTCTTTTACTCCATAACCTTTTTTTTCATAATTTTTTGCAAAATCCAAAATACTTCCTTCATTCATTTTTTTTATTTTATTTAAAAATATAGTTAAAAATTATATTTGAAAACTTATTAGAGAGAATTATTATTTACTTTCTAAGAGAAATAAAAAAAAATTTTGGTTTAAATAAAAATCAATTAAATAATTAAAAATAAAAAATAAAGAAAATATATTGATTATTTAAAAGAATATATTGATATAATTTTAATCTAATAGATAAGATAAAATTATTATTAATCAATATTTATTTTAAAAATTATTTAATTATAATCTAATAAATATAAATTATCAACTTAGAAATTGATATATATTATTACCATTATTATTCATATTTTTATTTCCATTATTATTTAAACAAAGATTTTGATTCTTATTTATATTATTTGAACAATTAATGGTTTCCAAAATTTTGATTATAATTTATATTATTATACTTTTTATTATCAAGATTTAAATTAAAAGATTGATTATAAAAATTATTATTTCCATAATTATTATTTTCAAAATTACTATTATTAATATTAATATTACTATTATTATAGGCTTTATTATTTTGTATTGATTTTTGATGATACATATCATAATTATAGTTTGTATTATTATTATTAATTCCTACAACTGATTTCTGATTAGGATTATTATTTCCAAAACTAAATTGACTTTCAGAAATATTAGTATTATAAGAATTATTTACATTAACACTTTGTCCAATATTACTACTTATTAAAGTTTTATTATTCCCTTTATTAAATCCTTGATTAATTGGATCATAATTTCCAAAACCACTTTTATTAAATTTTAAATTATTAATTTCCTTTTGTCTTTCTTCATTTTTATAATCATCAATATTTTGAGCAGAAATAAATAAAGGAAGTTCAACTCTTGGTCTACAATTATGAGGAGTAAAAACAGAAAAATAAGCAGTAACTTTTATAGTATATTCACAAGAAATTAAACTACTTTTCAAAGTAGGTAAAAGTAAATTTAAATCATTTAAATTTTGATAAGGATTCATTTCTTTATCATATGATAATCCTTTTAATTCATTATCTCTTAATTGAATATCATAATGAAAACTTTTATTTTTCCCAGAAGGAACATTAACCTCAAAATATTCTCTATAAAAAGTATTAAAAAATTGAAAATGATTTTTATTTTTATCAGTAAAAGTGATAAATCTCTTAAAAGTAATTTTAATATATTTAACTTGATTTTTGGAATTTTCATTATAAACATCAACAGTAATAGGAATAATATCATTAATTCTATAATTATTAGAAACAGTAAAAACAGCAATCCTTGAAGAACCTCTTGGTATAATTCCCAGACTCCAAATATTTTTTTCATCATCATTTCTTATATTATGTTCAATAACAATTGGTCTTGATTTTATTAATATATATGTTGATACTAATGCTTTTATTGTAGGTGATATTAATTCAGCAATTAATATATATCTTATATATGCTGATTTTGATTGAGATGGATATTCAAAACTTGGATATAAATTTGGAGGTAATATAAATTTAAAAGGAAATTTATATGAACCTTGATTTAATGTTATTTTATCTGATTGAATTCCTAAATATTGATTTATGTTTGTGTTTTGTTCTTTAATTATTTCATTTTTTATTTCTGAACTTATATTTTTTTCTGTTTCTTTATATAAAAAACATTCAATTTTTTTTAAACTTAATTTTATATCTGTTATTATTATATTTTGATTAATATCTAAATATATTTCTCCTTCTATTATTTGGGATTCAAAGTAATAATCTTTGTTTATTGCAAATTTTATTTTTCCTCCCATAAATGATGATTCTTTTGTTATATCAGTTCCCATTTTTGTTAATTTTAATTTTAAAGATAAAATAAATATTTAATGTTTAATTTATATTTATTTTAAATATAATAAAATATATAAAATAATTGATTTCAAACCCTAAATATTGAAACAAATGAAAAAAAAAAAAAAAAAAGAAAAGAAAGAAGAAAAATAAAAAAAATTAAAAAAACCCAAAAAATAAAATTATTCCCCATAAATAAAAATAAATATTTTAAATAAAAAATTGTTTTTAAAAAGTAAAAAATTACCCTTTAATAAGTGTAAGGAGTTTCTCAGCATGTTTCTCAAGTTCTGCTTGTTTAGTCTTAGCAAGATCAGGAGTTTCCTTAATAGTAAAAGGAATATCAAGAGTATAAACAAAGCCTCCCCATTTCATTTTACAATACCAAGCAGTAGCTTCAAAAGGACTCATTAATCTTTCAATAGTAAAATTACCTTTAAATTCATTTTCTTCACCTCCTAAAGTTATAGAAACAATAAGTTTTTTTCCTTCAAGTTTAGTTCCATTTGTTCCATAAGCAAATCCATGTGTAAAAACATCTTCAACATATTTACTTAATAAATATGGAGATTTAAACCAATATATTGGAAATTGAAGAATTATTGAATCTGCTTTTGTTAGTTTTTCTTGTTCTACTTTTATATCTATTTTTTTTTCTGGATATAATGTATCTATGTGATCTATTTCCATGTCAGGAATTAAAGTTTTTAATTTTTCTACTATTATTTTATTTGCAAAGGAATCTTGATAATTGGGGTGATTTAAAATTAATAGAACTTTTGACATTAATTTCTGTACTTTTTTTATTATTTTGTTTAGTATATTTTTATATTAGATTTATATTCAATTATTTTTTTTATTTTATTACTACTTTATTTCTTATTATTCTATTTAATTATATTTTTTTATTTAATAATTTTACAAGTTTTTTTTAATATTTTTTTTGTTATTTAAAAAAATATCGTTATATATTAAAATATTTTTGAAAAACATCTATTAGAAAAATACTATTAAAAAATATTCTATTAATATAAAATCCTTGGTGTTTTAAAAAATTTATTTTTCATATTCTTTTTTTTCATCTTCAAAGAAAGATAAAATCATTCCAATAAAACATAAAACTCCAGTAGAAATAAAAATAATTTTATATCCCTTATCTCTATTGTCATCAGTAAATTGTTTTTCAATAAAAAAAGCAAAAACAGAACTTAAAGGTTCAATAATTCCAGAAGAAATATTTATAATTCCATTAATTTCAACATAATGTTTCATTCCAAAAGTTTTCATAACATGAATAGGATTAAAGGACTTAGTAGAAATAAAAATAACAGTACTAAAAAGAGTCAAAAAAACAAATAAATTAGGTACACTAAAAGAATAAAAATATGATATTCCTAAAGCACCAGATAAAAAAGTAATTACACAAAATACAATTTTATATTGTATTTTATCAGATAAATAACCAAAAATAGGAGAAAAAAAGCAATTAACCAAAAAACCAGCATAACCAATAAATTGAAGTTTTTGAGTTTCTATTTGTTTTTTTATTCCAATTGGTCTATATGTTACTCTTATAATTGATGATATTGGACTTATTGTTAATCCAATAAAAAATAATCTCCATAATCTAATTGATTTAAGTGCAATTTTCACATGAGAATATGAAATATATTCATTATTTTCTTCATTTATTTCATTTATTATTTTTTCAATATTATCATCTTCATTTTCATTATTATTATTATTATTATTTTCAATATTATCATTTGGGGAAGTTGTATTAGTTAATTCTACATTCATTGATGAATTTGAAGAATTATTTTTACTTTCATTTGTTATTAATATATCAGGAAGATCTTTCTTTTGAATTTTATATTCAAAAGGATATATTAAAAATAATGAACAAATTAACACCACGAATGATAAGATCATTTGAAATAATATATAATTAAATATTTTTTCTGATACAGATTTTGGATAAAAATCACCCACTGTTTCAGTTGAATCTGGATTTATTATTTTTTCACTAATATAATTTACTATAAAACCTGTAATTGAAGTAACTAAAGCTAATAAACCAAGAAATAAACCTTTTTTATCATAATAATATAAACAAATATTTTTTGTAGGAAGAGAAAAAGAAATTCCAATTCCAATTCCGAAAAGACCAAATAATCCATAATCCAAAAATATATTATTTGAAAAATAAAGTGATATGAAACCAATTAAAACTAATAAATTGCCTATAAAAATTGTTTGTTTTAATCCAATTCTATGTTCTAAAAATCCACCAATTGAAGATGTGACAACATTTAAAACTGAAAAAAAAGAAAAAAGGAAGTAACCGTATTGTAATGTTAAATTAGTATCTGTTTCATGTAAATAGGAAACTAAATATACATATAAACTTCCAAAGGGAAGAAAAGAAGCCATTAATATTCTTTGTAATATTGCTCCTATTAATGATGATATTCCTTTATATTTTGGAAAAGATGGAGTTATTTTTTTTTGAGTTTCTATCATTTAAAATAAATGATTATTATATTTTTTTATGATTAATTTTTTAATAATTCTTTTAATCATACAACAAAAAATTTAGAAAATTATTATTGTTATTTTCATTTTCTTTCTAAATCACAGATACATATTTATTTTCCAATTATCTAAATACTTTTGTTATTTTATTCAATATATATTTTATTTTATTTTTTATTAATTTAAATAGTATAATTTATATTTAAGTATGTTTTTATTGGGATTAGTTTTAATTTTTATTTTGTAATTAAAATTATCATTTATTTTTTTATTTAAAAATGAATTATAGAAAACAATAGAAAAGAAAACTAATAAATCAAAGAATAAATGAATTATTAAAATAAATGAAGGTTTTAATTTATATTTATTAAGAAAAAAGCTTTTGAATATTAAATAATTTTAAAAAAAAAGAAATATATTTTACTATTTAAATTTATTTGACTTTATTCTTCTTTCAATCTCTATAATATCCTGTAACACCAACACCCATGTTTTCTTTTGTATTTTATCAAATTTAAGTGTTCTTCTTCTATTTTTTAAATATTTAATATTAACCCCTTTAAAATTTTGATATCTATTTCTTCTTGGTCTATTAATTACATTTCTATTATTTTTATAACCTTGATTATGATTTACATGATTTTTGCTCTTTGCATTTTACTTTTTTATGATTTATAATAGAAAAATTTTTCTTACTATATAATTATTTTTTTGAACTTCTTTTTAATTCCCTTTAAGAATATTTTCAACTTAGTTTGTATATGTTACTATCAGAAAATTATATTCTTTATTTTATTATTCATTTATTATTTTCTTTATTTTCATATTTTGTTAGAAGATAATTTTCTTATATTAAATCCTATTTTGACCTTATATTGGTTTATTTGATTTTTTTTGGTTAACTTTTTTTATTTAGAGTTTGAATTATCAATTTTATTTTATTTTTTATTTTTTTTATTGATTCGTTTTTTAAATTAATTTATGTCTTATAATTTAGAATAATAAATATATTTTTGAATATGAAAAATCCTTTATTATAAGGATTATTATATTAAATATATTTATTTGTACTATCAATAACTTTTTCTAAAATAAGATTATCCTTACTTATAAAATTTAATATTATTAATATTTCATTTTCTGAAATTAAAGGAATAATACTTTTATTATTTTTTAAAAATGAATGTTTTGATTAATTTATTGAAATATTTCATCATATAAAAATTATAAAATTTATATTAAAAAATTTATAAAATTTAATAATCTAAAATCTTATAAAATGAATCAACATTTTCCTTTTGATTCAGAAGAAATTGAAAATCAAATTTTATATAATAAAATAGAAGTTTTTATTCAACAAACTGAAAATATAAATATTCCTGCAATAATATTTGAATATAATACAAAAGAAAAAATTAATTTCGATGAAAATGATTTAATCGAATTTTACGAACAATTTGGAGATATTGAAGATTTCCAATTAAAAGGAAAAATCAGTATTGTATTATTTACTAGTTTTTTTTCGGTGAATACATGTAAAGAATTTTTAGAAAATAAAAAAAATTTTAGAGATAATATAAATAATAATTTTAGTGTTAGATGGTTTGATTATGAAAAAGACTATGATTTAATTTCTGAAGAATCTAAAGAAAAATATGAAACTATAATGATGAAAAATATTACTTCCTTAAAGAAAAAATCTTTATTATATTTCAATAATGGATATAATAATTTTAATAATAATATCAATAATCCAATTAATAATTCAAATGGAATTCAACAAAATATATTAAATATAAATCAAAATCCTTTTATTTATTCCCAACAAAATATATTGAATATGAATATGGGAATGAATATATTAAATCAAAATAATATAAATATGCAAATCCCAAATATATTTTTTACAGAAACATTAAACACAGGAAAAAATGAAATAACTCAAAATAAAATTAATAATAAAAATAATAATCAAAATAATAAATTAAATAATTCAAATAATAAAAATAAAAAAAATTCTCCTTCAAAATTAAATATAAAAGTAAATAATTCATTAGAAGAAAAATCAAATTCAAACAAATACACATGTAAATATGAAATATTAATACCAAATGATGACGAATTTAAAATATCACTTAGATTAATAGGAAGTAAAGGATGTAATATGAAAAATATAATAGATAAATGTAAATTATATTTTGAACAAAGAAATGATAATGTAAATAATATTAATAATATAATAAAGTTAAGATTAAGAGGAAGAGGAAGTGGATATAAAGAAGGTCCTCATAAAAAAGAAAGTGATGAACCTCTTCATTTATGTATTAGTTCTAAATTTAAAGAAGGATTAATTAAAGCTTGTAAATTAGTTGATGATTTAATTGATACAATATTTGAGGATTATAAAAAATATTGTATTAAAAAAGGAATTAATATTCCTTCTAAATTAGCTCATAAAATTTTAGGTAATTTCAATCATAAAAAAAATTCAAATTTGTATCATTAATTTTAACTTTCGAGCATTTCTATTTCAGAATGAAAATGTAAATATGTTTCTTTGAAAAAAATTTAATTATTTCATTCTGAAATTTTTAATTTAAATATAAAATATCAAAATTTATTATCTAATATTAATTATTATTCTGTTAAAATAAAAGATAATTGTTTTAATTATAATAGCTTTAATTATTATCAATGTATAAAAAATTAAAATTAGCTTATATTAAAATTTATAAATAATAATTTACAATAAAGCGTTTTTAAATTGATTAATTTAAATTAAATATTTGATTTTTAATTTAAATAGAAAAAAATATTTTGAAAATAAAATACTTAATGAAATGCAATGAAAAAAGGAAAAATGCAACAACATCAACAAATATTAATGACGAACAATCAACAACAATTCTTTCAATAATAAAAAAAAAAACACATCAATTAATGATTGAAAAATATAAAACTGTTGAAATTGATTATAATACTCTTCTTATAAATAATTTATTATGTAATGGTAAATGTCATATTGTTGCTTTATTTAAAGAACATTTAATTAATGATGATTATTCTGAGTTTCTTAAAAGATATTATAATAATAATGAATCTTCATTAAGAATTAAAAAAATTGCTAAATATTATTATGAAACAAGTGTTATTTTTCCTAATTATACTCCTTTAAGTGAAGCTAAATATATTTATAAAAATATTATGAAGAAACAAAAAGTGATTGATCAACAACAAGAATTAGAAGAAAAACAAGAAATAAGAAAAAAAAAGAAATACGACAATAATTTAAATATAAATAATATTTTCGATTCATCAGCTTATTATGATATATTAAATCAAAGTGAATCTATATTAAGAATAATATTTGGTATTTGTAAAAAGAAAAAAAATAATATAAACATAGAAAAAAAAAATAATGAAATAGAAAGTAAATCATATGAAAAAATAGAATCCTTAATAGAAAAAATAGAAAATTTAGAAAAAAAAAATAATAAAAAACCACAAATAAAAATAAATGAAATAATAAAGAAAAATATTAAATTAAATATCCCAAGAAGAAGAAATAAGCCTAAAATAAATATAATAAATAGTAATATAAGAACAATGAATGAATACAAAAGTAAAAAACCAATTTTAACAGTTCCAACAAAATCAATTTCTCCTTTTTCAAATAATAAGAATAATAAAAGTTCTTCTATTATAAGTAGAAATTTAATTAATAATTTTACTTTAAATTCCAATTCTTCAATTTCTGTTTCTCATGGAAAAACAAAAAATATTTTTTCAATGCCAAAGATTTATTTCGTTACTCATAGAAAAAAAAGACATAATTTACTTTCTTTTAAAAGTATTGAATTTAATAATTTAAATAATGATAAAGATATGTTAAAAGATTTTTTGACTTCTACTATTACTTCTCCTAGAAAAAAAACACATAAAAAAATTAGATCTGCTTTAGGAAGAAACTTTGTTGATAATTATTTTGAATTAAATAATAATTCTATATTTAATAAAACTAGAAATGGAAGTAAAAAGAAAAAAAAATTCCAAATTAAAAAATTAAATGAATTAGATTTAATAGTTAAAACAAATGGAATATCATCAAAAAAAAAATTCGATTTTTAATAAATTAGTATTATAAGTGTAAGTTTATGAATTTAATTTTTTTGAAATTTTATTTTTTTATATTAATTTTATGGAAAAATAAATTTAAATTAATTTTTTTCTAATTTAATTTCATAAATAATTAATATCTTAAAAATGAGTGAACATATTTAAAAAAAGGATAAGTCATCATTTTGTATAAATTAATCATAAAAAAATTTCTATTTTTAATAATTGTAATTGAAATTAAAGGAATTAATCAATTTTTTTTATAAAAAATCAAAATATAATTGAAAATGAAAAAAAGGGATAAATTAACAATAAAAATAAATTAAATAATGATAATAAAGTAAATTAAACAAATGAAACTAATGATTCATAAATTGAAAAATAATAAAATTGTTGTAAAAAAATTATAAATTTATATTTAACTTTTGAAATTGAAATTGATTATTAAAAAGAAATAAGAAATAATAATAATATTATTTTAATTCCATTTAAATCAACAAAAAAATAAATTAAAAAGTAATTTTTACTTTATTAATATTAATATATAAATAATATGTTTATAAATATAATAGACTTAAATAATTAATTAATCATTAAAAATAAAAATGAACATATTAATAATTTTAACTATAATTCGTTTAATAAAATCTCAATTTTCAATTCTTTCTCCTTCTCAATTATCATCAAAAATAAATTCTAATCGTTCAATAAAAAGTTCAATTGGAAATTTTGGTGAAGTACCATTTGGAAAAACTATAATGGGATATATAAAAATATTAAGACAAAAAGATGGAACAAATTATTGGTGTGATTATTCATTAACTGAAGATTTAGATAAAGAAGAAATAAAATTAAGTGATGAATATTTACCAATAATATTAGTTGATCATAGTTTAGAATGTAAATATGCTGAAAAAGCATATAATGTTCAAAGAAGAGGAGGAAGTGTAATGCTTTTAGTTTCTGATTCAAATATTATTAATGAAGAATATAATATTGATGATCCTATTGGAAATAAAGTTCATATTCCTAGTATTATTATTAATAAAGAAACTGGAAATATTATTAAAGAATTTATTAGGGAAAAACCTGATGAAAATATTATTGTTTCTATTAAATTTTCTGGAGTTAAAAAAACTGGGGAATTAATTATTGAGTTTTATTATAGAAGTGATGATATTAAAGCTTTATATTTTTTTGAAGAATTTAATACTTATAAAAATAAATTATCTAATATATTAAAATTCACTCCTAGGTTAAAATATAGTAAATTTGTAAATGATAAAACAGAAGATTCTTTAAGTCCTGAATCAAAATTTCCTTGTATTAAAAAAGAACATTATTGTGTATCTTCAAATAATAATTTATTAATTGATAATCCAAGAGTAATATTATTAGAAAATTTAAGACAAAGTTGTATTTATGAAACTTTAGGTTTAGATATTTATTGGAAATATATAATTGCATTTTCTAAAAAATGTGCCAATATAGATAAACCAAATTTCAATGGAAATTGCTCAAATGAAATTTTAACTAGTTTTAAAATTAATATAGAAGGAATAAAATTTTGTATGGAAACATTAATTAAATCAAATGGAAAAGTAGAAGAAGATTATGAAAATTATAATAGAAAAAGAATATTTGCAATTCCAGAATTAACAATAAATGGTGTTAAATATAAAGGAAGTTGGTATGGAAAAAATATATTTAATGCTATTTGTAATGGATTTATTGATAATGAAAAAATTTGTGGAAAAGAAGCTTCTTCTAATAATATAATTAATCGTTTCTTTAATTGGGGAATTCTTATTATTATCACAATCATGATTTTTATTATTTTAATTTGTACTCTTTTATGTTATAAAAATATTATTAATCAATCTTTTGAACAATCTTTAAATGATAGAATTCAAAAACAAGCTATGAAAGTTATTAATCAATATCAAGCTTTAAAAGAAGGAAAAGAAAATAAAAATGAAACTAAAATTGAAATTGTTGGGTAAATTAAAATTTAAATTATTATTTAAATATTATTTATTGTTAAAAATAAATTTAATTTTTTTAAAAGATTTTATAGTAATTTTTATTTAATTTTATCATAGATTTTTATTGTTTAATATTAAATATTAAATTTCTTATAATTTATTAAATTCTTTACAAGATTTATTAAAAGAAAAATAAGAAGAATCAGTTAAATATTTTCTTTATCATTGTTTATACATTATTATTGTTTTTATGAATATTACTTTTACTTTAATTTCCTGATAATTCATTTAATTATATCGAAATTAAAGGGAGAATTTGTTGAATATTATTTTAGATTATTTGGATTTTCTTTTTTTATTAATGTTTAAAAAAGTTTACTAAAATAATTTTTATATTTTTTTTTGACTTTATTGTGCTTCTATTAATATTCTTTTTTAAATTAAAATCATTAAATTCTCTATAAATGATTTTAATTTTTGTTTAATAAGTAAATTTATTTAAAAAATTCAAATTTATTTTTTAAAAAAATAAAAATAAAAAATAAAATAAACATATATTTTCATTTAAATGAAGAAATAAAAAAAATATAATTTAATTTGATTGAACTTTAGGTATTAATTCTCTATATCTTTTAGCATCAATTTCATTTTCAAGATAAATATCATAATACATAGAAGGAGGAATCATAATTTCATCTTTATATTGTCTTTGTTCAATTAATTTCCTAATTTTTCTTTTTAAATTATTATCATTTTGAATAGCAGCATCACCAGAAACATTACAAAATTTCCTAGAATTAAAAGCAGAATTAATATCAAATTTAGTTAATTTCAAATTTTTAATCATATATTTTAAAGCAATAATATTTTTCTTTTGATTATTTTTATTAGAACCAAAAGATTCCATTGAAGAATTTAATGATAAAGTTCTACCACTTAAATTTAATAATGCTAAAGCAATATCTCTATTTCTAACAGTATTATCATATGGTGAAACAGTATTTTTTTTAATATTTTTAAAAGCTGCTAAAGTTTCATTGGTTTTTTTTTTTCTATCTTTCTCTCTTATTAATTCATCATTTGTATTTCCTATTTTTGTATACATATTAGATATTGAATTTTGTATTCTAACTATATCTGATATATGTAAATTTATTTGTTTTCCTACTACATCTGTTTCTTTATTTCTATCTATTGTTAATTTATCTTTTTCTTTATTAAATCGATCTATTATTTTTTGCATTTCTTTTTGTTCTGATGAATTTATTTTTTTATTTAAATTATTTAACATTTCTATTTTTGTTTTTTCTAATCTTTCTTCATCTCTTTTTTGAATAGCATTTAATTCATTTCTAAAATTTATTGCTTCTTCAATTCTTTCATTATTAGCAACTAATTTTTCTTGATTGTGTAATAATTTAATTTTATAATTTTGTTTTAATTTCATAGCATTAATTTTAGCAGCTTCATTTTGATAATAATTATCTATTTCTTTTTTTAAACATTCTTCATAATTAGAAATATCTTTTTGAGCTTTATCATCAAAATTATCCATTTTTTTATCCCAATTATCATCAAATTCATTTTGCATTTCTTTACCAATATTCATATAATCATCTAATTGTTTTTTATGAACGTTTTGTCTTAATTCATTTTGATATCTATTAATTTGATTTTCAATAGCTCTAACTTCTCTCATTAAATCTTTAAATAATTCATATTTTTTTAATTCACATAATTCTTCAGCAATAACTTGTATTCTCTTTGCTATTATAGTAAAAACCATTATTTGTTCATCTTCATCTAAAAAACCATCTTGATCAGAATCAAAAACAGCTAAAAAGTCATCTACTGAATTTATTTTTAATAAATTATTTATTGCTTTTCTCTTTGTATCATATATTATTTGTATATTTGCTTCATTTAATATTCCTTCTTTTCTAAAATCTGCTCTTCTCATTTCTTCCCATAAATCTTCACATTGTTTTGCACTTCCTATCTTATTATATTTAGATTATATTTTCTTACTAGAGATTCACCTTCTTGAACAAATAGATTCTTTATAGAATTTATTGAACCTCCTCCTACTGTTGAGTATGGACCTCCTGAAACTGACATGTTCACACTCATTTTCTATTTATTTATTTTTTTTTTTTGGTATTTTTTTATGATTAATTTATAATATATTCAAATTATTTGATTTATATAAGTGATTTGAATCAACTAATTAATTTTTAATTATTTTCTATATAATATAATTTAAAAAAAATTTGTATTATTATTACATAAATTATAGGTAATTTATACATTAATTTCTTTGGTTGTTTAATTGTGAATAAAATTAAAAGTATTAGCTACAAATTTTAAGTTTCCAATATTATTCTTTTTCAATTATTTAATCTAATTAATTAATCAATATATAATATATTATAAACAAATATAAATTTTATTAATTCTTCTACTACCTAATATTTTAATTCTTTGTGATTCATTCTTTTTTATTTTTTATCAACTCAATTTTTATTCTTATCAAAATCTAATTTATTTAAAACAATTATTAAAAATAATTAAATAGAAAAATGCATAAAAGACTTAATAAGAAAATATTTAATATATTTTTTTTATGTATAAAAAATATAAAAATTATTTAAACAATAAATAAAAATTTTTTATTGTGCTTCACTAAAGAGCTCATAATTTTCCCTAGTTAATAAATGAACATTATTTTGAGAATCATATAAAATTTGCATATTAGTATCAATTTCAACAAAAGCACTTTCATTTCCAAAAAGAAATTCTCTATTTTTATTAATAGCAGGAATAACAATATCACATTCTCTAATTTTCATTTGTTCAGTATCTAAAATTAAAGTAGTATCAACATTGTTAACTCCATTAAATCCTCCAAGTAATAATATTTCTTTATTTCCATTTTCATCTTCATCATCAATAAATTTGGCAACTGCTAAAGAACTAAGTGAAATTTGTTCATTAATATAAACTAATTCAAACTTTTTATTATTATCAACATTTATTCTTTCAATAGAAGATAAATTACCTCCTTTACTAGGAGAAAAACCAAAAAAAACATAAATATAATCATTAAAATATATTATACCAAATTCTTCTCTTTCTTCATTTAAATTTGGTAATTTAATCCATTCACTTTGAGTAATATTTGAATTATCTATTTTTAACATTTCACATCTTATTTGATTACTTCCTCCTAATAAATATATTGAATCTGTTTTTTCACAATAAACCATTTGACCTAAATAATGAGAAAATAAAGAATTATTTATAAAATATACACTATTTGTTGGATAATCATAATAATAAAATTTATTATAATTTCTACCACTTAACATATATAATTTATTATTTAAATTTAATTGAGAAATATCCTTCTCTGATGTCATATCTTTTTTAAAATTTCCTCTATCTGAAAATACTTTTTCTTTATATGATTGTGTTGTTAAAGAAAAAATTATCATATTTCTTTCATCTTTTAATTTAAATAACATTCTATCATTAGTTATTGATGAATTATTTAATGCTGAACTTGTTAATGCATTATTTACTATATTATTATTTGAATTATTTTTTTGACTTTGATATATTATATTATTTGTTCCTGGTTCTGAAAAATTTTTATATCCTACATTTGAAGAAACCTCATTTTGCTTTTTTTTAGTTTTTTCTGAATTTTGATTTTCTATTGTATTTGAATTTATTCTTTTTAATTCTTTTGGAGATTCTAAACCAGGACTTTTTTCTCTTAAACTCTGAAGTTGATTTTGTTTTGAATTTAATATATTCTCAACTGAAAATAATATACCATATTTTTTCTTTATAATAGAATATTGTTCTTTAATTTCTTTGATAAAACCTTGATTAAAATTTTCAATTTCTTTTATAGTCTTTGTATAATTCATAATTATATTTTTCATTTGAGAATATTTATTTAAATATTCTTGACATTGATTATCTATTTTTTTCTTTTCTTCTAAAATTTGATCAATTTCTCCAATAAATTCAGTTTCATTTAATTGTTTTGAAAATTTATCAACATTATCTTTAAATTCACTTAATCTTCCTCCATCAGATAAACTCATAACATAATCAACTTCTAATTGTTTAATATCTTCAATTTCTTTTTTTAAATATTCATAACATTTATTTATATTAGATAATTCATTTTGAATATCAGAATTCCATAAAGGATAAAATTCAAAAGCTTCATCATTAATTATTTTAGTATTAATTGTATTTAATTGTTCTTTTATTGATGTTTTAATATATGAATTATATTCATTTAATTTAATTAATTTATTTTGGTGATTTAAATGTTTTTTTTTCTTACATAATTCACATGAAAAATCATTGCATTTATCACATATATATATTGCTCCATTTTTACATTTACAATAAAAATTAAAAGTTGGTTGTTGATTTGAATTACTTTCTTTTTTCTTTAAAATTGGTTTATCTGATATTTCTATTTTAGCTCTTTTTGTTTTGAAAATTTCTTTTAATTTTGTATTTTCATCACTTGTTATTTGTTCTCCTTTATATGAAATAAATAATTTATTTATGTCATATATTCTGTATTTACCACATATCATTAATTTTAATTGATGGAACTCAGAATCTGTTAATAATTTAAAAGCTTCATTTTCAGTTTTCTTCTTATAAATTATATCAAATGTAATTAAACTCATATTTTTTATTTTTTTTCATATAATTAATTTATATTTAAATAAAATAAATAAAAAATATTTTTTATCTCTTTATATCTCAAATATATATATTTTTTATTTGTATTTATTTATACCTTATTAAAGATTAAATATATTATTTTTAACTTTGAATTAGATAACTAATAATTTTTATATTTATTTTTTATTACAATTGTTTTTAATTATACTTTCAAAAGTATCATTTTTTCTTTTTCTTAATCTAATATTTCTTCCTTTTTCTATATTTTTAAAAGTTTTATTTTCAATTTTATTAATTGAATAAGGTGAATTTGAATCAGTAAAATTATATAAATTATTTTTATTTTTCGAACTTTTTAAATTAGTTTCCATTGGATTTATAAAAGATATATTTTTTCTTTCAGTTTTAATTATATTTTCATCTTCTTTTGATATTGAAGCAGAAAGTGTACTTCCTTCTTTTTCATTTGATATATTATTTTTAAATTGAATTTTAGGAATATTCATTTTTAGATAATTTGTTTTTTTTCTTATTTGATAATTGAAAATTTGTTTATCATTTGAACAATAAGATAATTCATTATTATTATTTTTTTTATGTTCTTCATTAAACTTTTCATCTCTTGAACTTCGTGAATTTAATTCAATATTATTATCTTTTAATTTACTCTCAAAAATTGAAAAATTTTGTGAATCACTCACAGTTTCATTAATATAATTTTTATTCTTTGAATTACTAAAATTTTCTCTTTCGGTTAAATTTATTCTATTTAAATGATTCTTATAAGCTTTAATAATTTTTCTAACTTTATTTAATATTATAATTTCATTCAGTCTTTTATCAGTTTCATTATTATCTATATTATTTTTTTGAGAAGATTGAATACTTAAAATAATATCATCTTCAGGAACTTCATTACTAATTTGTTCTTTGGATAAATTTGTTTCAATATTTTTATTATAAGGACATATATTATCACAATTAGAGCAAAATTTATTACCCATAATATTACTAATATATTAATAATAAAAAAATAATAAATTTAATAATGAACTTTCAAATTGATTCTTTTGGATTACAAAATATTTTTGAATTATTAGATTATGATAAAGATGGAAAAATAAATTTAAATGAAGTTACTGGATATATTCAAGATTTAGGTTATGATAAAGAAAAACCTATAATATTTAATTTTATGAAAGAATTAGGTGATGGATTAATTAATTTTGATGATTTTGAAAAAAAAATTAACGATTTAATTAAAGATCCAAATGATAATAATGGACTTAGAAGAATATATGAAATATTTGTTAATGATGAAAAAAAGAAAAATATTAATTTGAATGAACTTAAAAAAATTTGTAGTGAATTAGGAAGAAATTTAAATAAAGATGATATGGAAGATTTATTTAAAAATGCTGGTAATGAAAAAGAAATTACTTTTGATACTTTTGTTGAATTTATGAAAAATAAATTTTCCTAAAAGTGTTTTATTTAAATATATTAAAGGTAATTTTATAAAGTTATTTTCTTTTTTTGGGAAAATTATTATTTAAGAATTTGGACGTTAAAACTTTTAATATATAATTTTTTTAATGTTTAACAATAAAAAAATTATCTAAATGAGCATTGAAAAAAAAAAATTATTTTTATAAAAAAACAATTTATAAAATATAAATTCAATTCATTAAACAATCTTTAAATTTAAAATAATATATTTATAAAAATAAAAACCTGATTAATTTATTAATATTATTTTACAATATATTAAAATTATTTTTTTATCATATTATATTTTGTAACTTGGCCATTAAATCCATTATAAAATTGTTTTATAGTTAAATAGTTTAATTTTTTTTCTTTATCAAAAGAAGGTCTAACAGGAGTATAAGAATTAAAAAAATGTTTAGTTAAATCAAAATTAGAAACTTTTGTCTTAAAAGCTTTATTTCTTAAAATAGAAGGTGTCATTCTTTTATATCTATAATTTTGAAGAGAATTAGAAATATTTTTAGAACCTTTTAAAATTGGGAAAATAGGAACTTCTTTTATATTTCTTTTTCTATAATAATGATCAGCATCTTTTCTTAATTGTTTTTTTAAATTATAAAATTTATTTAAATCAATGTTAAATTCTTTTTCTTTTGATTGATCATTTTCTTTTTTTTCAATAATATTAAATTTATTCATACTACTTGATTCATTTATATTTGAAATACTATGTTTTTTAAAAGAATAATCTGTATCTAATTGTTTAGTTTCAGTTATTAAAAGTGTTGGTTGAGTATCTTGATTTAAATATGATAATGTTGTTCTTTTTCTTAATTCATTAAAATTTCTTTTTGTTAATCGACTAAAAAATATATCTTTTGAAAAATTACTTATATTTGCATTGTTATTAACTCTTCTCATATTATTTTTAGCTTCATTAATATCAATAATTTCTTCTTTTTTTTCATCTTCTATTGATTTTTGAGTAAATTCACAATCAATTTTACATAATATTGAATTTTTTAATAAGATTAATCTTTTATAATTTTCTTTTAATTGTTCAATTGAATCATCAATTATTTTTCTTCTTATTAATTCCATACATTCTATATGTCCATTTTTTTCTAATATAAATTTATCAATATTCATTTTATATATTTTTGCTTTATCACTTATAACTTTTAAATTATAAACAGCTTTTCTATTATTATATAAAAATTCAATTAAACCAAAAGATTCTCTTGTTTTTATAAGGAATAAAGAGATATTTTTTTTCTCAAATAAATAATCTTTAAGTTTTATCATTGGATTTTTTAATTCTATACTTTCATTAATATGTTCTTTTTTAAATAAGATAGGATTCATTTCATTAAATTTTTGAATTAATTTCTTAATATCAATAATATTTTTATTCACTAAATTAATTTCAACAGTTCCTTCTATTAAAATATAAATATTATCTAATATATCTCCTTCAACAAATATATTTTCTCCCTTTGAATAAATTTCTTTTGTTAATTTATTATAATAAGCACTTTCAAAAAGATTTTTTCTAATAACATTAAAAATTGGACTTTGATATATATTATCAATTTCTTTTTCTTTATTTTTTAATTCTTCTTCTTTAATACAATCATATATATATTTTTTATTTATAATTAATACTCTTGTTCCATCTTTTGCACATTTTGCTGTTTCTTTTCTTTTAAAATTAGTTCCTAATTTAAAATTACTAAAATATTCTTTTTCTTCTATTTTTTTATTATATTCATTTTCAAAAACTTTAATTTTTTGTTTTTCATCATTTAATATTGGAAAATAAAATTGTTCTGATTCTGATAAAGAATTAAAGATATCTGTATAATATTCTTCCAATGTTTCTTCTTTTCCTATAACTTTATCAAAATTAATATCTGATATACTTTTTTTATTATCAATTATATAATTTATAATATTATTTTCATCACCTTCTTTAACTAAATTCAACAATTTAAATTTAAATATTATATCTTGGAAATTAGAAATATCAGAATATTTATTTAGAGGAAAAATATTTTTATTTGCTTTAATAATATTATTCATTATTAATTTATCAACAGAATTTAAATACATATCATAAAGAAATAAATAATATTCAATTGAACTCATTGTTTTATCTTCTGATTTTAAATTATAAAAAGCAATTTCCCCTTTCATTAATATATAAAAAGTTTCTGCTTGATCTCCTTCATAATAAATGATATCTTTTTCATTATAATGTTTAATAGACATAAATTGAGAAGCAAAAAAAAAGAATTGTTGAAAATTTAATAAGTCTAAATCAATTTTTACATTTTGTTCAAAATTAGTTATATCTAAATAATGATATAAATAATACATTTCTTTTACAGATCTTTTTTTTATATTTTTTTTAACTACTTCTTCTATAACATCTATTAATTCTTCATAAGTTAATTTTAATTGATTAAATGGATGATCTTCATCTTTGTCAATTTCATATATATCACTAAATTTATTTTTCAATTTAATCATTTCTTCTGAACTTAATTTGTCAATAAAATTCAATTTCCCATTGTCAGTTTTTTTTTTTGACATTTCTTTAAATAAATATTAAATATAAAAAACAAAATAAAATTTGTTTCTTAATTTATTTAATAAATTTGAATTATTCTTTATCTAGTTGATATCAATGATTTTTATTATTGATTTTTTTCCATATCTTAAAAAAGTTCTGATATTTACAAATTATTATTTATAACCTTATAGCTTAAATTCTTTTTTCAAACAATTATCAATTATATTTCATTTTTATATAAATCAATCTAATGTAAAGGATAAAAACAAAACAATAATAATTACCTTATAACAAGAAGAAGAATTGTTATAATAACTATACAATAATTTTTCTTCCATTATATTATTTATATCATTCAAATGAAAAATATATATCTCTCTTAAAATTGTTTAAGCACTCATTTCAAAAACAATATTAAAAAAAATTATTTGAGGAAATTAAATGAAAATTGACAAGAAAAAACAGAAATAATGTCTAAGAAAAGAAGAAGAAAAATTTATAAGTAAATATATTAAATATTATTATTATTATTTATTTATTAAAGTTATG
>JAEEGK010007415.1_pt1 | contig 26164 bp, 19 predicted proteins | sample 8958771 | NCBI WGS metagenome assembly JAEEGK01 (sample SAMN16246547, study PRJNA631951) | gut metagenome | biome: gut microbiome; feature: rumen; material: SC-attached | host: Bos | place: Iran: Karaj | collected 2018-10 | reverse complement strand
AACAAGCCGTGAAGTCGGCCTACTATATGGGCACCGACGGCGACGCCGTGCTGCTCTCGCCCTGCTGCGCAAGTTTCGACCTGTTCGAGAACTACGAAGACCGCGGACGGCAGTTCAAGGCGGCGGTGAGAAATTTATGATGATGAAAAGGTGAGACGCTTCGCTGTTTAGGGTTTAGACATTTCACTCTAAACAAAAAAACTAAACTTCTAAACTTCTAAACTTCTAAACTTCTAAACTTCTAAACTTCTAAACTTCTAAACTTCTAAACTTCTAAACATTAAATGAAAGAGAAGTTTCTGAAATATTTCAAAGGCGACACCACGATATGGATTATCGTGTTTCTGCTGTCGATTGTGTCGATGCTGACCGTGTATAGCGCCACGGGCACATTGGCTTACAAGAAGATGGGCGGGAACACATTGTTCTATCTCATGCGCCACGGGGGCTTCCTTTTGTTCGGTATCGGAATCATCTGGGTTATCCACCGAATCGATTTCCGCATCTTCAAGAAACTCACCAAACTGCTGCTCTATTTGAGCGTCGGGCTGCTGGTTTTCACGCTGTTGAGCGGTGTGAGCCTGAACTCTGCGTCGCGGTGGGTATCGATTATGGGTGTGCAGTTCCAAACATCCGATTTGGCAAAAATCACACTGGTGATGTATGTGGCCATGGTTTTGGGCGACAATCAGGAACGGATTGACGACCCCAACGCCGCCTTCTGGCCGATTGTGAAATGGGTTGGGCTCATCTGTCTGCTCATCTTCCCCGCCAACTTCTCGACGGCCGCCATGCTGTTCTTCATCTGCTGCATACTGATGTTCATTGGCGGCATCAAAATCAAACTGCTGGCAAAACTCATCGGCTGCATTGTGGCTGGACTTGCCGTTCTGCTGCTTCTGGCATACGCGGTGCCGCAGATTCGCAGCATCGGACGTGTTGAAACGTGGATGGGCCGCGTTGAGAGTTTTGTGGGCATTGGCGAGCACAGCGATGCAGAACACGATTTCCAGGCCGACCACTCGAAGATGGCCATCGTTCACGGCGGCATCATGGGCCAGGGACCAGGCAACAGCACACAGCGCAACTTCCTGCCGCACCCCTATTCCGACTTCATCTACGCCATCATTGTGGAAGAGTTCGGCATTGTGGGCGGAATGGGAATCATACTGCTCTACCTATGGCTATTCTCGCGCATAAGGGTGGTTGTGAAGGGCTGCCGAAGTGCGTTTGGCACGTTCCTGTGCATCGGGCTGGGCATAAGCCTTATCATTCAAGCATTCATCAATATGGGTGTGGCTGTCAACATCTTCCCTGTGACGGGACAGACGCTGCCGCTGGTGAGTATGGGCGGAACGTCGGTGGTGTTCACCAGCATTGCCATCGGGGTGATTCTGAACGTGAGCCGCCACACTGACGGCGGCGACCTTGCAACACAGGAAGCAACTATCGATAATACAATTAAAACAACTGATAATTAGCATTATGGATAAGAAACGGTACATAATCAGCGGCGGCGGAACGGGCGGACACATCTTCCCCGCCATATCAATTGCAAGAGCCATCAAGCGACACGACCCCACGGCCGAAATTCTGTTTGTGGGCGCTCACAACCGCATGGAAATGGAAAAAGTGCCTGCTGCAGGCTTCAAGATTGTGGGCCTGCCCATTGCAGGACTGCAGCGCGGCTCAATAGGCAAGAATCTGACCTTTCTGCCCAAACTTTTTGTGAGCCTGCACAAGTGCCGCAGCATTCTGCGCGAGTTCAAACCCAACGCCGTAGTTGGCGTGGGCGGCTACGCAAGCGGCCCGCTGCTCTACACGGCACAACGCATGAAAATTCCGACACTGATTCAAGAGCAGAACAGTTACGCTGGCCTGACCAACAAACTGCTGGCCAAGCGCGCCAACCGCATCTGCGTGGCATACGAAGGAATGGACCGCTTTTTCCCTGCCGAAAAGATTGTGCTCACAGGCAACCCCGTGCGACAGGATCTGCAGGAAATAAAGCCGAACCTACCCGAAGCCTTCAAGTTCTTCAACTTGAGCCAGGGCTCAAACGTCAAGACTCTGCTTGTGATTGGCGGAAGCCTTGGCGCACGCACCATCAACGAGTGTATCGGCAACAATCTCGACCTGCTCATCCGCAAGAAGATTCAAGTCATCTGGCAGACAGGAAAATACTACTACGAGCGCGCACTTGAAGAAGCCGCGCAGTACAACAGCAAGAACATCCACGTCTACCCGTTCATCAACCGCATGGACTACGCCTACTCGGTGGCCGACGCCATCATTTCGCGCGCTGGCGCTGGAACCATCTCGGAACTCTGCCTGGTGGGCAAACCAGTCATTCTGGTGCCGAGCCCCAACGTGGCCGAAGACCATCAGACCAAAAACGCGCAGGCCCTGGTGAAGAACAACGCCGCGCTGATGGTGACCGACAAGGAAGCACCCGACTCGCTTGTGTCGCAAATCATACATCTGCTTGAGCAAGACGAGCAGCAGGTGCGTCTGCGCATCAATATCAAGAAGATGGCTCTGCCGAACGCCGACGAAGACATCTGCAACGAAGTAATGAGAATTGCATTATGAAGAGACTGACAGATTATAATAAAGTGTTTTTTGTTGGCATCGGCGGAATCGGAATGAGCGCTCTGGCCCAATGGTTTCTGCGCACTGGCTACACAGTCGGCGGCTACGACCGCTCGTCGTCCGACATCACCGTAAGGCTTGAAGCCGACGGCGCGCTCACAACCTTCGACGACAGCATCGACACCATTGACAACACATTCAAAACCGACGCCGAACGGACACTGGTGGTTTACACGCCTGCCATTCCCGCCGACAGCGAGATACTCAACTTCTTCAAAACCAGCGGTTACGATGTGGTGAAACGCTCGGTGGCGCTTGGCATCATCGCGCAAGACAGTTACGCGGCCTGCATTGCTGGAACGCACGGCAAAACATCGATTTCGACCATGACAACCTGCATTCTGGACCAGACACAGGTTGGCGTGAACGCTTTCCTGGGCGGCATCAGCAAGAATTTCAACACCAACGTGGTCATCAAGTCGGAATCGCCGTGGGTGGTGATTGAAGCCGATGAGTTCGACCGCTCGTTCCTGACGCTCTACCCCACCATCGCGCTCATCAGCGCCATGGACGCCGACCATCTTGACATCTACGGCAACAAGGCCGAAGTTGAGAAGGCTTTCGCGAAATTTGTGGGCCAGGTGAAAACCGACGGTGTGGTGATTATCAAAAAAGGCGTGAAACTCGACCACAAGGCCAACGCGGGCGTTCGCTACTACTCGTATGCGCTCGACTCGGAAGCCGATTTCTACGCGCGCAACATCCACATTGAGAACGGCGAGTATATGTTCGACATTGTGACGCCCAACGGTGTGATTGACAACGTGAAACTCGGAATGCCCGCGCTCTACAACGTTGAGAACGCTGTGGCCGCAACGGCTGTGGCGATGTTTGCTGGCGCGTCGGAAAACGAGATTCGTTTCGGTCTGGGCGGATATGCTGGTGTGCGCCGCCGCTTCGACGTGCGCTTCAAAAACGCCGACCTGGTCTTCATCGACGACTATGCGCATCACCCCGAAGAAATCAAGGCCTGCCTGCGCTCGGTGCGCGATTTCTACCCTGGCAAGCCCGTGACGGTGATGTTCCAGCCGCACTTGTACTCGCGCACGCGCGATTTTGCCGACGAGTTTGCAGCGGCACTTGACATGGCCGACCGCGTCATCATAACCGACATCTACCCCGCCCGCGAACTGCCGATTGAAGGCGTGTCGAGCGAGATGATTCTGGAACGTATGAAACTGAAAGACAAAATGTTCTGCCCGTTCGGCAAACTGAAGGACGAAGCAGTGAAAATCAAGTCGGGTGTGCTGCTCACCATGGGCGCTGGCAACATCGACACGCTGATTGAACCGATTCATCAGGCGATGATTAAATAGGTAAGAAATGATAGAGTAATGTGTAAAGTGTAATGAGTAATGTGGTTGAGAGAGTTGAGAAGGTTGAGACTAAACAGCGAAGCGCTAAACTTCTAAACTCTAAACTTCTAAACATTTAAAAATGAAAGAGAAACTGAAAACGGCTATTGTTTGGACACTGCTTGGGGGCTACCTGGTGGCGGTGCTCTGGATTGTGGGCGGCGAGACCGAGAAAGTCCGCGTCAACGCTGTTTCAGTGCGCATCAGCGACAACTCGCACAACAAATTCATAACCGAATCAGACGTTACGCAAGCGCTTGACAAAGAAAATATTAAACTGATTGGGCAACTGATGGATTCCGTCAACATCCACTATCTGGAAGACATTCTGACGCACAACAACAAGTCAATCAGCCGCGCCGAAGTGTTCCGCACGGTGTACGGCGAGATTGGCGTGAACGTTGAGCAGCGGCGCCCCGTCATGCGCATCATCAACCCCAACGGCGACAGTTACTATGTTGACGACAACGGCCAGGTGATGCCGTTGAGCAAGAAATACACGGCGCACGTGATTGTGGTGAGCGGCAATCTGAACGAGCCTTACATGGACCATGTGGGCGAGAACCTGCGCATCCATCAGCCGAAGGACGACAAATCGACTGGCGAACTGCTGCCCGACCTGTTCCGTCTGGTGCAGTTCATCAACAGCAGCAAGTTCTGGAAGGCGCAGATTGAGCAGATTTACATCAATCAGAAAAAAGAGATTGAACTGGTGCCGCGCGTGGGCAACCACACCATCATTCTGGGCACGGTCGACGACCTGCGCGAGAAGTTCGAAAACCTTGAAGCCTTCTACGAGCAAGGACTTTCAAAATACGGATGGAACAAATACAAAACGATAAATCTTAAATTTAAAAATCAAATAGTTTGTACTAAAAGGACATAGGGTATGGAACAGCAAAACGCAAACATCATTGCAGCGATTGATGTCGGCACGACAAAAATCGTGGTGCTCGTTGGTCGGAAAGACGAAAACGGCACAATTGAAGTGATTGGCTACGGCCGCACCGAATCGAAAGGCATGCGCCGAGGGGCAGTGCTCAACATTGAGGAGACGAGCCGATCGATAAAAGTTGCCGTAGCACAGGCCGAAGAGACATCGGGCATCAAGATTACGGAAGCCTACGTGGGCATTGCGGGGCAGCACATCCGCAGCCAGCGCTGCACGCAGACCAAAAACCGCAACCTGCAGACCGAAGCCATCTCGCAGGCTGATATTGATTTCTTAATGAATCAGATGCGGGAAGTGCCGAAAGAGATGGGCGAGGAAATTCTGCACATTCTGCCGCAGAGTTACACTGTCGATGGCGAGCACGACATCCAGTCGCCAGTGGGCATGTGCGGCAAGCAACTCTCTTGCGATTTCCATATCGTATTCGGACAGACAGCGGCAGCCAACAATCTGCGGACTTGTGTCGAGAAGAACGGCATCAAGGTTAAAGCCTTAATTCTGGAGCCTTTGGCCTCATCATCAGCCGTCCTCACCAACGACGACAAAGAATTGGGTGTGGCGCTTGTGGATATTGGCGGCGGCACCACCGACCTGGCAATCTTCCGCGACGGCCGCATCTTCCACACCGAAGTGATTCCGTACGGCGGCAACACTGTCACAAACGACATCCGCCAAGGGTGCAACATTCTTGAGCGTCTGGCTGAAGGCCTGAAAGTACAATACGGCTCGGCCGTGGCCACTGCCGACCTTGCCAACAAATCTGTTACCATACCAGGCACGGGCGGACTGAAGCCAAAAGACATCACGCTCATCAATCTGGCCAAAATCATCAACGCCCGCATGGTCGAGATTATCAGAACGGTGAAACTGCATTTCGATGTTTCGGGTGCCGAGGTTGACGCTTCGGGCGCCACGAAAAAACTGGGCGCAGGCATTGTCATCACTGGCGGTGGCTCAATGCTGCGTGGGTTGAGACAACTGTTTGAAAATTGCATGGGTTACGAAACTCGCATCGGCGTGCCAAACAGACTGATAAAGAGCAATTTCGAAAGCGTCACCAACATGCCGAGCAACTCAACTTCAATTGGTTTGCTGATTATGGGCTTTGAGGACAACATGAACGACGGAGTGCGCGAAAAGCCTCAAATTGAGGTTGTTGACAACAAAGTCGAAGAATCGGCCGACACAAAAGAAGAGACCACGGCAGAAGTGGAAAACGAAAAGCCGAAGAAAGGCAAGATGAGAGAAAAAGTGTCGATTCTTGGAAAAGCGGCTTTTGAATGGTTTACAACAGTTGACGATAAAGAATTATAAACCCTAAAAAATTACAGATATGGAAGAACTTATGAATTTCGGATTCGAGAAAGGCAAATCGAATATTATCAAAGTGATAGGCGTGGGTGGAAGTGGCGGAAATGCTGTCAACCACATGTTCAACAAAGGTATCAATGGCGTTGACTTTGTGGTGTGCAACACCGACCAGCAAGCGCTGCACAACAGCCCCATCGACAATAAGATACAGTTGGGCGCAACGCTCACCCAAGGTTTGGGCGCAGGCAACGAACCGACTCAAGGCCGCGAAGCCGCACGCGAGAGTTACGACGACATTGCCGCAATGCTGTCGCAGAATGCCAAAATGGTGTTTGTGACTGCTGGCATGGGCGGCGGCACTGGCACTGGCGCGGCACCCGTCATCGCGCAACAGGCGAAAGACATGGGCATCCTGACTGTGGGCATCGTCACACTGCCGTTCCGTTTCGAAGGCAAAAAACGCAAACTCAACGCCATCGACGGCTTGAAAGAGATGCGCAAAAGCGTTGACGCTCTGCTGGTTATCGATAACGAGAAAATACGCGAGATTTATGGCGACTGCCCGTCGAGCCAGGCATTCGGCTATGCCGACGACATCTTGACTTTGGCCGCCAAAGGCATTGCCGAAATCATCACCGTTCACGGCATTGTGAACGTCGATTTTGCTGATGTCAAGACCGTTATGACCGACAGCGGCATTGCCCTGATGGGCTCGGCCAGCGCCACTGGCGACAACCGCGCCATCGAAGCCATTGAGAAGGCCATGCACTCGCCGCTCTTGAGAAACAACGACATCCGCGGCGCAAAGAACATCCTGCTCAACATCATCTCGAGCAGCGAGCACGAATCGACAATGGACGAAGTGTGCAGCATCAACGACTACGTGCAGGAAGCCGCTGGCAACAACGCCGACATCATCTGGGGCAACACCATCGACAACTCGCTGGGCGACGCTTTGAGCGTGACGGTCATCGCCACTGGATTTGACGACGACAGCCTGAACGATTTCATTCCTGAACAGCCTAAAAAGAAGGAAGTTGAGATACTACACGACACCATGGAAACGGCAGAAACCGCGCCGAAAGCAGCGCCGCAGCCAGTTAATGGTACTTTCAGTTTTGAAACCGATTTCCCGACCAACAATCCAGAAACAATTGAGCATCTGACACTTGAGAAAATCTCGCCAATGGATTTTGAAATCCGCCAGGCGAAACTCGACTTCGGCGAGAGCACGCAACCGCTGCCATACAGCACCGAGCAGGAAGTTCTCGACATGGAAAACGAGCCTGCCTATATGCGCCGCCAGCGAATGAGCCAGCCGCAAGAGCAGCAACCCGCAGCCGAAAGCGCGCCGCAAAACCAGGTGTCGCACATGACGCTCTCGAGCGACGGCAAACTGCGCGAGAATAACTCGTTCTTGTTTGATAATGTAGATTAACGTAAACGAAAACAGAGACGTGCCACGGCGCGTCTCTACTTAAAAACTTATAACTCAAAATGATAGAATTTACAGCCGCACAAATTGCCGAAGCCCTGAAGGGCGAAGTGGTGGGCAACGCCGATGTGAAACTGCGCGATGTGGCAAAGATTGAAGAAGGCCGCGAAGGCGCCCTGTCGTTCCTTGCCAACCCCAAATACATACCGTACATCTACACCACCAAATCATCGGCGGTGCTGGTGAACCGCGATTTCAAACCCGAAGAGCCTGTGCAGACAACACTCATCTATGTCGACAACGCCTACGAGTCGTTCGCGTCGCTGCTCGACATGGTGGCAGAAGCCGTCATTCCGCGCAAAAGCGGCATTGAGCAGCCGTCGTTCATCGACCCGACAGCACAATGCGGCGAGAACCTATATCTGGGCGCTTTCGCCTACATCGGGCCAAACGCCCGCATCGGCAAGAACGTGAAGATTTATCCGCAGTGCTATATTGGTGATAATGTGCAAATTGGCGACAACTGCATCATCTTCCCAGGTGTAAAAATCTACTACAACTGCGTGATTGGCAACAACGTGACGCTGCACGCCGGCGTCTCTATCGGTGCCGACGGATTCGGCTTTGCGCCCAACACCGACAACAACTACAAGAAGATTCCGCAGATTGGCAACGTAATAATCGAAGATTATGTTGAGATTGGCGCCAACGCCTGTGTCGACCGCGCCACAATGGGCTCAACCATTGTTCACAAAGGCGTGAAACTCGACAATCTGGTTCAGGTTGGCCACAACGTTCAGATTGGTGAGAACACCGTGATGTCGGCACAGTGCGGCATTGCAGGCTCAACAAAGATTGGCCGCAACTGCATGTGCGGCGGACAGGTGGGCTTTGCGCCACACATCACCGTGGCCGACGGCACTCACATCGGCGCACAGTCGGGACTCAACGCTAACATCAAAAACGAGAACTCAACACTCTTCGGATCGCCTGTTTTCGACTTCAAAGATTGGGTTCGCTCGTACGTGATTTTCCGCAAATTGCCTGATATTGCAAAGCGCCTCGACAAGGTTGAGAAACTTATGGCAGAGAAATGATTGTAAGTTGATCAAATATCAAACGCCCTGTCTTGAACAAGATGGGGCGTTTTTTGATTTGCCGAAGGATTGAATGGAGTTAAGTTGATCTTCGAAATCGATTATATTTGCCGCAAATAGATAAACAACATGAAGCAAATAAAGATTTTCAGAAATGGCGAAACCACACTCGCCAAATCGTTTCTGAACGTGGCGTTCGACATTGCGCTTGTCTATTTCTGCTACTTTTTGTGCCGAGTGATTTTTCTGACGGCCAACTATAGTTACTACGAAGGTAAAATCCTAACCGACAACTTCTTCAATCTTGTTCGCGGTTCGCTTGTTTTCGACACTTCGGCCATTGTATACACAAATCTGCTATTTCTTGTTCTTGCACTTTTTCCGCTGCATTTCAAAGAGTTAAGCCGCATATACGGCATCATAGTCAAATCGGTTTTTGTGGTGTTCAACACAATCGGCATGATAGCCAATCTGTGCGATGTGGTCTATTTCCGATACACAGGGCGGCGCACAACTGGCACGGTCTTCGCCGAATTCAGCCACGACGACAACCTCACATCAGTTTTTGCCACCGAAGCACTGCACTCGTGGTATCTGATAATTATTGGCGTGGCTATTTTGCTGATGATGATTGTTTTATACCAGAATCCGCTGACCGACAAGAAGATTTCGAGCGCGATGGGCTACATAAAATACTATGCGCTGCGGACTGTTTTTCTGGTTGTCGTTATGCTTTTGGGCGTAGTTGGCGGACGCGGCGGAATCGACCGCAGCACACGCCCCATAACCATCAGTAATGCAAATCAATACATCAGCAATCCGGTTGAAGCGCCACTGATTCTGAACACACCATTCTCGCTCCTACGGACATGGAATAAAAAGCCGTTCGTGGCGCCTGAATATTTCACACAACAGAAACTTGATTCCATCTATACTCCTGTTCATCAGCCTGTTGACAGCATCGTACAAAACGCACCTGGCAAAGGTCGCAATGTGGTTGTCATCATTGTCGAGAGTTTTGCAAGAGAATACATCGGCAGTTATAATCGCGAACTTGAAAATGGTCAGTATCAAGGTTATACACCATTTATCGACAGCCTTATGCAGCACAGCCTATGGTTCTACGACAGTTTCACCAACGGTCGCAAGAGCATCGACGGAATGCCAAGCGTTTTGAGCAGCATCCCCTATTTTGTGGAGCCGTTCTTCCTCACTCCCGCCGCCCTCAACACGCTCGACGGACTGGCTGTTGAACTCAAGAACAAAGGCTATTATTCAGCGTTTTTCCACGGCGCCAAGAACGGCAGCATGGGTTTTGAGGCCTTTGCCCGCGCCACTGGTTTCGACGATTATTTCGGCCGCACCGAGTTCGACCAGCAGCCAGAATTTGGCGGCGACGCTGAATTCGACGGCTTTTGGGCCATCTGGGACGAGCCATTCCTTCAATTCTACTGCCACCAGATGTCGCAGTTCAAGGAGCCTTTCATGACGGCTGTTTTCACCGCTTCGAGCCACCATCCATTCCAAATTCCGGCAAAGTATGAAGGACGATTCGAAGAAGGCCCGCTGACCATCCACAAATGCATCCGCTACACCGACTACTCTCTGCGCCGATTCTTTGAGGAAGCCAGCCGGCAGCCGTGGTTCAACAACACAGTCTTTGCCATCTGCAACGACCATACAAACCAGACTAATCACGCTGAATATCAGACTGATTTGGGCACATTTACCGGTCCTGTTATCTTCTATGCGCCAGGCGACACCACACTCTCTGGCGCACGCAAAGGCATTGCGCAGCAAATCGACATAATGCCCACCATCTTGAACTATTTAGGCTACGATCAGCCGTATATTGCTTTCGGTCAGGACGTTCTGCACACACCCGAATCCGAAAAATTCGCCGTAAGTTACTGCAACGGCATCTATCAGATTGTGATGAACGGCTACCTCTTGCAGTTCGACGGCAACCAGACAAAAGCCGTTTACGCTTTGAGCGACAAATTGTTGGAAAACAACCTGATTGGCCAAATCGACAATCAGCAGCAGATGGCAATGGAAACCAAACTGAAAGCCATTGTCCAACAGTATATGAGCCGGATGAACGAGAACCGGATGGTTGCTGAAAAGGATTAAAACAGAATTACGAATTACGAGCGGACATTTCATTAATGTTCGTAGTCTGCCACACAAAAAAGGCTTGCCGTTTGGCAAGCCTTTTTTCTATCTAATCAACTGATTATTACAGTGTACGTTTAACCTCTGTCTCCTCGTAAACCTCAATCACATCACCAACTTTGATGTCGTTGTATTTGTCGATGTTCAGGCCGCACTCCATACCAGTGAGTACCTCTTTGGCATCGTCTTTGAAGCGCTTGAGTGAGCCGAGTTCGCCTGTGTAGACCACAATACCGTCGCGGATGACGCGCACTTTTGATGTGCGTTTAACCTTACCGTCGCGGACAAAGCAGCCTGCAACCGAACCGACTTTCGAAATCTTGAAGACCTCGCGAATCTCAACCGTACCAATGACTTCCTCCTTGATTTCAGGCGAAAGCATACCTTCCATAGCGTCCTTCACCTCGTTGATGGCATCGTAGATGATTGAGTACAAGCGGATATCAACCTGCTCGCGCTCGGCCAACTTGCGTGCATCCATTGACGGGCGCACCTGGAATCCGACGATGATTGCATCGGATGCGGCGGCCAGCGTAACGTCTGACTCCGAAATCTGACCAACGGCCTTGTGAATGACGTTGACCTGAATTTCAGGTGTCGAGAGTTTAACGAGTGAATCCTGCAGAGCCTCAGCCGAACCGTCAACGTCGGCCTTGACAATAATGTTGAGTTCCTGGAAGTTGCCAATGGCGATGCGGCGGCCCAACTCGCTAAGCGACAAGTGTTTCTGAGTACGCAAACCCTGCTCGCGCTGCAACTGCATACGGCGGTTGGCAATGTCGCGAGCCTCTTTGTCGCTGCTCACAACATTGAATTTGTCGCCAGCCTGCGGTGCACCGTTCAAGCCCAAAATCAAAGCAGGTGTCGACGGACCAGCCTTGTCAATCTTGCCGCTGCGCTCGTTGTACATTGCCTTTACGTGGCCTGTGAAACTGCCTGCAAGCACAATGTCGCCAACTTTGAGCGTACCGTTCTGCACAAGCACTGTGGTCACGTAGCCGCGGCCCTTGTCCAATGCCGACTCAATAACCGTTCCTGTAGCCAGTTTGTTCGGATTTGCCTTCAAATCAAGCAGTTCGGCCTCGAGTAAAACCTTGTCGAGCAGTTCGGCAACGTTGATGCCCTTCTTGGCTGAAATGTCCTGCGACTGGTATTTGCCGCCCCATTCCTCAACCAAAAGGTTCATATTGGCCAAAGCCTCTTTTATCTTGTCAGGATTTGCACCTGGTTTATCTATCTTATTGATTGCAAACACAATCGGCACACCAGCCGCCTGAGCGTGGTTGATGGCCTCAATGGTCTGTGGCATGATGCTGTCGTCAGCGGCAATCACAATAATCACAATGTCAGTGATTTGAGCACCGCGGGCACGCATTGCGGTAAACGCCTCGTGACCAGGGGTGTCAAGGAAGGTGATGGTTTTGCCGTTCTTCAGCACCACGCTGTAGGCGCCAATGTGCTGGGTGATGCCGCCAGCCTCGCCCGCAATCACGTTCGAGTTGCGGATGTGGTCGAGCAGCGATGTCTTACCGTGGTCGACGTGGCCCATCACGGTGATGATTGGCGGACGCGGAACCAAATCTTCCTCCTTGTCCTCCTCATCGGCGATGGCATCGAGCAGATCGGCGCTCACAAACTGCATCTTGTAACCGAACTCATCGGCCACAAGTGCCATTGTTTCAGCGTCCAATCGCTGGTTGATTGACACAAACAAGCCCAAATTCATACAGGTTGAGATGACTTGCGTCACAGCCACGTTCATCATTGTTGCCAACTCGTTAACTGATACAAACTCAGTCACTTTCAGCACCATCTTTTCGGCTTCCTGACGCTCAATCTCCTCCGCCGATTTCATACGTACGTCCTCGCGTTTCTCGCGGCGGTGCTGGCTGGTTTTGCTCTTGCCTTTCGGGGCCTGCAGACGTGCCAGAGTATCTTTAATCTGCTTCTGCACATCTTCCTCATTCACTTCCTTTTTCAGGAATTTCGATGCGCCTTTCGGGCCTTTACCGCCCTTGCCGCCTTTCTCCATCGGTGCGCCAACATCGACGCGGTCCTTCTGTATGCGTTTGCGTTTTTTCTTCTTTCCGAATTCGTCGCCTGCGCCTGGACCAGCGAATTTGCGGTCGCTCAGGTCGATTTTGCCAACCACGTTCGGGCCCTGAAGTTTCTCAACCTTGGTGTTAATAAACTCAGGTTCAAACTGTTGCGACTGACCATCGTCCTTCTTGCCTGGCTGTTGCGACTGCTGCTGCATAATCTTTTTCGATTGTGCCTCACGCTCCTGGCGCTCTTTGGCCTTCTCAGCCTTCGATTTCTTGGCTGGACGGGTTTTGGTGTTCAGTTGGTCAAGTTCGATTTTGCCCAAAATCTTCACATCCTTCACAGGCTCAACCTTTGTGCGGATGAGTTCGGGTTCGGGCTGTTTCGGTTTCGGCTTGTCGCCCTTCGGATTGGCCGATGCCACAGGCTGCTGCTTGGCAGGTGCTGGCTCGGGTTTCTTCTCGGGCTTTTTGTTCAGGTCGATTTTGCCCACAACGTTCGGGCCTTGCAGTTTCTCGACTTTCGTGTCAACAAACTCTTCTTTCTTGGGCGCAACAGGCTCTTTTTTAGCCTGTTCCGACTCCTGCACCGAAAATTCGTCGTCGGCGTATATTGACTCTTTTTTCGCTCTCATTGCGTTGAGTTCAATCTTTTCCGATGCCTCTTTCACCTTGATGTCGGTGCTGTATTCCTTTTGCAGAATCTGGAAGACATCCAACTCAATCTTGGTGTTCGGGCCGTCGTCGGCGGCAATTCCCTTTTTATGCAGAAATTCGAGCACGGTGTTGACGCCTACGCCAAAATCACGTGCTATCTTACTTAATCTCAGTGGCTTGTAATCTGTCATTTGCTTCTTATCGAGTTTGTTAATTAACTGGAATCTGTATCTTATAGCCGATAGCCGTTATTCAAATTCAGCCTTCAGTATCTTAAGCACATCGTTAATTGTACTTTCCTCAAGGTCAGTGCGATGCACAAGTTCGGCGGCTGGAATTTCCAGAACGCTCTTGGCGGTGTCGCAGCCGATAGCCTTCAAGGCGTCGAGCACCCATCCGTCGATTTCGTCAGCAAATTCCTCAAGGTCAACATCTTCCTCGTCAACCGATTCGCGGTAAACATCAATCTCATAACCAGTCAGTTGGCTTGCCAACTTGATGTTGGTTCCGCCCTTGCCGATGGCCAGCGACACCTGGTCGGGCTCAAGATAAACATCGGCTTTCTTGGTCTCGTCGTTAATCTTAATCTGCGACACTTTGGCTGGACTCAACGCACGCGAGATGTAGAGCGAGATGTTGTTGGTGTAGTTGATGACGTCGATGTTCTCGTTGCGCAACTCGCGGACAATGCCGTGGATGCGGGCGCCCTTCATACCAACGCAGGCTCCAACTGGGTCGATGCGCTCGTCGTACGACTCAACGGCCACTTTGGCGCGCTCGCCTGGGATGCGCTTGATATTCTTGATGGTGATGAGTCCGTCGAAAATCTCGGGAACCTCAAGTTCGAACAGACGCTCAAGGAACAGCGGGCTTGTACGCGAAAGGATTACCAGCGGGGTTGAGTTGCGCATCTCAACGCGAACCACAACTGCGCGGACGCTGTCGCCCTTGCGGAAATAGTCGCTCGGAATCTGCTCGGTCTTCGGCATAATCAACTCGTTGCCGTCGTCGTCGATAATCATTATCTCTTTCTTCCAAACCTGATAAACCTCGCCAGTCACAATCTCGCCGATGCGGTCTTTGTATTTGGCGTAGAGTTGGTCCTTCTCGAGTTCCATAATGCGGGTGGTCAGGTTCTGGCGAAGCGTCAGGATTGAGCGGCGGCCGAAATCCTTCATCTGCACCTCGTCCGACACTTCCTCGCCAACCTCATAATCCTCATCGATTTTCTTTGCCTCGGTGAGCGAAATCTCCTTGTTGGGGTCTTTCAGGTCGGCATCCTCAACCACCTCGCGGTTGCGCCAAATCTCAAAGTCGCCCTTGTCGATGTTGATGATGATGTCGAAGTTCTCATCGGTGCCATACTGCTTAACCAATGTGCTGCGGAACACGTCTTCCAAAACCCTCATCATTGTGGGGCGGTCGATGTTTTTCAGTTCCTTAAACTCTGAAAATGTGTCGGTTAGATTCATATTTTCTCTTTTTATCTGTTTATGTTAAAAAATTATTGTTTCCTTGACTGATTTAATCTCTGCGAATGCGTAAGGTTCTGTTTTAGTGACCTTTACGGGACGTTTTGCGCCTTCGGGCTTCTCCTTTGTCTCATACTCGAGCAGAATGCCCTCGGCATTGGCCTCGCGCAGAATGCCGTTGAGTTTGATGCCGCTGTTGAGCAGCACTTCAACTGTGCCGTTCAGGATTTTGGTGTACTGCTGCAGAACTTTGAGCGGCTGCCCCACGCCTGGCGACGACACCTCGAGCGCGAAATCTTCCTTCTCACGGTCGAGTTGCGACTCGATGTACTGGCTAATCTCTACGCAAGTGTCGACTGAAATGCCCTCGGGCGAGTCGAGCGTTACGGTGATATTGTTCTGCGTATCCACCTTAACATCAACCAGAAACAAGTCGCTGTCGGCAATGCGGCTCTGAACAATCTCTTCAATCTGTTTTTTGTCTATCATAGTTTACTGTAATAAAACAGGGGACTTGCTTGCCCCCTGAATCAATTCTCCACGAAAACGCCGCAAATATATGACTTTAAATGTTATCAGCAAAATAATTTAAGCGAAGATTTATAGTATCTCTTCTTGCGTTATCCGCCGCTCATCAACTCATACATGAGCCTTTCATCTACCTTAAAGTGTCCGGTATGATTCTATATCGCCATAGAATTTTTCGGGTTTGAGCGGGTTTACAAAAATGTCGATCACGCCGTCCACGTTGAAATCACCAACTCCACCTTTTGCTTTGACAATGCGCTGGGTGCCGTTCGGTTCAACGCAAGTAATGCGAATGGGATGCACGCCGTTCAAAATCACGCTTTCGTTTACATAAACATCGGTAATCTTGCAAGCAACCTTCACACCAGAAGTTTTCAATGCTTGAAGCGCGAGTTTCTTTCCTCGTATTATACTTACAATCAGTCCGATAATAATAAACAATGCTGCCATTCCGCCGCCTACAAGCGAAGCCATCAATACATATTCATCTGCTTCGGCTGTACCTGGCTGAATGGTTTGTGTTTCGCCACCGCCATTTTCTGCAAAGATGCCTATCAGGACAAACCCGAACGATACTATAAGAAACAACGCGGTTATTAACGCGTTAAGACGCACCATGTTAGGTGTCATCACGTCTGTTGGATTGTTGTTGCTGACAAGCAGTGTTACGGGAGTTCCCACTTCGGGCTTGCGGGTAGATGTGGCAGGAATTTGTATTCCGCTGTATTTCTGCCCGTTGAGTGTGTATTCAACAATCATTTGGTACGCGGCTTGGCGATGGCGGAACCCCGATGAACTTCTAAAGGTAACCTCACCAGTTTCAAAATCGATTATTGTACCAGTTATTTTGGTAGAGTTTGCGGCTTTGCTAAATACTGGAACAGTTATAAATAATACAATACCAGCCATTACCATTCCTGCAATCAAACCAATAGTTCGGAATGAAAAATTGAGTGTACCAGTTGCCATCGCAACCGATACGCCTGTCAGCAAAGCCACTGCCAGACCAATGCCAATTAGCAATGCGCCAGGACGTTTCACGTTTATTTTTGTGCCGTAATAAAACATAATGTTTTGGATTTATGTTAGTAATGAGCAAAACTAATAATAATTTTGAACAAGTTTAATAACTTGCAGCCTTTATCACAATTGTTGGTAACAAACTTGTATAGATGCCATACAGGTTTGTTAGTCAATAAATTGCGATATTAAAATTATAATATATCGAACTATGTTTTCAGGAATTGTTGAAGAGTTTGCCGAAGTTGTCGGCATTGAGAAAGACCAGGAGAATCTGCATTTTACGCTGAAATGCTCGTTTGTCAACGAGTTGAAAATTGACCAGAGCGTGGCACACAACGGTGTTTGCCTGACGGTGGTTCGCATTAAGGACGGAACCTACACCGTGACGGCAATGAAAGAGACGCTCGATTGCTCGAATCTGGGATTGCTGAAGGTTGGCGACAAGGTGAATGTTGAGCGCTCGATGCTGATGAACGGCCGACTTGACGGTCACATTGTGCAGGGCCACGTCGACAAAACGGCTCGCTGCACAAAGGTTGAAGATGCCGAAGGAAGCCATGTATTCACTTTCGAGTACGATTTCGACAAAGAGATGGCCAAACGTGGATATCTAACTGTGGATAAGGGCTCTGTAACCGTCAACGGCGTGAGCCTGACCGTCTGCCGCCCAACGCACAACTCGTTCCAAGTCTGCATCATTCCCTACACCTTCGACAACACCAACTTCCACACAATCAAGGAAGGAACCGTTGTCAATTTGGAATTCGACATTATCGGAAAGTACATTGCGCAAATCACAAAACTGGCGCAGGAATAGATTTGGTATTAGGTATCAGGTATTGGGTTTTGGCGATTTTGAAAGCCAACACCTAACACCCAATACCCCGAACCAACTTAAAACTCAAGAACTTATAACTTAAAACTCAACAATGGACCTTGTCAACTCGTCGTTTACCGACAAACGTTTTGAAACTCACGCAATTACAATAGGCAACTTGCAAATGGGCGGCACAAATCCCGTCCGTGTGCAGTCGATGGCCAACACCCCAACGCACGATGTGGAAGCATCTGTGCGCCAGGCGATTGAGATTTTCGATGCTGGTGCCGAACTAGTGCGCTTCACCGCCATCGACGAGCGCGACGCCTACGCCTTGCGCGACATTAAAAACGAACTAGTGGCGAAGGGCTACACGAAGCCCATTGTAGCCGATGTGCACTTCAATGCTCAACTGGCTGACATTGCCGCGCAATTTGTTGACAAAGTGCGTATTAACCCTGGCAACTATCTCGAGAAACGTGCCACTTTCACCACACTTGAATTCACTGATGACGAGTACCGCTCCGAACTCGAGAAACTCGAGAACCGACTGCTTAAACTGCTGAATATCTGCAAGGAACACGGCACCGCACTGCGTATCGGCACTAACCACGGCTCGCTGTCGGACCGCATAATGTCGCGCTACGGTGATACCCCGGCCGGAATGGTTGAAGCCACAATGGAATTTCTGCGTGTCTGCCAAAAATATGATTTCCTGAATGTTGCCGTCTCACTCAAATCGAGCAACACTGTGGTAATGGTGCAGGCTTACCGCTTGCTTGTGAAGCAGATGGCCGCCGAGAAAATGAGTTTTCCAATCCATTTGGGCGTAACCGAAGCCGGTGCTGGAACCGACGGAATCATAAAATCGGCAGTGGGCATTGGCACGCTTCTCACCGACGGCATTGGCGATACCATCCGCGTGTCGCTCACGGGCAGTCCGGCTTTCGAAATTGCACCCGCACGGATGCTTGCCGATTACTTCGCCGGGCCCAACAAGAACGTGAAAATCAACTACAACGAGCCTTTGGCATTCGACCCATTCAGTTTCAGCCGACGCGGCACCGAACTCAATCCTTCGTTCGACAACACAAAGCCCCTGGTAATCTGCGATTTGCCTGACCTTTCGATGGAAACGCTCAAATCGCTCGACATCACCTTCGACCTGAACACGATGACCATCACAGGCGGCAAACAATCGCCTGATGTTCTGTATTTTGGCGCACCCGAAATGGACCTGCCCGACTTCAAAACCAATGGCGTTTCGCTTTTAATCGACTACAAAGTCTGGATAAAAGACAGCAATTTTGAGCCGCTTTATGGCCTAAACACATATCTGACAGCAAAATACAAATCAGACAAGCGTAACTGGGTGATGGTGAGTCTGAACACGCTGACGCCCGAAGCAATGGCGCGGCTCAAGACCGACCCAACGGTGGTGCTGATTGCGTGCTCAATGTGCGTTAACCAAGCCGCCGAGCAACGCGCCATCTTCAACAAACTGATTGCCAACGGCGTAAACCTGCCAGTTGTGGTTAGCAGCATCTACAAAGAACCCGACGTGGCGCAGTTCCAACTGAAAGCCGCCGCCGACAATGGTCTTTTCTTCATCGATGGAATGGCCAACGGCTTGTGGCTGAGCAATTTCGCGCGTATCAATGTCAAAACTGTGACAGACACTGCATTTGCCATTCTGCAATCGGCGCGCGCACGCTACACCCGCACCGAGTACATATCGTGCCCGTCGTGCGGACGCACTTTGTACAACATTGAGAAGGGACTTGCCGAAGTGAAGAAAGCCACAGCGCACCTGACAGGACTGAAAATTGCCGTGATGGGCTGCATTGTGAACGGCCCCGGCGAAATGGCCGATGCCGACTACGGCTACGTTGGCGCGGGTCCCGGCAAGGTGAACCTGTACAAAGGCAAAGTGCTTGTGAAACGCGGTGTGGATGAGGTCGTTGCACCACAAGAATTGCTGAAAATGATTGAAGAAGACAGAAATTAGTTTTTTGCCTCAAAACTTCCACCGAATCTGCAACTTAAACTCGGTTTTGTGGTTGGCATCAATCATATTGGGCGATGTGCCGATGGCGTCGCGGTCGGCGTATGACGTGCGTGAAGCACGAGCCCAAATGGTAAGATTATCGATTGGTTTCCAAGTTATTAGCAGATATGTGCGAGTACCGCGGCCATACATCATCGGGATTGAATAAGCGTAAAGCACATCGTTCTCGTATGCACTCATGCGGGTGTTGTAACTGTCGGTTTCGAAGATAGCGTAACGGAAAGCAAACGACAGCGGGTAGCGGAACGGCGTGCAGATAATGTCCTGATAGAGCAGGCAACCCTTCTCGGTGACCGAACTGCCGCTCTTATAGCCCGACAATTCAATGCGGCTCTTGAGTGTCCAGCGCTGATTGACGGCATAATTCAAATGGTAACGCGCGGTCCAGCGGCTGACGTCGGCAAGTTGCTGAAGTTCTGTGCTGTCGGCGGCAATAGATTTTTCGCAAGTCTCAATCTTGAATTTCCAACTCATTGATATCGAGCGGTTTGCTGCAAAATCGGCTTGCGCCAGAAAATCATTTCCGCGTGATGGGGCGTTCAGTCCGTTCCGCAGCCACGGGAAGCGGTAGATGTCGTAGTAAGCCGATAATTTCCAACGTTTTATGGGCGTGGCTTCAACGCCGAAAAAGAATCCTTCTTCGTTCTGCGTTTTCGAGCCTTCGGCAAATCCGCCCGCATAACGTGCCTGATAATCACGCGAATAGTTGCGGTACAAAACCGATGCGCGCAAACCAGGCGCAAGGCTCATCAGCGAACCCACAACAGCCGCACGTCCGCCGTTGGCCGAAATTGCGTACTCGCCAAAAAGGTATAGGGCGCTGAACGAATATTGTGCATCAATGCTGATATTCAGGTTTTTACGGCCGTCGAAATCGAATTTGTAGAGCGGCTGCGGCTTCTTCACAAAATCCTTGTCGAACTGATAGCCCAACGCCGTGGCACCTATGCGGAAATTGTTGCGGTTGAAGTTGATATTTGTGCCCCAAACGCTCTCTGTTACAGCATCTTCCTTCTCAATCTGCTTCGGTGTGGCGTGCAGCCCCAAAGTTCCAAAAGCCGTAAATCCGCCTTCACCTGCGTCGGTCGAATCCTGCTCGGTAAGCGTGGCGTCAATCTTCTTGTGCGATCCGAAAGCCGTGAATTGCAATTCGTTGAATTTTAGTGTGGTGGCCACACCGCGGCAGAAAAGATTCTCGTCGGCCGATGAGTATTTGCGGATGCCAGTGCCCTTTTTGCGGATGTCCATCACAAAGGCCGATTTGCCAGTCGACATTCCCGACCAAGCCACCAACCCCTGCCCGAACCGCGCGTGAAAATCGCCCACAATGAGCGTTTCAATGGGGCCGATGTCGCTCACGGCGATGTAGGCCGAATAGTAGTCGAAACCTTTGCGCTGATGCCCGCGAAAAAACTGCTCGCCAGCATCTTTTTCGGCCGTCACGCCAGCCATCAGTTGGCGGTTGTAGTTGAATGAGTAGCGGCTGAAAATCTTTAAATCGTTGCCCGGATAATATTTTTCGGGTGATGCATTCCGCACAGAATCAGACACATCGGCAAACCCGTCCATCTGCTCGGCAACTTTTGTCACCCGGCTGAAAAGTTCGTTTTTTCCGCGAGCAAGCGCCCGTTTTACGCTGAATCCCGACTGTGCATCGGCATCGCCCAACCTGACAAACGGCAGAAGGCGAAAAATATCGGTTTGGTCGAAGCCGTCAACCATTGCCAACTCGTAGAGAGTGAGCATCGGGCCGTTGCGGCGCACATAGTCGGTCAGGCTTGCAATCTGAAACTCATTCAGGAAATGAAGTTTGGCAAGGTCTTCAGCCGTGGCCGAATTCAAATTGATGGGATTCTGCACAAAATATTCCAAATCTTCGGCAATCTGCTCTAAATCAGCATCTTCATCGAGTTCTTCCGACAAATTTTCGATCAAAGTCTCAACCGTTTGCCGACCATCACCATCGGTTTGGGCATAGAGCCCGACGGCAGCAAGAAGAAACATCGATGCAAAAACAACCCGAAGCATCAGATAAAGATTTTCTTATTGATTATCAGTGATATGATATTCAAAACAATGAAACTTGCAAGGCAGGTCATTGCCGAAATGGCGACCGCCAACGTGAAGATTCCGGTTGTAAGGCTAGTCCATCGGCCCACAGCCGTGCCAATCACCATCGCATCGACATTCAAAAGAGTTAATACAATGTTGATTATCAACAAAATGATGATTATTGCAAGCAATCCCGAGCCCAAACCTTTGAGGTCGGGCGGGCTCAATTCCATATGCGCCGAAATGCAGATGGCAAGGTAGAGGAACAGCCAAAACTGCCATTGGTGCAGGTGTCCGCCGGTGAAAAGCGCGTAAATCATATCGGACGATGAGGCGAAAACGTTCACCATCAGCGACATAAATCCCGACAGCGATGTGAAACTTGCCGTTGACCCGTGAAGTGCGGTCAGCAATGCCTGATTATTCGGTAACAAAAATCTGACTAACAAATAGATAATCAGCGAACCAAACAGAATTGGCCCCAAAGCGATGAAGAAATTTCCGATTTGCGCCCACGGGTTGTGCGGGTTGTAGGCGTGGTTGACGTAGCCCAAAGTGCCGTCTTCGCCGTTGGGCGAGTAAAGTTTTATCTCTGTGATTCTGTGCAGGAAAGGGATGCAAAGTAGCGCGTGCCCCAACTCGTGCACCGGTGTGCCTATCCAACCGGTGAAGTAGATGTCGGATTTTTCGCCCAAAATGTTGACGAAAAGCCGCCGAGTGTATCGTGCTAACAGATAGAGTATCAGCCCAAAAACAAAGAATACCCCGAAAATTGAGAGCAGTTGGAAAAGGGTGGTCAGCAACACTTTCCCGACGAAATGCCAAAACTCAAACAACGCGCTCATAATGAGTATTTTAATGAAACTTGTGTTGACATTGGCAGGTATTGGTGCGTCGAGAACGCGAAGTCGAACGTCAAGCCTTTGAAGGTGTAGCCTGCGCCAAAGCAGAACTCATTCGGCTTTGAACGAAAGCCTGTCCGCAGATATAAGTTGCTGATTAACTGATATTCAAGCCCCACTTTGCAGCGCAAGTCGGTCTGCATTGTCTTTTCAACTTCGGCGGCCAACTGCACAATCTGCGAGAAGAAATAGTTGACACCGAAGCGGAACGAAGTGTTCACACGCTCGTCTTCGTATTCGGCCATTTTGGCTCGAGTAGGGTTGAAAACGTGCACGCCAACTTGCATATTATCAATAGGTTTAGCCTGCAAACCCACTTCAAACAGAAAGACGCCATTGTTGCCGTAAGCCGACGGTTGGTTGATGTTGAGATAATCGAACTGCAAGCCCGCCGACACGCGCTCGCCAAACTGCCGCGCATAGGCCAATCCAAAACTGTTTTCGGAATATTCCGAATAGCCAAACCTATTGAAACTCAAGGCAAAATTACCCGTGCGAGTGTGCAGTGCCGCCGCCACCGATTTGGTGCTTGTTTCGGCCAATTGGAAACGGTTTTGGTAGTTGATGCCGACAGCAAATTTTTGCAAATCAGCCAATCCCGCTTGGTTATTGTTCACCGACCAGAGTCCGTTCTGCATAACCGACGCGTTGGCCATTGCTTCAAAATTGCCGTCCTGTGCGCCCGCTGTCACCGCCGCAGCCAGCAAAACCGCAAGAATTATGAATCTGTGCTTCCCCACAACAATGTGATTTTGTTGTTGCAAGATACAAATGATTAACGCAAACACAAACGGAAAAACGCTAACTGTATCATCTGCTTTCTAAAATCAAGATTATCTTTGCAGCCACAACAAAAAACGATGATTACAAACTACATAAAACAGGTTTGGCCGATGATTGTGGCGGCGGTAGCAATGGTGGTTGTGTGTCATATTGGAAGCCACCAGAATAGCACTGAACCAGCAGAAACGGTCGTTGCCGAGCAACCGCAGAAAATCACACGTTGCACCTTTACAAAAGAACAGATTGCCGCCATTGATTCTATTGTTGAGCGAAAATGCCAAAACGGCAAATTCAATGGTGTGATTCTTATCGGACAGAAAGACAGCGTTTTGTACGAAAGAGCCAACGGATACGCAAATATCAGCGAAAGCATACTCAATACCGACACAACAGCATTTCAACTAGCATCGGTCTCGAAGCAGTTCACAGCCGTAGCCATTCTTCAACTCTACGAGCGCGGTCGCTTACGATTAACCGACAGCGTTGCCAAATATCTGCCGGGGTTCCCCTACCCCGATATCACAATACATCATCTTCTTGTGCATCGGTCAGGATTGCCAAACTATCACTACCTGTGCGACCGCAAGCCGATGCTTGACGACCCCTATTTCAGCAACCAACAGATTGTTGCGGAGTTGATTGAAGCCAATGCAGGACGTTTTTTTCGGCCAAACCGACAATTCCAATATAGCAACACTGGTTACGCTGTTCTGGCCGCAGTAGTTGAAGCCGTGTCCGGATTAAAATTCGAGAATTATCTGCAACGAAACATCTTTGAACCGCTACAGATGAACCACACTTTCACATATCGCGCAATGCCAAGTGTCAGTTATCCACCACATGCCACAGGATATGTGAGCCGAAACAAGCCTGCAGACGACAACTATCTGGACCATTATTTAGGCGACAAAGGCGTGTACTCAACCGCCACCGATCTTTTGAAATGGGACCAAGGTCTCTATTCGGGCAAAATCATCAACCCTGACACTCTTCAATTGGCTTTCCAGCCTATGGGACGCCGTATTCGTTTCGGCACCAATTACGGCTATGGTTGGCGCATCACAACATACGCTGACACCATCCCGATTCAATTCCACAGCGGCTGGTGGCACGGCTTCAAGACAATGCTTGTTCGTATGCCGCACGATACTGCCACAATCGTTGTACTGCGCAACGGCATCAACCGCGATGGTGGTTTAGGCATGACTCAAATACTTGACATCCTTTATTCTTCTGTTCCGACGGACACTGCATTATTCGAATCAGATAATTCTGATCCCTACGAAATAGCAGAGACAGATTCTATATCAAGTTTAATAATGGATTCAGCGGAAGTTGTTGACACACTTCCTTAAACTGATTATTTCAAAGACAGAGAGTTGTCTGAATTATCCGGTCAATCACTGTGTTACAAGACAAAAAAAGAGTCGCACAAACATTTGTGCAACTCCTTTAAATTTGAATCAACAAGGGATCAATACTCCCACAAATCCTGTTCGAAATCAGTAATTGTCTTCTTCAATGCCTCTGCCTCAAGCAACGACTGGATACCTAAAGAATACTCTGAAATACCACGGTCATCATATACGTTCGAGACTTTAATGATGAAACTGTTGAAATAGCGTTTGAAGAAGATGTCGTCAAATGTACGGCGCTCGGCATCGTTGTTGTTGTTGAACACCTCGTGATTAGCCAAAATACGGCGCACTTCAGGGAAATAAATCCAGAACACGTACGACTTACGAACCTCTTGCTCATCATCACCACTACCATCGTCTTTAACATAGAAGCGTATTGGGCTCAGGCCAATGATGCGCACTTCCATTGTTGAATGCTGACGGTCGAAGAACCAGTCTTCCTTCAGCCAATATTGCTTAACCTCATTCGTCTTTATTTCACCCTTGATAGTAACAGGAATCTCATTACCATCTTCGTCAAAGGTGTTAATCGTTTGCTCAGTTGCGCCAAAAGCGTTTTCAATCTGAGTACGGCTCATAGGCTGAGTGAAACGGTCATCTTCTGTATTATAAGCAGTCAAACCCTCTGTGCTAATACCCCACATCAGCAAGTCGATCAAACTCTTACGCTCTTGGCCGATAGGCTCGGTTGGATAATAAAGGTTAAGATTGATTTTCTCACGCAAGTCGATAACTCGCCAAACACGTTTTTTATACATGGCATCAGCCTCTCTCAGGAACTTGTACGGAACGGGTTTCCTGTTAGGAACATGCTCTTTTGCATATATATCATCTTGCACCTGTGCGTTCACATTACCAGCGAATAGCACACCCATTAGCAAAACCGGTATTAAAAACAATTTTTTCATACGACTCAAATTTTATTTAACCTTAAACACTATAGGCGACAATGCTCTTGGAACACCATCCGGACCTACTGCCTCGATATTCTCTATAATCAGCTTCGAATTATTTTTCAAACCTTTAATCAAGTTCTTAACTTCAGCATCAAACGTTCCACCTGTTTTGGGCAATTCCTTTGTCATACCTCCACTCACGGTTGTGGTCACTGTGTACTTTGTGATTTTGAACTTCAAATCGAATACAAAATCCTCCAAATCAGCTTGCACTCCGCTGGCTGCACTCAAAATGCTCTTGTCGATGTTGCCACTACTATACCCCATAACCTTTGCTTTTGGCTCAGGAATAGTCTTTATACGGAACAGCATGCTTCCCATGCTCTTAGTCTTGCCGTCAATCTCAGCCGAAACACCCACACTGACTGTTCCTGAACGCTTGGTCGGCTTAACCTCATAAGCATTGCCAACCTTCTTAATGGTAGCACCACCATCAGGAATGCTGACTTTAATCTTATCGGCAGGAATA
>JAEEGK010007413.1_pt1 | contig 26165 bp, 22 predicted proteins | sample 8958771 | NCBI WGS metagenome assembly JAEEGK01 (sample SAMN16246547, study PRJNA631951) | gut metagenome | biome: gut microbiome; feature: rumen; material: SC-attached | host: Bos | place: Iran: Karaj | collected 2018-10 | reverse complement strand
TTGTTACGGACATTGCGGGCATAGGCAGAGAGATCCTCCACCGACGGGTACATGGTGCACACTATGTCGGTGTTCCATGCCTGCTCGGCGCGCTCATACACTACCGGCCGCGAGCCGTCCTTGCCTTTGAGAAAGCGGTAGGCCTCTTCGAAACAGTAGCCGTTGCCGCACTCGTTGCCGAGGCTCCACACAATGACGCTCGGATGGTTGCGGTCGCGCTTGTACATGTTGTATATGCGGTCCAGTATAGGGTTGAGCCAATCTCTCTTCTTCGCCAGCGAGCCCTCGCCGTATCCCTGCGCGTGGCTCTCCACATTGGCTTCGTCCCACACATAGATGCCCGCCGAGTCGCAGAGGTCATACCATAGTTCGTCGTTGGGGTAATGGCTGGTGCGCACGGCATTGATGCCCAGCCCCTTCATCAGGCGCACATCCTCGCGCATCTCGTCGGGGGTGATGTAATGTCCGCCGTAGATACTGTGCTCATGGCGGTTTACACCGCGTATCTCCACCGGCCGGCCGTTGACGCGCAACTGGCCGTCGCGGATGTCCACGTGACGGAAGCCTATCCGCTTGCTGATGCGCTCCGTCTCGTTGCCCGAAGCATCGCAAAGGCTCACGATGAGGTTATAGAGCACCGGCGTGCTGTCGCTCCACAACGCCACATCGGGTATGGTTGTCGCAAAGCTGGTGAACCAGTCGCGCGACTCCAGCACCTTCCTGCCATTGGCCTCAATACCCCCACGCTCCACCTGCCACTTCACACTGCCCCCCTGCACCTCGCGGCTAAGGTCCACTATCACCTCAAGGCGTCCGGTGCGCCAGTCGTTGGTGTCCACATCGGCAATAACCTTGAGGTCCGTGATATATGTCCGCGGCACGCTGTAGAGCTCCACGTCGCGCGTGATGCCACTCATGCGCCACATGTCCTGGCACTCGAGGTAGCTGCCGTCCGTCCAGCGCACCACCTTCACCACCATCGTGTTGCGCCCATCGGCAAGGTAGCGAGTGATGTCCCACTCCGCCGGCGTCTTCGAGTCCTGGCTGTAGCCCACCTCGCGGCCGTTGACATAAAGGTACACTCCCCCACCCGCAGCGCCGATCTTGGCTATCGTGCGGCGTCCTCGCCAGCTTGTCGGAAGCGTGAAGTGGCGCATATAGACACCCGTGGGATTATAGTCGCGCGGCGCCCGCGGCGGGTCGCTGCGGAACTCGTTGCGCATATTCACATAAACAGGTATCCCATACCCCTGAAGCTCTATGTTGCCAGGCACCATGATGCTGTCCCACCGCGTGGGTGTGAGGGTGGCCTGCTGCGGAGTGTCAAAGATGCGGAACGCCCACCGCCCGTTGAGGTCCATAGTCCATCTGCCCTCAGGAACGATACGGTCGTGGGGCTGCACCTTGTTCAGCCGGTACACCTCAAGATTGTCCCAATAAGGCTGCGCCTTGGCGCCGACAACGGCGAAAAGCGTCATTATTATGCTAATGGCGAAAATGTGCTTGCTCATATTCGAGTGCAAAGATACAAAAAAAAACGCCACACCCATCTTTTTTTACACGAATGCCACGATTTATTTGTTGGTTACATAGGTCTTCATAAGGTCTTCAAAAGGTCTTCCATAGGCCTCAGGCATACCTCCGACGGGAGCCACTGGAACACTGGTGTCGCTCCGACTCCTCTCCGTACCCGCTCCGACTGTTCTACGGTTGTTCTACGGTTTTTAGTCGGTGTAAGGACGGAGGGGTGTCGGACCGGAGTCGGAGCGACTGCCTAAGGCAGTCATGGAAAATAAAATTTGTGCCGCTACACAATAAAATTGCTTTTTTTATGTTGTTTTTTTATTCATGAAACAAATCTTTGACATTATGGATATCAACGCACTGAACATCGACGAGAGCGCCAAGCTGAACGTCAAGGCTTGGCTCGAAGGAGAATACGACGAGGCCACAAAGCAGGCTATCCGCGACATGGCCGCGAACCCCATGGAGCTCAACGAGAGCTTCTACCGCCATCTGGAATTCGGCACCGGCGGCCTGCGCGGCATCATGGGCGTGGGCACCAACCGCATGAACAAATACACCGTGGCCATGGCCACCCAGGGCTTGGCCAACTACGTGAAGAAGGTCAATGCCGGCGAGAAAGATCTGCGTGCCGCCGTGAGCCACGACAGCCGCAACCACAGCCGCGAGTTTGCCGAGATTACCGCCCGCGTGCTCGCCGCCAACGGTTTCCATGTATACCTCTTCGACGGCATGAGGCCGACGCCTGAGCTGAGCTTCGCCGTGCGCCACTACAAGTGCCACACGGGCGTCATGGTCACCGCCAGCCACAACCCCAAGGAGTACAACGGCTACAAGGCCTACTGGAGCGACGGCTGCCAGCTGACGGCCCCGCACGACACGGCGGTGATAGGCGAGGTGCTGAAAATCAAGAGTGTGGGCGACGTGAAGATGAACGCTCCCGAAGGCGGCATAGAGATTATCGGCGAGGAGCTTGACAAGATATACCTGGCACGCGTGGAGCAGAACAGCCTCAACCCCGAGGTCATCCGCAAGCACCACGACGTGAAGATAGTGTACACCCCGCTGCACGGCACCGGCATCACCCTGATACCGCGCATGCTGAAGCAGCTGGGCTTCACCAACGTCAACGTCGTCGAGGCTCAGGCTGTGCCCGACGGCAACTTCCCCACCACTCCGAGCCCCAACCCCGAGGAGAAGCCGGCCATGAAGATGGCTGTTGACCTGGCCAAGGAGATCGACGCCGACATCGTCTTCGCCAGCGACCCCGACGCCGACCGCGTGGGTGTGGCCGTGAAGCGCCCCGGCGGCGAGTGGATGCTGCTCAACGGCAACCAGACCATGAGCGTGCTGTTCTACTATATCGTCCGCCAGTGGCAGGAGAAACAGATGCTCACCGGCAACGAGTTCATGGTGAAGACCATCGTCACCAGCGAACTGCCCGCCGACATAGCCACCCGCGCCGGCATCAAGATATACGACGTACTGACTGGCTTCAAGTTCATCGGCGCCAAGATACTGGAGCTGGAGGGCGTGGAGCAGTTCATCGCCGGCGGCGAGGAGAGTTACGGCTACATGATAGGCGACTTTGTGCGCGACAAGGATGCTGTGTCCGCCTGCTCGATGATTGCCGAGATAGCCGCCTGGGCCTTGGAGCAGGGCAAGACCTTCTTCGACGTGCTGGTGGACATCTACCGCCAGTACGGCTTCTACAAGGAAGGCTTAGTCAGCGTGGTGCGCAAGGGCAAGAGCGGCGCCGAGGAGATACAGCAGATGATGCGTGACTACCGCTCGAATCCCCCTGCCGAGATAGACGGTGAGAAGGTCGTATGCATCAAGGACTACCAGACGCACGAGAGCAAGGACCTGCTCACCGGCAAGGTGACGCATATTGACCTGCCCACGAGCAACGTCCTGCAGTTCTTCACCGACAAGGGCAACAAGGTCACCGTGCGCCCCAGCGGCACAGAGCCCAAGATAAAGTTCTACTTCGGCGTCAAGGCCGAGCTGCCCTGTCCCCACTGCTTCGATGACGTCAACAACGCCCTCGACGCCAAGATTGAGAGCATCAAGCACAGCATGAAGCTCTGCTAAGAGGTATGGACCTGCCGTCGAAGATACTGCAAGATGCCGTTGACCAACTTGCCACCCTGCCAGGCGTTGGCAAGCGGTCGGCGTTGCGCTATGCGCTGGACCTGCTGAGTCGCGACGAGCAGAGTGTGCGCGACCTCGGCGAGGCGCTGGTGAGGCTCAAGACGAACCTATACCACTGCCGTTACTGCCACAACCTAAGCGACTCCGAGGTGTGCCCCATCTGCGCCAGCGAGAAGCGGCAGAAAGGCATCGTGTGCGTGGTGGAGAACGTGCAGGACGTGATGGCCATTGAGAACACGCAGCAGTACCGCGGACTGTACCACGTGCTAGGCGGCGTCATCTCGCCCATCGACGGCGTGGGGGTGCAGGACATAGAGATTGGCAGCCTGCTGCGGCGTGTGGAGACGGGTGACCCCGTCCCCGTGGAGGAGGTCATCCTCGCGCTGCCCACCACAATGGAGGGCGACACCACGGGATACTACATACACCGCCACCTGCAGCCTACGGGCGTGAAGGTGACGACGCTGGCGCGCGGCGTGGCCGTTGGCGACAGCCTCAACTACACTGACGAGATAACCCTCGGGCGCAGCATAGCCCACAGGATACCGTTTGAAGGATGAAGATACTATCGACGATTGCCATGATGCTGGCCATTGTGGCCTGTACGGCAAAGCCGGCCACCCAGGCATGTGAAGGTGACAAGACAGTGGCTGCATACACGCTGGATGACGACATCGGCGAGATGCTGCTGGTGGGGTTTAGAGGTGTGGCGCTTGATTCCACCGACCATATCTGGCGCGACCTGACGCACTTCCGCGTGGGTAGCGTGATTCTGTTCGACTACGATGCCGCCACGGGGCGCCGTGGACGCAATATCACCGGTCGGCAGCAGGTGCAGAACCTCTGCAGCCAGCTGCGGAGCGTCAGGCCTGACTTGCTGATAGGTATCGACCAGGAAGGCGGCAGGGTGAGCCGCCTGCACACGCGCTACGGCTTCCCTGCCGTAGGTACGCCACAGGCTTCGGCCACGGCAGGTGACGACAGTGTGCGCAGTTGTGCACGCATGACGGCGCAGATGCTGCAGGAGGTGGGCATCAACCTCAATTTCGCCCCTGTGGCCGATGTGGATGTAAACCCCGACTGCCCCGTCATCGGCAAGCTGGAGCGCAGTTTCTCGGCCTCGCCGGAGAGGGTGACCGACTGCTGCCGCATCTGGATTGAGGAGCAGGACAGGAAGGGGGTGGCCTCGTGCATGAAACACTTCCCCGGTCATGGCAGCGCCAAAGGCGACACACACAAGGGCTTGGTGGATGTGAGCGGCACATGGAAGGGGATAGAGCTGCAGCCTTACCGCGAGCTTGTAAAGACTGTGCCGATGGTCATGACGGCGCATGTCATCAACCGTCAGCTTGACGCCGACGGTTTAACGGCATCGCTGTCACCAAGTATCACCGCTTACTTGCGCGACACGTTGGGCTTCAACGGTGTGATAGTGACCGACGACCTTGCCATGGGCGCCATAGTGAACGAATATTCGTTCGAGGTGGCGCTGCGCATGGCTATAGAGGCTGGAGCCGACATGTTGTGTCTGAGCAACAATGGAGGTATTTACGACAGCGAGATGGTGCCCAAGGCAGTGCATATCATCAAGCGGCTGGTTGCCGACGGCACAGTGAGTGCCGAACGCATACACGCCTCGGCAGAGAGGGTGCGTGCGCTAAAAGCGAGGCTGCAATAGTTATTGTTTAGAAGTTCCAGGTGAACCCGTCGAAGGGGTGCATGCGGTCGAAACCCTGCTCCTTTGAGCGTTCCTGCAGGCGTTTGATGCGCTTGAGCCCCCATCGCCACATCTTGATGTCGAAGATAATGAAGACGATAAAGAGTACGGCGCAAGTGGTCATCACGACTACGCTCTCTTCGCCATAAGCTTCGCCGAGGGTGCCGGAGACCATCAGCAGGGCGTCGTAGGTGCCGTGGAGCAGCATGGGGTAGAGGAAAGCCTTCCAGAGGTGACTGCGGCGGTGCGAAGGGTCGAACTTGGCGAGGGAGACATAATAGCCCATTGTGACTGCGAAGAGGAAGTGGGCCGGCACGGCGAGCACGCCGCGCATGAGGGCGGTGACCATCTGGTCGCTACCTTGAAACACATAGCCGATATTCTCTATGCAGGCAAAGCCCAGCGAGAGGTATGCAGCGTAGACGATGCCGTCGAAGTATTCGTCGAAATGAGGGCTGCGCCAGATGACCCATAGCAGCAGGAGAAGCTTGCACAGCTCTTCGCTGAAGCCTGCCACGAGGTAGCCGTTGAAGAGACCGTTGAGCACCGGCATTGTCTCTGCATCTGGTGCAAAGGGCATGGTGACAGCCTCCATGAGGGCTGCAGGGACAACACTGAAGCATCCTACAACAAAGACCCATATAAGCTTGCCTATAGGTTCGGGCTGGTATTTATCCTTCTTGTAGATGAAGAAGAGCAGCACCAAGACTGGCAACACTGCTGATATAAAGGCTATGTTCATTGTCGGAAAGATTGCAAAAAAAGCGGTTGGCCACTTGTGGTCAACCGCTTTTGAGTCGATGGAATGTTATTTGTTGTAGCGCTGGCACTCCTTGGGGGTGACACAAGTGCCTGTGGCACGTGCCACGAGGATGCGCTCTTCGAGTACCTCGGCAGCGCTGGCGCTGATTTCCGGCAAGGTTCGGATGACCTTGTAGGCCTCAAACTTCATCTTGCGGGAGGTGTTGCCGACGTGGGTGATCTCGCCGTAGGCTTCAATATAGTCGCCGGCGTAGACGGGGGCTTTGAACTCTACCATATCGTAGGCGCAGAAGAGACCTTCGTCGCCGTCCTGTTTAATAAGAAGCTCTGTGGCTACATCGCCGAAGAGATGTACCATGTGGGCGCCGTCGACGAGGTTGCCGCCGTAGTGGGCGTCCTTGGCGCTCATACGAACGCGGAGCATAGATGTAACTGCCATAATTGTTCTTTTATTTTTTGATGATGTAATCAACGAAGATGCCGGGGGTCTTGACGTTCTCGGGGGCGATGCTGCCGGTGGCGACAATCTCCTGAGGTTCGACGATGACGGTGTCGGCGGCGGTGGCCATCATGGGGCTGAAGTTCTGGCTGGTGCCTTTGTACACGAGGTTGCCCTCTTCGTCAGCGATGTTGGCACCGATGATGGCGACGTCGGCGCGGACGGGTTTCTCGAGCAGATACTCTTTGCCGTCAACGGTAATCTTCTGCTTGCCGTTCTCGACGACGGTGCCGAGGCCGGTCTGAGTGAGAACACCGCCGAGGCCTGCACCGGCAGCGCGAATCTGCTCGGCAAGGGTGCCTTGGGGCTGCAGTGTCACCTTCAGTTCACCGGCGTTCATCTGGTCGATGGTGTTGTTGTTGGTGCCGATGTGGGTGGCTATGAGGGCTTTCACCTGGTGGTTGGTGATGAGTTTGCCGACGCCTACTTCAGGGTATGCGGTGTCGTTGCAGATGATGGTGAGGTCTTTAACATTGCGGGCCACGAGCTCGTCAATGAGGGCGATGGGGTTGCCTACGCCGAGGAAACCGCCAACCATTACTGTCATGCCGTCGTGTATTTTATCGGCGGCCTCTTTTACTGTGACAAATTTGTTCATAATGTATACTTTTTTTATCTATTTTCCGTTATTGTTTCGGAGTGCAAATATACTACTTTTTTGTAAATTAGAAAAAAAATTTGTGCAGATGCCGAAATATGAGTATCTTTGCACCATAAAACTAAGGAATAAAAAGCATGAATAAGACGCTGTTTTTGACGGTTGGACTGATGTTGCTGGCTTCTTTTGCGGTGGCACAGGAATACATAGAACCTACTGAAAAATGGAAAAATGCGGAGGTCTGGGGCAACAATTATCATGGCTGGAGTTACCACCAGGATTGGGAGGTTGACTTCACCGTGGAGAACCAGGACGGACGCTTTACCCCTACAGACGAGGAGATTGCCGAGACGGAGAAACTTATACAGAAACGTATAGCTTACTTGAACCGCGAGCATTACAACCAGGGTGGTATGTGCCCTGTCATTGATGAGCACATGCGCATGTATCGCCGTCAGTATGTGGGTTTCACAAATGACCGTGGCGACCATATTGTATGGGTCAACTTCCTCTGGGACGACAACTTACCTGATGCAAAGCTGGCCAACGACATACTCTTGACGAAAGGCGGCTGTGGCCATTTCTGGCATGTCAAGTGCAACTTGGCTACGCGCAAAATCTACGGTCTTGAAATCAACGAGGACGGTGACATACAGTATCTGCCACGCGTCAAGAAACCTGCGCCACGCGTCAGTAAGTCGAAGAGTAACAAGAAGGTCAAGGTTCGCAAGACCGGTATCATCCACAGCCCCGAAGAAAAGGTCTTCAACTAATGGAGTGGCGCCCGCTCATCACCAAGTTCATTAAGTTTGCTGTCGTCGGCGCCAGCGGTGCTGTTATCGATTTTGGCCTCACAGCCATCTGCAAAGGGATTTTCGGCATTCCTGAATTGCTGTCTAACGCGATAGGATTCACTGTTGCCGCCACAAGCAACTACTTCCTCAACCGGGTATGGACGTGGAGAAGCACCTCCAAGGAGGTCGGCATTGAGTATGCCAAGTTCTTCTTCGTCTCCCTCGTCGGCCTGGGCCTCAATTCACTCATCGTGTTCCTGCTCAAAGACATCAGCATCGTTCCACGCTTCGTCGAGACGAATCTTGACTGGGACTTCTGGGTTGCCAAAATCATTGCTACCGGCATCGTGATGGTGTGGAACTTCTTGGCAAACAACCTCTTCACCTTCAGAAAGCAAAAGCAGGAGTAAATACAGGCTTCGACCTTTAATAAAAGACCCTACGGCACATTGGCGTGGGGTCTTTTGTTTTTGTGTCTTTCCGTTCAGGCGACAATTTTTTGCAAAACGCAATATGTTGTACTGCAACGTGTAGCGTGATACATTGACAGGTAATAGAAAAAAAAATTTTGCCAGTTGAAAAAAAGGTTGTACTTTTGCACCCGATTTCGGAAGAAACGAGAGGGGTATTAGCTCAGTAGGCTAGAGCGCTTGCATGGCATGCAAGAGGTCATCGGTTCGACTCCGATATACTCCACAAAAAAGGGTCGACTCAACGGCCCTTTTTTAGTAAAAGGACAACGAGTGGCACATCGACACCAAACAAGGGGTATTAGCTCATTTGGTAGAGCGTCAGGTTCGCAATCTGAAGGCAACGGGTTCGACTCCCGTATACTCCACAACCCAAAACATTTTTTATCGTGAACATCCTTCTACTTGGTGGAGGCGGCCGTGAACATGCCATAGCCGTAAAGATTGCGCAAAGTGAGCATTGCAGCAAGTTATTTATTGCCCCTGGCAATGCAGGCACTGCCGAGGTAGGTATCAATGTCAAGCTTAACCCCGAGGATTTCGCCGAAGTGGAACGCTTCGTCGTGGATAACCATGTCGATATGCTTGTCGTCGGCCCCGAGGCACCACTGGTGGCGGGTATAGCCGACCATTTCGCCAACACGCCGACACTGATGAACGTTATGGTCGTTGGCCCCAGCCGCCAAGGCGCCATGCTCGAAGGCAGCAAGGACTATGCAAAGGCCTTCATGACACGCCACAAGATACCCACGGCGCAATACCGCACTTTCACCGCCGACAATCTTAGCGAGGGCGAGGCCTTCCTTGACACCCTCAAGGCCCCCTACGTGCTTAAGGCCGATGGTCTGGCAGCGGGCAAAGGTGTCCTCATCGAGGAAGACCTGGCAACTGCCAAGGCTCACCTTCGCGACATGCTGGCCGGCCAGTTCGGTGCCGCCAGTGCCAGCGTGGTGATAGAAGAATACCTCAGCGGCATAGAGCTCAGTGTCTTTGTGCTTACCGACGGCAGTCACTACCTCATGCTTCCTTCCGCCAAGGACTACAAACGTATCGGCGAGGGTGACACCGGCCTCAATACCGGCGGCATGGGCTCCGTCAGTCCGGTGCCTTTTGCCGACAAGGAGTTCATGAAGAAGGTGGAGGACCGTATCGTCAAACCCACAGTCCGTGGCCTGCGCGACGAGAAGATTGACTACCGTGGCTTCATATTCATAGGCCTTATGAATTGTGGCGGCGACCCTTATGTCATAGAGTATAACGTGCGTATGGGCGACCCTGAGACCGAGAGTGTCTTCCCCCGCATCAAGAGTGACGTCGTCGATCTCTTCAAGAACACCGCCAACGGTACGCTGGACCGCTGCACGCTGACTGTCGACAGCCGCACGGCTGCCTGTGTCATGATGGTCGCTGGCGGCTACCCAAGCAGCTATGAGAAGGGCAAGCCTGTCACACTCGGCGAGGATGCCGACGATGTGCTTGTGTTCCATTGCGGCACCAAGCGCGGTGACGACGGCCAGCTGCTCACCAATGGCGGACGCGTCATCTGCACCACCGCCCTCGCAGGCTCCCTGCCTGAAGCCCTGCTGAAGAGCTATAACCGTGCCGCCACAATCCAGTGGGACGGCAAATACAACCGTCGCGACATCGGCCAGGATTTGCTCAAGCTGATGCAGTGACAATCATCCACGACTCGTGGAATATTTATTGCTTCGGGTCGTAAGTCTGAAAGACAATAATCCTACCCTCGGAGTCAAGCGTGAAACTGTCTCCGAGGGCTTCGTTTAATGTGGCCTGCCACCAGAGCCGGGCATGGAAGCCGTCGAGAGGCCACTTGAGGCCGATGGCATTGATAGGCATGTCGGGCGTCATTGTGAAGATGCTCACCTGCTGGCGCGGGAAGCTGGCAAAGGTGCGTCTGCCGGTCGTCGCCACGAAGCGTCCGTAATCCGTCAGCATCTCGATGTCGGCTCCAGGGTGCTCGTCGGCGAAGGTTATCAAGTAGCTGATGTTGCCTATGGTGTGGTCCTCGCGGCGGCCGGTGGCACCGATAACTGTGAATTGTGAATTGTGAATTGTGAATTGTTTTGTGGCGTACTCCATGGCCTTGTGCAGGTCGTTGTAGTCCTGTTCGCCAACCTCAATCCAGCGGCTGCCGAGAGCGACTTTGTCCGCCTCTGACAGGGAATCGCCGTCGCCGACCACCACATAGTCCCCTATCCCTAACCTGCCATCTTTGACCGTCCCGTAGGCGCTGTCGCAGCACACGACAAAGTCCGCCTCGCGGAGAGCCTGCAAGGGCACAGGGTGCGTGGGGAAGTCGCCCGCCGCCAATATCACTATATGCTTAGTCTCTTCCATCTTATTATTCCCATGATGCAGAACACCTCGTAGACGGCATACATCACCGCCGAGGCGGTGTAGCCGGTGCTGAGGTAGATGTATACCAGTATCGGCTCGCTGACGAGCCAGAATATCCACTGCTGCCAGTATTTCTGCGAGAGCATCCACATGCCCACGATGCCGAGCGCTGCCGACAAGCCGTCGAGCCATGGCATGTTGCTCTCGCCCATCATGCCCAGCAGCCAGCGGAAGAGCAGCGTAAGCATCGCCGTAGCCACCACAAGCCACGGCCATAGACGACCGGGACAGCTGGCTATGGGGCGTTCAGCCTTCTCTTTGCTCTGAATAATGCCGCGCCACACGAGCAATCCATATATTGAAATAAGGAAGTTATAGATGCAGATGCCCATGTTGGCGTACCAGCCTATGCTGAAGTTGATGACCGCGTAGAATGCCGCCATCAGCAGACTCGACGGCCACAGCCACCGGCTTGCCTTGTATTCGCTGAACACAAAGACCAAGCCGATGGCGGCGCCGACGATGTCCAAAACATTCATTAGAATCTATATATCAAGCGACCCATGAAGTTGATGCCGGGCTGCTGCAGCCAGGTGCGGTCGTGGATGTAGTAGTTGGTGCCGGGGGTGGTAAAGTCGTCAACCCAGTCGCCAGCCCAGGCATGGAGGCGGTATTTGTGGTTGAGCACATTGTTGACCACCATCTGTGCCTCGATCTCATTAGTGCCCTTAAGGTGCCAGGTGTAGCTGGCCTTGACGTTGAGCAGGAAGTAGGGGTCGATGGCGTAGCACTCACGGCTGGTGTTGTCGGCATACTGCTTGCCGACATACTTGCCGATGAGCTGCAGCTTGGCGTCCTTGAAGGGGGTGAAGGTGGCGATGGCGGCACCCACTACCGAGGGCGAGAGGGCCAGGTCGGTGGTGCCGGTGACGGCCGTCTGCACTGTGTCGCCTGTCTCGAAGACAAAGTAGGTCAAGTCGAGTACCTTGTTCATGCTCAGCGTCAGGTTGGCATCCATGCGGAACCAGTCGGTGAACTTGTAGCCACCCTCGAGCTCTATGCCGAGGCGGTAGCTCTTATCGACATTCTCCATCAGGGCGTAGCCGGTAAGCACGTCGCCGTTGGGGGTCATCTGGTCTTTGTAGAGCATGGCGTAGAGGTTGGCGTTGAAGGCCCAGCGGCTGTGAGCAATCTGGTAGCCGAGCTCGAGGTCGAGCATCGTCTCGGGCTTGATGGTGTCACCGTTGGCATAGGCGCTCATGATGTCGAAACGCACTGGCTCGCGGCTGTTGATGCCGGCCACGAAGTAGGTGCGCTGGTGGTCGTCGATGCGGTAGTTGACACCCAGCTTGGGGTTGAAGAAGAGGTAGTTGTTGGTGAAGTCGAAGGCGCCGTCACGGGCGGTACCGGCTAGCACATCGTCGCTGTTGCCGTGGATGCGGTAGTTGACCATGCGCAGCTGCAGGTCGGCGTAGGCGTTCAGGTTGTCGTTGAAGTCGTAGGTGGCCTTGGCGTAGACCGAGTTGTCGAGTTTGGCGCTCTTGTTCTCGTACCAGCGGTAGGGCAGGTTGTAGTGCATCGCGGTGTCGCGATACCAGATGACGTCGACGTACTGCAGGCCGTCGTAGTAGATGAAGTTGTCGCCCAGCGAGCTGGTGAGCTTGTCGCCGTTGTAGTTGACGGCGGCGTTACCTGTGTAGGTATAGTTGTCCATGCGCTTCTGGAACACCACGTCGCTCAGGTAGCCGAACGGAGCCGGCACATAGCCGCTGAAGGCCGTCATATACTGCTCGTAGTATCCGCCGCCGTGCATCACGTCGAAGGCGCCCTTGACGCTCCACTTGTCGTTGAACAGGTGCGAGACATAGAGCTGGTAGTGGCGCTGCCAGTAGTTGTCGGTCTCGTTGTCATAGTACATAGTGTCGCCGTCCATGTCGTACATGCCGGCCGAGTTGAATGTTGGGTCGGCGTCAAGCTGTTCAGGGTAGGCGCCGTTCCAGGCTATGCCTGTCTTTTGGTTGCCGATGATGGTAAGAAGCTTGATGAGCGTGCGCTCGCCGTACCAGCTGACGCTGCCAAAGAAGCTCTGCTGGTCGGTGCCCCAACTGCGCACGAAGCCGTCGCTGGTGAGGCCACTGTAGGCAAAGTCGAACGAGAGACCGCTCTTCAGTATGCCCGTACCGGCGCTGATGCCATACTGGCGTGTGTTCCATGAGCCATAGGCTATGTCGGCCATACCATATGCTTTATCGCGCGCGTTGAGGGTTTGCATGTTGATGGCGGCGCCCATGGCCGAGCTGCCACCCGTCGAGGCACCCATGCCGCGCTGTATCTGCATGCTCTGCGACATGCCGCCCAGGTTGGGGATGTTGTACCAGAACACCTGCTGGCTCTCGGGGTCGTTGAGCGTGATGCCGTTGAGGTTCACATTGATGCGGTTGGGCTCCACGCCACGGATGCGGATGTAGGTGCCGCCGATGGTGCCGTTCTCGCCACTGGCCACCACCGAGGGCTGCGTCTCGAGCATGTAGGGCACCGACAGCTCGGTGCGGGCCTCGTCGAGCTGCTCGCGACTCATGGTGCTGGTGGTGAGCGGTGTCTTGTTGCTCACGCGCGCATCCTGGATAATAACCTCATCGAGGCGACGCACAGTGTCCTGCGCCTTCAAAGAGTTAGTATTAAATGTAAAAAGGGAGGTGCCTAAAACCAGGCAGGCTATCATCTGCCGGCGGCTGATACTGGTGGCCTCAAAAAAGCGATAGCGGCCACAGCTGATGTTGTGTTTTACCATAGTCTTTTTCCTTACGCGGGCATTATCCCGATCAAGTTTTGAGGGTGTATTCTCAGCAGTTTATGCATCTACCGTGCTGTAGACGTGCATCATAAACGCACCCCTTTGTGAACTCTTCACGCCGCAAAGATACAAAGAAATTGGAAATAAGTGATTAGGAAATAGAATTTATTTTGCAACGATGCCACTCCACTGGAGCGCCGGTGGCGCTCCGCCACCGCTCCGTATCCGGTCCGACTGTTCTACGGTTGTTTACCGGTTGTTCTACGATTTAAACCGTAGAACAATGGTAGAACAAACGGGGAAGTGACGGAGAGAGGACGGAGGGGAGACAGCGAGGCAGCAGGCAAAACACTATGCAACAAGGGGTTGCCGGCTATTAACAGAAAATAACTTTGCCATGTCGATTCTTTTTATTATCTTTGCAACGCTTTTTTTAACTAAAACACGAATCAACCTGATGCGTAACATAAAACATATCATTGTGATACTTGGGCTGTTGACTGTGCCGGCGATGGTGGTGGCGCAGAACGACGACCCGCAGAAGAAATCGGAAATCAGGGTAGGCAAGCTGGATGTCATTTACGAGGAGGAGGAGTTCAAGGGTCTGCAGATAGACCAGCAAGAAGACGAGGAAACTGACGACTACATTTACCAGGCGCCCTACCTGGTGAAGCCCGAAGACGATGACGACGACGAGGGGACGCTGCAGCCCTTCACCCTCGACGACGAGGGCGTGGACAGCGAGGAGGATATCATATGGGAGGCTTTCGACACGATGGCCATCCACCTGCCGAAGCTGAATCCCGCAAGCATCACCGAGCCCATAGTGCTCGACCTGCCTAAGTTCAGCTGGCCCACACCGACCACGGCGCGTGTGTCGAGCCATTTCGGCCGCCGTCGCCGCCGCTGGCACTACGGCCTCGACCTGGCGCAGCCTACGGGTGAGCCCATATATGCCGCGTTCGACGGCGTGGTGCGCATCTCGAAGCGCAACCGCAGCTACGGCAACCTGGTCATCATACACCACGCCAACGGTCTTGAGACCTACTACGCCCACATGTCGAAGCGCGAAGTGGGTGTGGGCGACCACGTGAAGAGTGGCGACCTGATAGGCCTCTGCGGCAACACAGGCCGTTCGTTCGGCAGCCACCTGCACTTCGAGATACGCTACATGGGCAACGCCATGAACCCCGAGGACGTGGTGGACTGCAGCACGCACGACCTGATAAGCCCACGGTTGACGCTGACGTCCGACTCGTTCCGCAAGGTGGGCAACAGCCGCGTGGGCGGCAAGGCCTCGGGCGGCAGCAGCGGTGCCGCATCGTCGAGCGGATGGTACCGTGTGCGCAGCGGCGACACCTTGGAGAAGATAGCACGCCGCAACGGCACCACGGTGAAGCGCCTGTGCCAGCTCAACGGCATAAGCCAGAACTCGACGCTGCGCGTGGGGCAGAAGCTTAAGGTGAGCGGCAGCGCATCCGCGTCAGGGAACTCCAGCACATCCGCAAAACCGAGCAAAGACAACAATACCACGGGCGGTGCCACCTACACCGTCAAGAGCGGCGACACGCTATACAGCATTGCCAAGCGCAACGGCACCACGGTGCAGAAGCTCTGCCAGCTGAACGGCATCAGCGAGAACAGCAAACTCCGCGTCGGACAGAAACTGCGAGTGAAATGAGAATAGACATACTGACACTGTTTCCGAACATGATGACCATGTTCTTTGAGGAGAGCATCCTCAAGAGGGCCCAGAAGAAGGGTCTGGTGGAAGTGGTGTTCCATGACCTGCACGACTACTCGCTGACGCGCTACGGCTCGGTGGACGACTACCCCTACGGGGGAGCCGCGGGCATGGTGATGGGTGTCGAGCCCCTGGCCAACTGCATCGAGGGGCTGCAGAAAGAACGCACATACGACGACATCATATACACGGCGCCTGACGGCGAGATGCTTACGCAGCCGATGGCCAACCAGCTGTCGTTGGCACAGAATTTGATGGTGCTATGTGGGCACTATAAGGGTGTCGACGAGCGCGTCCGCGAGCATTTCATCACCAAGGAGATAAGCATCGGAGACTATGTGCTCACGGGCGGCGAACTGGCCACGGCGGTGATATGCGACGCCGTGATACGACTGGTGCCGGGGGTGATAGGCGACGAGCAGTCGGCACTGGGCGACAGTTTCCAGGACGGCCTTGTGGCGCCACCGGAATACACGCGGCCGCCAGAGTTCCGCGGATGGAAGGTGCCCGACGTGCTCCTCAGCGGCAACCATGCCAAGATAGAGCAGTGGCGCATGGAGCAAGCAATACAGCGCACAAAAGAACGCAGACCCGAATTATTAAAAAACACCAAGATATGACAGAATTTGAGAAATACGCCACCAAGCACCGTGGTATAAGCAGCACGACCTACGCCAAGTACACGTCGGCCATCAATAACTCGCTGACCCCTTACATCGTCGAGGAGCGCCAGCTGAACGTGGCCCAGATGGATGTCTTCAGCCGCCTGATGATGGACCGCATCATCTTCCTCGGCACCGCCATTGACGACTACACTGCCAATGTCATCCAAGCCCAGCTACTCTTCCTCGAGAGCGTGGACCCCACCAAGGACATACAGATCTACCTCAACTCGCCGGGAGGCAGCGTGTACGCCGGCCTCGGCATCTACGACACCATGCAGTACATACAGCCCAAGGTGAGCACCATCTGCACCGGATTGGCCGCCTCGATGGCCAGCGTGCTGCTCTGCGCCGGCGAGAAAGGCCGCCGCTGCGCCCTGCCGCATGCCCGCGTGATGATTCACCAGCCCATGGGTGGTGCCGACGGTCAGGCCACCGATATGGAAATCACCGTGCGCGAAATCCTCAAGCTCAAGAAGGAGCTCTACGAGATTATCGCAAAACACAGCGGCCAGCCCTTTGAGCAGGTTGAGAAAGACTCCGACCGTGACCACTGGTTCACCGCCGAAGAGGCCCTTGCCTACGGCATGATCGACGAAGTGCTGACAAAGAAGTAATCACATTCCACCTTGTTGTGGATGTATAAAATCTGGCTGACAGGTCATATTCTATCAGCCAGATTTTCCTTTTCCATCAATTGTAAATAATCAACTTTACCTCTATCGGTGGTTGGAATTTCATCTAAGATGTATAATTGTGACGGACATAAATAGTCCTGCAAAGTATCTTTTGCGAACCGCATTATGCTGTCTTTTGCATTTGGTTTTTTATTCTTCAGCACGCAAAAAGCGATGGGAATGCTACTTTGTTCGTGCTTTTTATCACGTATTCCAATAACAGCACAATTTTGTACATTTGGGTGACGCATTAGTGCATCTTCTATTTCAATAGGAAATATTTTTGTGCCATCAAAGCGCACAAGCATCCTCTTCATTCTACCTGTAACGTACAAATTTCCTTCGCTATCGAAATGTCCGTAATCACCAGTATATAGCCAGTAATCATTATTCTCAGTTTTAATAAGTTCTTTCGTCGCCTCTTCATTGCCATAATATCCAAGCAACTTTGTAAAATGTGATATGCATACTTCCCCATTAACAATACGTACCTTGTGACCTCCCACTATTTTCCCTGAATAACCTAATTCATACTTATGCTTTGACAATTGAGGTGTGTAGGCAATTAGACCCGCCGTTTCGGTCATGCCGTATGCCTTGGTTAAAGAACATTTGCAGCCGCAATGAACAAGGAATTCGTTAATTGCTCGTTCGTATTCAGGTTTAAGCACATCTCCAGCCACGCCTACAGATTTGAGTGTTGACAAATCGGCCTTTCGATTTGCGGGGTTAAATATTGTGTCCCAACTTGATGGCACGGAGAAAACATGTTGTGGTTTATGTTTTGCTATTGTCTTCACGAAATCCTTAGGTTTCCATATTGGTACTATATCTACTGTTAATCCATAACTTAGAGGCAGGTGTACAGATGTTGCAAACCCATAAAATGCAAAAATTGGTATCAAACAAAGGATGGTGTCTGATGGTTCTGGGTTGTTCAAGATTGAATATGTTGTATCAACGGATATTGTAATATTTTCTGCCGAAACCATAACACTTTTGGTCCGCCCAGTAGTTCCTGATGTTTGAAAAAGCATTTGTGCAGAATCATCCGGCCAAGTAAACTTAGGAGCATCCCCATTTGCTGCCAAAAGAAAATCTCTCCAATACATAAACTTACTATTAGAATTAAAAGCAATTCTTCTGCCATTAAATAATTCTCCAAAAGCATACCATGACGAGATCTTGGGAGGAAATATTTCGCAACCACGCAACACAACAATATGTTCAACGCACATTTTTTTTGCTTCGACAGCAATTTCCTTAACATTGAAATTCATTATAAACAACATCTTTGCATTTAACCTATTGACAATTGAAGATGTCTGTGTGGCTGTATACCTTAAATCTATAGTGCTTATAATGGCCCCGATTTTGTTTAATGCATATATTGTTGCTATACTTTCTGGAGTACTCGGCAAAGAAAGGCATACAATATCTCCTGGCCGGATTCCTAAGTTAGAAAACGCAGATGCTGTTTTATCAATCAGTTGTCCAAATCTACCGTAACTGACTGGTAATCCAAAGTATCTTAAGGCAATTTTTTCCGGAAAACTAGATACTTTTTTAGAAATTACATCATACAAATTCATGTGTCTTTTTTTTGGAATGTGATTCCCAAACATTCATTCGGTTCATGTTTATTTAAGACACAAAAAAAGCGCGGGAATCTGCTACTTTGTTTATCCCGCGTAGAAGGCCTTCGCATTGCCTTTGGTTCAGAATAAACAATGCCGAAGCCCACGCTGATGGTATACAATAAGACACTTGTATGCCAACCCATGGACGAAGAACATTGCGTTATTGCGGAACCAGTGAAGTTGCGAAGTTCTCTACGCCGCAGATAAAACGCCGTTACAACGTCTTTTCTATATGTCCTGTCATTCCTACTGAATGACGATGCAAAGATACACAAAAATATCCACCCCACCAAATTTATTTTCGCCGTGTCAGGATTTTGTCGTATCTTTGCAGTCGAAATAACCATAGGTATAATGCAGATAAAGATTAAAAATACCAGTCATCATCCGCTGCCGAAGTATGAGACACAACAGTCAGCAGGCATGGACCTGAGAGCGTTCCTGCCCGAAGGGCCTGTAACACTGAAGCCCATGGAGCGCGGATTGGTGAAGACGGGCCTTTTCATGGAGCTGCCCGAGGGCTACGAGGCGCAGGTACGTCCCCGTAGCGGCCTAGCGCTGAAGAAGGGCATCACTGTACTCAACTCGCCCGGCACTATCGATGCCGACTACCGCGGCGAGATTTGCGTTATCCTCATCAACCTCAGTAACGAGGACTTCGTCATCAACGACGGCGAGCGCATCGCACAAATGGTTATTGCCCGCCACGAGCAGGCCGAGATTGTGCAGGTGGAGGAACTCAGCGACACTGAGCGCGGCGCCGGCGGTTTTGGACACACGGGAAAGCAATGAGAGTGGTTAGTGGTCAGTGGTTAGTGGTTAGTAGGCTGACGCATCGTATCGTCTTCCTTTTTGCGATGATGTCGCAACTGCTTGTCTCCTGCCATGCGCAGACAACTAGACTTTCTGTAGGTGCCGAGGTGTTCCTCGACAATGAGTATGCCTTGGGAGGCCTGCCGCGCTTCGCTGTGGTGGCCAATCAAACCTCTATGGTCGGCAATACTCACCTCGTTGACACCCTGCTGGCATTGGGAGCCGATATCCGGAAGATATTCTGCCCGGAGCACGGCTTCCGAGGGACCGCAGAGGCGGGAGCCCATGTGAATAATAGCATTGACTCCAAGACAGGTATCCCTATCGTCTCGCTCTACGGCAAGAACAAGAAGCCCACGTCTGAGCAGCTCGCGGATGTGGATTATGTCCTCTTTGACTTACAGGATGTGGGTTGTCGTTTTTATACCTATATCAGCACGTTGCACTATGTGATGGAGGCCTGTGCCGAAGCAGGCATCCCGCTTATGGTGCTTGACCGGCCCAACCCCAACGGCCATTATGTCGATGGCCCTGTGCTTGACACCGCGCACTACCGCAGCTTCGTGGGCATGCACCCTGTGCCTGTGGTCTACGGCATGACGATAGGGGAGTACGCCCAGATGATTAACGGTGAGGGCTGGCTGAAACGAGGCATCAAATGCAACCTCGGGGTATTTCCTATGCAGGGCTACAAACGCGACAGTGTGGGCTACGAGCTGCCCGTGCCGCCGTCACCAAACCTGCGCACCGCCCACGCTATAGCACTATATCCGAGCCTTTGCCTCTTCGAGGGCACCAACTGCGGCGTGGGGCGCGGTACCGACTATCCCTTCGAATGGGTCACCTATGGCACTGACACCCTCGACCTGCGACAAAAAATCTGTGGGGGCCTTGGCTCCACTTCGGTCGCCGAGCCTGCCCCCTCAGCCTTTAGCCTCAAATACCTGATGGAGATGTACCGCCGAGTGCCAAAGGGCAAGTTCTTCCTCAAGAGCAATTTCTTCGAGAAGCTAGCTGGCAACGGCGAGTTACGGAAGCAGATAGAGGCCGGCATGAGCGAGGATGATATACGCGCCACTTGGCAACCCGCCCTCGACGAGTTCAAAAAGACAAGAGAGAAATATTTAATCTATTAAGTAATATGAAAAGAGTAGTTATTCTGATGGCAGCTGCCGCCATGCTGTTCGGCGCCTGCTGCACAAAACAATGCGACACCCCCAACACTGCCGGTGTGGTTATGGAGAACATCCTCAACCGCAAGAGCGTGCGCTCGTACAACGGTGATACCATTCCCGCTGCGGTGATGGAAGACCTGCTCCGCGCCGCTATGTCGGCTCCCACGGGTATGGACATCCGTCCTTGGAGCTTCGTGGTGCTCACCGACAAGAGCCAGTATGAGACCATATTTGAAGGTAACGGCAACATGAAGAAATTCATGGAGAGCGGTGCCATCATCGTGGTATGTGCCGACACCACCGTCACGCGCCCCACACGCGAAGACCCAGACGGTCCGGCAGTGACTCGCCCCAACCCCATGTGGCGTGACGACGTAGCCGCCGCTACCGAGAACCTGCTTCTCGCAGTAGAAGCCCACGGCCTGGGTGCCTGTTGGACTGCCTGCTATCCTTTCCCGAATACCATGGCTCCTGTAAAGACCGCCCTCGGACTGCCGGAGACCGTGGTGCCCTATGCCGTGGTGCCTATCGGATACCACGACGGCACAACACAGCCCAAAGACAAATGGGATACTAGCCGTATACACTACAACCGCTGGTAAGGAAACAAAAGGAAAAAGAAAAGGTGTCACCCTCACGGATGACACCTTTGTTTTTTAGTGTCCGTAATCGGACATAAACTTGATGCGCATGAGGCGTATCTCCTCTTCAGTATAGTCGGGGTCGTCACTGAACTCCTCGTAGGCCTCTTCAAGTGAGTCACTCTCGGAGTTGCGCCAGTAGTCAAGCAGCACCTCCTGATGGTCCTCCTCAATATTGTCGTTGATATAATAGTCTATGTTGAGCTTGGCGCCACTGGCAATAATATGCTCCATCTCGGTCAGCAGTTCCGTCATGCTGATGCCCTTGCCTGCAGCAATGTCCTCAAGGCTCTTGCGACGGTCAATAGCCTGGATGATATATACCTTAAGGCCTGACTTGTTTACAGCTGAGCGTACTACAATATCCTGCGGCCTCTCGATGTCATTATCATCAACATACTGCTTGATAAGCTCAATGAAGGGAGCACCATGCTTCTGCGCTTTAGCAATACCGACGCCGGAGCAATGCGCCAGCTCTTCAATGGTACAGGGATACTGGAGCGTCATGTCCTTCAACGAAGTGTCTTCAAAGATAACATAGGCTGGCAACTTCTCACGAGTGGCAATGCTACGCCGCAGGCTCTTGAGTTGTACATATAAGGCCTCGTCACCGGCAGCGGAAGCACCACCGGCGTTGGCTGCCATCTCCTCCTCATCCTCTTCGGCAGCAGCAGAATAGTCATGGTCGCATGTAACAAGTATGCTATACGGCTTCTTGAGGAATTTAGCGCCTGCGGGAGTAACTTTAAGTACACCGTACTGCTCAATCTCCTTCTGCAGCAAGCCCTCAAACTGTGCCTGACGCAGCACTGCCTTCCAGAAGAGATCATTCTTGTCTGTCCCAGCGCCGAACTGTTCCAGCTCGTCTAAGTGATAATTCTTGGTGCTGGCGTTGCGGCGTCCCATGAGCACATCCACGATCTCTTTAGGCTTGAATGCCTGCTTCATGGCAATTATTGTTTCTATTGCCATAGTGACCTCCTCCTTGGCCTCCTCTTGAGGCTTTGGATGCAGACAGTTATCACAGTTACCACAATATGGTTCGGAGTAATCCTCACCAAAGTAACGCAGTATATTCAGGCGGCGGCAGGCGGAGCTCTCAGCATACGAGACCATCTCCTGCACCAGCTGGCGAGCCATTTCCTGCTCGGTGACATTCTTCTCGGTAAAGAACTTGTATAGCTTCTCCACGTCCTGCTCGCTATAGAAAGCTATACATCGTCCCTCACCACCATCACGGCCGGCGCGGCCTGTTTCCTGGTAGTAACCCTCAATACTCTTGGGTATATCATAGTGGATGACAAAACGCACGTCGGGCTTGTCGATACCCATGCCAAAGGCAATGGTGGCCACGATAACGTCAACCTCCTCCATGAGGAACTTGTCCTGATTCTCGGCGCGCACCTTATTATCAAGACCTGCGTGGTATGGCAACGCCTTGATACCATTGATTACAAGCAACTCGGCAAGGTCTTCTACCTTTTTGCGTGTCAGGCAGTATATGATGCCGCTCTTGTTGGGGTTTTCCTTGATAAAACGGATAATCTCCTTGTGGAGCTGCATGGGATCGGAGGGCTTGGGACGCACCTCGTAGTACAGGTTGGGACGGTTGAACGACGACACAAAGGTCTTGGCTTTTTCCATGCCAAGGTTCTTGATGATATCCTGCTGCACCTTGGGCGTGGCCGAAGCGGTAAGGGTGAGTATAGGCACGTTTGGCTGTATGGCTTTTATGGCCTCACGCAAACGACGGTACTCAGGACGGAAATCATGTCCCCATTCCGATATGCAGTGAGCCTCGTCGATGGCGAAGAAAGTAATCTTTATCTGTTTTAGTAGCTCAATGGTGTCATCCTTGGAGAGGGTTTCTGGTGCGACATACAGGAGTTTTGTGTCTCCCTTAAGCAAATCCTCTTTAACTTCGGTAACCTGCTGTCGAGAAAGCGAAGAGTTAAGGAAGTGTGCTACACAGTCGCTGCCCGATGTGTAGCGCACAGCATCCACCTGGTTTTTCATCAGCGCTATCAACGGCGACACAACCACGGCAGTACCCTTGAGAATCATGGCTGGCAACTGGTAGCATAGGCTCTTGCCACCACCGGTTGGCATTATAACAAAAGTATCATTGCCGTCCAACAGGCTTTGTATGATAGCCTCCTGGTCGCCTTTGAACTTGTCAAAGCCAAAGATTTCTTTCAGATATGTATGTAAATCTTTCATCTCTTACAACAATATTTGACACAAAGCTGCGTTATTCAAAGTAATTTAACGAACAGTGTGTTTAAGCGTTTACAAAGATACAAAAAAACGTTGAACTGACCAAATAAAAAATGCAGTGAAGAGCCGTGAAGAAATAAAACAAATTGCCGCTCAGGTAATTACTGACGAAAAAAAAGCAGTAGAAAACCTGCTTAACCACATAGATGATGCCTTTGTCGAAGCTGTCGAGACCCTATTTTCAACCTCTGGACGCGTTGTCGTAACTGGTATTGGCAAGAGTGCCAACATCGCCACAAAGATTGTCTCGACCATGAATTCCACTGGCACACCGGCACTGTTCCTGCATGCCGCCGATGCTATCCACGGCGACCTCGGCATGGTACGTCCCGACGATGTGGTGATATGTATCTCCAAGAGTGGCAATACCCCTGAGATAAAGGTCCTCGTGCCGCTCATCAAGAACTTCGGGAACCGTCTTATCGCCATCGTCGGCAATCGCGACTCATTCCTCGCCCACGAAGCAGACATTGTGCTTGACACTACCGTGGAACATGAGGCATGCCCCAACAATCTGGCACCTACCAGCAGTACCACGGCCCAGCTGGTCATGGGCGATGCACTCGCTGTGGCACTCATTGAGTGCCGCAACTTCTCGGCGCGCGACTTCGCACGCTTCCATCCAGGCGGAGCACTTGGAAAACAGCTCTATATGCGTGTGGCTGACCTCTACATACAGAATGAGCGTCCTGCAGTGCCCCCCACAGCTACCATAGATGAAACGATACTGGAGATGACCTCGAAGCGGTTGGGCTGTACAGTTGTGCTGGATGGCGAAGAGATAAAAGGCATAGTGACCGACGGCGACTTGCGCCGTATGATGCAGACCTTCCATTCGCCAAAGACAGCGGCCGACATAATGCACGCCAACCCCAAGAGGATACTCGACAGCGAGTATGCCGTCAATGCACTGCAGATGATGAGGCAGAACTCCATCACGCAGTTGATTGTTGTCGACGCCGACGGCCGATACTTGGGTATAATCCATATACATGACATACTGAGAGAGGGAATTATATGAAACTATATACAGACAAGGTTGTAAAGATATACCGTTCGAGGACCGTCGTCAAGGAGGTGTCGGTTGAGGTGAGCCAGGGTGAGATTGTGGGACTGCTGGGACCCAACGGCGCGGGCAAGACGACGACCTTCTACATGGTGGTTGGCATCATCAAGGCCAACTCGGGCAAGGTGTACTTCGAGAGTACCTGCGAGGAGGACAAGAAGAACCCCATGTTCGAGCACAAGCACGCCGAACGTCCAGAAGGAGCGCCGTGGAGGTTGGAGATAACGAGTTTGCCGATGTACCGCCGTTCGCAAATGGGTGTGGGCTATCTGGCACAGGAGGCCTCGGTGTTCCGTCAGATGTCGGTGGAGGACAACATAGCGTCGATCCTTGAGTTCCGCAAAGACCTCACTAAGGAACAGCAGCGCGAGAAGTTGGAGTCGCTACTCAACGAGTTCCGACTGCAGCACATACGCAAGAGCAAGGGCATACAGCTGAGCGGAGGTGAGCGTCGACGCACCGAGATTGCACGTGCATTGGCCAACGACCCCATGTTCCTGTTGCTCGACGAACCCTTTGCTGGCGTCGACCCTATAGCCGTGCAGGATATTCAGGATATTGTGGCACATCTGCGTGAACGTAATATCGGCATTCTCATCACTGACCACAACGTGCGTGAGACGCTGGCCATCACCAACCGCGCTTATCTGCTTTACGAAGGCAACGTGCTGCACCACGGCACCCCTGAGGAGATGGCAGCCGATCCCGACGTGAGGGAGAAGTACTTGGGTCGCGACTTTGAGTTGCGCAGGGTCAAGACAGTGGAAATATAAAAGTTGGTTTATGGAAAGATATTGTGTCATAATGGCTGGCGGCATCGGTAGTCGTTTCTGGCCGTTGAGCAAAGATAATTGTCCAAAGCAATTCCTCGATATATTGGGCACAGGCAAGAGCTTCATCCGTGCCACCTTCGAGCGCTTCCTGCCCGAAGTGCCTGCCAAAAACTTCGTTGTGGTGACCAATGCCGCATACAAGGGCTTGGTGCTTGAGCATTTGCCGGAGCTGAAAGAAGACCAAGTGCTTTGTGAGCCTATGCGTCGCAACACGGCACCATGCATCGCATATGCCACTTACCACATACTCAGCCAGTGCAATGAGGCTGCGATAGTAGTCACTCCAGCTGATCATCTGGTGACCAACGAGCGTGAGTTTCAGCGTGTGATAGGAGAAGGGCTCGACTTTGTGGAGCACAACCGTGAGGCGTTGATGACTATAGGCATCAAGCCGTCGCGCCCCGAAACAGGCTACGGCTATATAGAGGTCGACGAAATCAAGGAAGGTATTGTTCCTGTGGCTTCGTTCAAAGAGAAACCCGATATGGAGACCGCCAAGAAGTTCCTTGCCGCGGGCCGTTATTTTTGGAATTCTGGCATCTTCCTGTGGAGTAGCGAGGCAATTATGAGTGCGTTTAAGAACTATTTGCCTGACATGGTGACGCTCTTCGATGAAGGCAAGGCTATGTTCGGTACCGACCACGAGCAGGAGTTCATCAACCGCCAGTTCGAGCGTTGCGAGAATATCTCTATTGACTACGGCGTGATGGAGCGCAGCAAGAGCCGCTACACCGTTGCCGCCGACTTTGGCTGGAGCGATATTGGTACATGGGGTTCGCTCTACACCCATGCCGCCCACGACGATGCTGGCAATGCCGCTACGGGGCATGCCGTGCTGGTGGACACCAAGGCGAGTGTGGTGAACATTGAGAAAGGCTACGAGGCTATAGTGCAGGGTATGGACCATTGCCTGGTGGCCTTGCGCGACCATTCGCTGCTGGTTTGTCGGCGCGACGACGAGCAGCAG